>Ga0105239_10004172_pt1 | contig 17360 bp, 17 predicted proteins | sample KBSC44metaG_FD_92761 | JGI IMG/M metagenome (GOLD analysis project Ga0105239, IMG submission 92761) | Corn rhizosphere microbial communities from Kellogg Biological Station, Michigan, USA - KBS C4-4 metaG | ecosystem: Host-associated > Plants > Roots > Rhizosphere > Soil | place: Michigan, USA...
GCTCGATGAAATGGTGAGGCTCGTCACTGACGAGTGCATGCGAGCTCTGAAGGCAGACGCGATTTGCGTTTATCTTCTTCGGCCAAACGATATTCTTGAAATGGTCCAGAATCGCGGTTGCACTCCTGAGTTTTGCGAGGAATGGAAGTTCGTCGCTACAAAAATGTTTCCGCATTTGTCTGATCAAGATCCCTTTAAAAGTTTTTTCTTTGGTTCGGCGAGCTCATTTAAATCAGCGATACCAAGTTCGCGAAAGCTCGTGGAACGGTCGGGTCGCAAAGCCATTGCCTACGCGCCGTTAAAGGTGGACGAAAGAACGATCGGTCTGATTGGTTTTTCGTACAACCGAATGCCCGAATCACCATTGAAAAAAACGTTTACGCTCACGCTGACAAACCTTTGCGCACAGGCGATCGATCGGGCGCGAATTTCAGAACTCGAGAGATCGGCGCGAAGAGAAGCCGAATCAGCCAATCGGGCAAAGTCTGATTTTTTAGCGAATATGAGTCATGAAATTCGAACTCCGATCGGAATCATTCAAGGTTACGCGGATCTTTTCTGTAGCAGTTCAGATCTTTCGGATAAGCAGCGGCAATGGTCCTCGATGATTCGTCGCAATGCGCGACAGCTGAATGCGGTGATTGGTGAAGTTTTAGATATTTCGAAGATTGAAGCCGACAAACTCGATATCGAGACGATCCCATTTTCACTCGATGAACTATTGCAGGACGTGCAAGCCATGTCGGCATTCAAAGCAGAGAAGGCACGCATTCGGCTGGAATTTGTTGTGCGACCGCTCCCTCGCTTTATCGAAAGTGATCCGACACGGATTAAGCAAATTCTGATCAATTTAATTGGCAATGCGATTAAGTTTACCCGAGCTGGGTGTGTGCGCGTGGAGGTATCCAAACGACAACGTCGTCTCCAGGTTTTGATTAGCGATACAGGTATCGGAATTCCTGCAACACATCAGGCGCGGATTTTTGAACCTTTCCATCAGGCCGATTGCTCCACCAAACGAAATTTTGGTGGGACAGGTTTGGGTCTTTCGATTTCAAAACGCCTGGCGAATGCGTTGGGTGGAGATGTGCAACTGATGAAAAGTGAGATGGGAGTGGGATCGGTTTTCATGATAACAATTCCGTTCGAATTGGCCTCAACACCAGTGCCACCGCGGGATCTAAGCGAGGAAATTGAAGATTTGGGTGGGCTCCATGTCTTGCTCGTCGAAGATTCGATCGACAATCAAGAGTTGATCTCACTTTTACTTTCGGACGCCGGTGCTCTTGTTGACGTGGCCGATGGTGCACTTAAGGGAATTCAACTGGCGATGAAGAATAAATATGATGTGATTTTAATGGATATTCAGATGCCAGATCTTGACGGACATGAAGCCGTCGCGCGATTGCGAGCTGACGGTTACCATCGACCGATTGCGGCGCTTACAGCAAACGCGTTTCGTTCAGAAAAAGAGCAATCGCTTCGTCACGGATTTGACGATTACCTAACAAAACCGATCGACATTCCGTTGTTGATTCGAGCCGTGAAGCGATTAAGCGAAAATCAGTTGCTTCATTAGAGACAAGCGCTATCTTGTTGATCTTGAGGTGAAGTTTGATTCTTCGACGACCCGGATTTCATTTTGTTCCGCTGCTGATTTACATCAATGTTTTTATTTATATTCTTTGGTGGTTCGAGGGATCGCAGTCGGCTTTCATGCAAGACAACTTTCTGGTGAGTTGGTCGGCACTAGCAGACGGGCGTTGGTGGGTACTGATCTCGTCGGTCTTTTCGCATTCAATGTTTTTTCATATTTTCATCAACATGATTGTTTTAAAAGATTTTGGCGATGTCGTCGAGGCATTGCTCGGCAGTCGATTTTTTATCATCTTTTATTTGCTCGCGGGTATTTTCTCATCCATTTGCCACGCCGTTGTTTCAGCCTTTGTGTTAGGTGAACCTGACTTACCAGCTCTCGGTGCTTCGGGAGCTGTTTGCGGACTCTTAATGTTGTTCTGTTTGATTTTTCCAAAGCGAAAAATTTTGTTATTCGCGTTGATTCCGATTCCGGCGTTGTTTGGCGCGTTGCTGCTGATTGGATTGGATATTTGGGGTCTCGTGGCTCAGGCGGAAGGCGGTGGTTTACCCATTGGCCACGGCGCCCACTTAGGCGGCGCATTCGCCGGAGTGGTCGCTTATTTTTTGGTAGTCCGCCCTCAATTCAAGCAGTTACGGCAGCGCGGCCCTCAGCCCCAGGATTCAGAGTTTCACCGGCCAAATACTGATAAACTTTGAACTTCCCATAGATTAAGCGAGAGAGTACGACGCTCAGATGACGTACTCGCGGCCTTCCTCCGCCATTCAATTCCGAGCAGCTCTGCGTCGGACCGTTTGGGTTCCCATTATTGGAGCCTTCGTCATGTCGTGCTTGTTGCTGTGGCAAATTCAGACTTTGCGAGACGCGACGTTTTGGGCGGATCATTCGGATGAAGTTTTAGCGCAAACGAATTATGTCGAACGGCTGATGGTCGAAGCCGAAAGTGGATTTCGCGGCTTTTTGTTAGAGCATGACCGCTCGTTTTTAGAATCGTTTGATCATTCTCATGAGGTCATGCCGCGTTCCTACGAATTGCTTGCAACGATGGTCTCCGACAATGCTCAGCAATTGGCCGTGGTCGAACATCTCAAAAGACTCTCAGGCGAGTGGTTTGATGGCGCACGAGAGGTATTGCCATCAAACTCTGCGAGAGATTCGCGATTGCCCGAAGTGAGACGGGGGATGGACAATATTCGCCAGCAGTTCGACGTGATGGTGGACAATGAAGAGCGATTGCGACAGCAGCGAAATCTTCGAGTCGATCAAACGGTCGGCTGGGTATTTGTCACGTCGGTGAGCCTGCTATTAATTTTTGCGACCTTCGTTGGATTGCGGACACGCAAAACGCTCGTCGTCCTTTCTCAATCCTATGGTCAAGTTATTTCCGGTGCACAAGATGCAGTGAAGTTGCGCGATGAATTTTTATCCATTGCTTCCCACGAATTAAAAACGCCGCTCACATCCATCATGTTGCAGTTGCAACTCGGGCGTCGTGCCGTGACTGAAGCGGGCGGAAACCCTTTACCGGTCGGGCGAATCACCCGTACTTTTGATTTATGTTTGCATCAGATGAAGCGGCTCGTGACTCTGGTCGATGATTTACTTGATGTTTCGCGTATTCAATCAGGCCGTTTGGGATATCAGTTCGAGTATGTCAATTTGAGCGGCTTGGTAAAAGAAGCAGGTGAACGTCTGGTCGATCAGTTTGTCGCTGAGGGCTGTCAGCTGAGTTTAAATATCGAGTCCGGAGTCATTGCTTGGTGTGATCGTTTTCGCATTGATCAAGTGATCGCTAACTTGCTTTCTAACGCTCTTAAATATGGTGAGGGCAAGCCTGTGAATCTGAATTTGCAACGTGATAATAATGAGGCCGTCATTTCGGTTGTCGATCATGGAAATGGAATTGCGGCGGATAAACAACATCTCATCTTTGAGTTATATGAGAGAGCCGTTGGAAGTGCTAATATCAGCGGGCTTGGGTTAGGACTTTATATTTCGAAACAAATTGTTTCGGCGCATGAAGGTGTGATTGTCGTGGACAGTGAAAAGGGGCTGGGTGCAAAGTTCCATGTGCGATTACCGCTTGAGCCGAGAGATAAACAGGGAGAACAAACGTGAATCCGATACTTGTCGTCGATGACAATGAAGAGCTTTTAGAAGTGGTCTCTTCGGTCTTAGAAGATGAAGGATTCGAAGTGGAGACGGCAAAAAATGGTCGTGAAGCTTTAGGCGTTTTGCGCCGCCGTCGTCCGTTTTTGATTTTGCTCGATTTGATGATGCCCGTGATGAATGGCTGGGAGTTCTTGCATTTGTTTCGCGCCAATCAGTTGGTCCGAGATATCCCGGTGATTGTCTGCTCGGCCGCGAAGGTCACCAATCTCAGCGACGTCCAATACCTCAAGAAGCCGCTTGATATATCGAATCTCTTGCACGTGGTGCACGATCATTTTCACGCGAGTAAAATTGTTCCGCATTCACATTAAGGATGGGTCGACGCGACCTGTTTCGTTAGGGCCGCCGGCAAGAAAATGTTTTGCTTATCGAGCATCACATAGTGTTCGTGGACTTTTTTGAACAAGTCGTCGTCTTTGTTCCAGATCGGTTCTACGCCCAATTGATCTTGGAGTTCATCACGAAAAGCGTTTACTTCACGTGCACGTTGATCCCAGTCAATATTGTTCTTGTCGGTTGCGACAGCCGTTTTATCTGACGCGACTTTGCGATCTTTGCCTTTGGCGTCGGCTCCGTCTTTATCGCCATCTGCGAGCTTTTCGTCGCCTTTGCCTTCTTTACCATCGCCTTTCATGTTCGCACGCTGTTGTGCTTCTGCAAAAGCCTTTTGCGAAATGGCCTCTGCTGTTGCTTGCGCTTGAGCGATACCTTTATCGACTTCGGCGGATGAGACGCCAAATTTTTGTGCGATTTGTTTAATCGCAGCGGCCATTTGCTCTGGCGACGCGTCGGTCGGAAAAGTTCCAAATGGCGACTTCATGTATTGCTTATCTTCGGTCAGGCTCAATCCGTAGCCTTTTAGTTTAGATGCGACTTGTGGCCAGAGTGAGCTTGAAGACGTAGCCATTTTGTTGATGTCATCAACGCCCATGGCGTTGTAATCGGCCAAATTGAACAAGCCCGATTTTGTTCCAGTGTCGTTCGAATGCAAAGCTTCTTGCGCCATCGAGTGAGATTGGTCATCGGCCTTAACGCCATCTTGTGCTTCTTTAAGTGATTTCGAAAGAAGCGCAACGTTTGGTGGAAAAGAAGACCATGCAGCGCGCTCATCAGCCAGCGATTGTTGGTAGAGTTGATCTGCGGTTTTACGGTTCGCTACGGCACCCACTGTTGTGGTGCTATTTGCGTATTGCCCTGAGATTTGATTGATCCCCTTAGTTAAAATTTGGCCCTGGGAGTCGACACCCAAAACGCCAAAAATTAAGAAGGAAACCAATAAAACCTTTTGCATTGTACTTTAAGAGAGGTGCAAAACGTGTTCCTAAAACACCGGATTCTATTGCTTACCGTCGGGTCAAAGCGGGACAAGACTGTCGAATTCATAGTTGGTGTACGAAAGCTAACACTGTCTCAGGTTGAGACAAAAATGCTTCCACGTAAATGCTTGAGTTGTTAAAATAAGACGCAAATTTCATAGAGGATTTTGATGACGAAAATTCAATCTGCTGTCTCAGTCATGTTAGTGTTGTTGCTTTCGGTCAGTTGTTCGTCCGTGCCGGGAGGCGAAGGACCCTCTGATGCAGAAATCAATGCGCAAGCAGCGAAGGCGTATGCCGAAGTAAAAGCGAAATCGAAAATTTCTACCAATAGAGAATATAACGAGATGGTTCAACGAGTGGCGAAGCGAATTGCGGCTGCATCGGGTGAACATTTTCAATGGGAATATGTCGTCATCGAGAGTCCTGAGGTGAACGCGTGGTGTATGCCGGGCGGGAAAATCGCGGTCTACACGGGCATCATGCCTGTCTTAAAAACTGAGGGAGCGCTAGCGGCAGTGCTCGGTCACGAAGTCGCGCACGCGACTCGGCGCCACGGGAGACAACAGTATGCACGCGCCATGCGTGAAAACATGCTGGGATTAGTTGTTGGCGCCGGCGTTGCCATCGGTGGACAGCTTTTGTGTGAAACTCAAACGTGCAAACTTTTGGCCGCGGCCGGTGGAGCTGCCGCCGGATTTGCGATCACATTCTTCGATCGAAAGTTCTCGCGCGCTGACGAAACCGAAGCCGATAAGTTCGGTCAGGTTTATATGGCGAAGGCTGGCTATGATCCCACTGAGTCCGTCCGTCTTTGGGAGCGTATGGGCGCTGCAATGAAGGGCAAGGCGCCGCCTGAGTTTCTTTCGACTCACCCGGCGGATGAAACTCGTCGCGCCAATCTGACCGCATGGTTGCCACAAGCGGAGCGTTTTTACGAGCAAGCGCCGCAGAAATATGGTACCGGAGAGGCTATCCGTTAAACGGGGAGGGTTGAGATGAAGAGTTTGATTCTTGTTTTAGCATTTTTGGTCGGATCACCGGCGTTTGCGTACGGCTGCTACATTTTGAAAAACGATGACAAGACTCCGGCCGGTGGTTGGGCTGGTTATGTTGGAGAGATGGCGGAGATGGGTAAGAATGCTTATGCTCTCATTCCGAAGGGCGCAGAGGATGGAACTCCATTTCTCGGCGGCTTACGAGATGGCATCGTTTCGACTCGAGAAAATGACAAAAAAATTGAATTCGGAAGGATTGATGGCAACCGTCTTCTTTCTCTAACGAATGGTTTGATCATCGCCACGATCGACAGTGAAATGACGGTCACGTCTGGGAACCATGAATTTATGGGGTTTGCCCGAGGTGATGATTGCACGCCTAGCTCCGCTCTCGCGGGTGTCGCGATCGCGTATTACATCGATCCGACTCACCGATAAAGTCATTTTGCCGACGGGGCATACACGCGCTCGACCCGATCTCGAATTTCCTGTTTCGAAGAGTCGGAATTGAGCGCGGAATCATTCTCGATCATTTCTACATCGCGAGCTAATGCTTCATCCTTAATCTGCTCACGAAACCACTTTGAATAATCATGCCGTTTCAAATGATGATCCCAAGTTTCGTTGTCGATGCCATCGGCGATCTGTAAGAAAATTTGTAAATTATGAGCGCGAAGTTTCAGGCGACCATTCGGCCCGCGAAAGAAGAAGCTTCTTTCTTCGCCCAAATTTCCCTCTGAATATTTGCGGCGATGACGAAGGTGAGAACTCTTTGGCAATTCGACTTTGAGTTTCCGCACGGGTTGTTTTTGCTGATAGAGGAGCGCTTCGCTCGAAGTCATCTTATCAAAATGCAGTTTCGATTTATCGCCATAGAGTTTTAAAACTTCTTTCATTGTCTCGGGCGCGCCTTCGCCAACAGCAAAAACGGTTTTCACCATATCGAGAACGGTTTTTGAAAGCCTTGACGGATGAACGGTGACGAAGATTGTTGAGTCGAGCGATTTGGGCATTACTTGCGGCGACATTCCTTCGGCATCTGAGAGCATGTGATGGGCTTCGTCGATGATGAGCCAATGAGGGCGGCCGGATTTTGTTCGTAACGCCTGTAACCGGGGTAGCAACTGGAGCAGGTAATCGGGACGATCTTCGAGCTTTAAGCCCAGTAAATTCACAGAGCCACTTTGCTCGGTCGCTTGCATCGCACGTACAACTTGCTCCACCGGTGCCACATGTTTGATGTCGCCAAACGAAATGAGACCATCGACGTTTTCATAATCGCCTTCGGGATCTATAATGCAACACTGATATTTGCGCTCGCGCAGGCGTTCGAAAATTCCCGAGGTAAAAGTTGTTTTGCCGCCGCCGGAAGTTCCGCAGACTAAAACACTATGACCATACGGCGAAATGTAGACTGACTCTCCATCTTCAAATTTACCGATTGAAATCAGATGACGATCCGATGCGCCGATACTTTTTAAATCATCTTTGAGGAGCGCCTGAATCAACTCCTCGGTGCCATAGCCGTGATCTTTTTTAGTTACAAAATCAACCGACTCTTTGAGACCCGGTAAAGCGTTGGCGGTGGCAGCCGAAAACTCGCACATTTTTAAAAACGCGTGGTCATTTTCGGCATCACCAATGCCGACGGTGTTGTGACGAGAGATATTGAGTTCTTCGAGTGCGGCCACGAGACCCGTACACTTACTCACGCCCTCGGGAAGGATCATCACGGCACCTTTATTAAAAATCACATGCAAATCCAGTTTTTGCCGATGGATTTCATCAAACACGGTTTGCTCATGTGGTTCCCAAGTCGCGACGATGCCTTTACCAACCGACATCGGTTGAACGCCGCGAGCTTCAAGGGCTTTCACGAAAGAAGCAGGTGGCGACTCACACAATAATTTTTCTTCGCCAGTTTTGGGGTGATAAAGAGTCGCACCATTTTCCGCGACGATCAGATCAAAGATCTCGAGTTTGGGAAAGTCCGGTTTGAGAAAGCGAATCTCGCGGCCGGTACAAAGAATGAGCTTGCGACCACTTGCACTCAATCTCTGAAGTTGTTCAATCGTTGAGTCGGGCACCTTTGAGTGCTCTGCGATTGTGCCATCATAATCCGTGATAAAGGCCAAGTAGCGCATGGCCCTACCTTAAGTGGGACGCGTCGTGCTTATCAAGTCTCACGGGATCAAGACTCGCGTTAGCTAAGCCCGGTCAAGGTGTGAAGTAGTTGGCGGTTCCATCACCGATGAAAGCCACGCAATTTCCGACCAAGCGAAATGGCATGGCGATCGCCTTCGCAGAGATGGTGCAGGTCACGGTTTCGCCGCCAACGGTGAATTGTTCGGTGTGAGCGTTAGCTTGAGTAATCACAAGTTGTTGATCGGCAGTGATATAGGACGTCACGAGAATGGCCGATTGAATTTGCTGGCCGTTGTAGCTACAGGTTCGTTCGAAACGGGTGTTGAAATTATCCACGATATATCGAAGTTCAATCGTGTCACCTTTGTCGCCGACGTAAGTCTTTTTCCAGGTGCCGATAAGATTGGCATGGCTCGGGCTGCCATTGCACGTCACGGTGCTGGTCGCATCACGATAGGTTTTGCTGATGCCAGTGCCGCCGTTATCAGTGTTGTTGTCCAACTGCTTAATGGCACCACATGCTGTCGCGATAAATGCGAACGCGAGAAGACTCAGAGATGATTGGATCATGATGCAACCCCTTTGCTTGCTAAAATTTCAACAAATGCTGAAGGGGAAGGCAAATAGAAACTGGAGATTAGAAGTAGTAGTGGAACATCACCCACGAGCTGTCGGTATTGGCGTTTGCCACGCGTCCATGATCCCATTCGCCAGTCACTTCAAAGTGTGGCCGCGGGAAAAAGTGAAGACCGACACCATACCAATCGGCAACTGTGTTTGTTGCAGTGAAATCGGCTTGTTGGTGTTGGTACTGTAAGTAAGGGATGATGCCCTTATAAACTTCGTACGCCAAACGCGTGAATCCGTATGTGCCATCTTGATTCGCGTCGTGTTTGAAATCAATTTCAGTCAGATTGTAAAAGTGCTCGGTGAATCCCAAAATCGCATTCGCGCCGTAGAGGGTGCGGTGAAGCTGTGGCCCTTGCCCGGTCCAAAAACTTCCGCCGACACGCATGCGGTTTGTGACTGCATAACTCACATTGGTCGTTACCGCCGACTCTTGGCTTGCAATCGAGATATTAGGAACCGTCTTTGCGGCTGAAACCAAAACTGTCCAATGTTCGCTCAAATAACTCGCCTCGGCCGTATCAAACTGCATGAGTGGATCCGTCATGACCGCCATCTTTGTAACGAGCGTGTGATCCGGCATGTTGATACCAAATGCTGGATCGAACCGACCTGCACGCAGACCAAACTGATCGGTGATCTTGAGATAGCCGTAATACATCGTCGAATTGAGACTGATTTTATTTAAATTCGACAATGGATCTTGCACCTGACCGACAGAAACAACTGTCGTGAACTGCTTCGTCTCATACGCCGCTTGAATATCGGCGTGCATAAGAAAGAATTTTCCCGTCAGTTGATTTGAATCTTTGTAGCGATATTGCAAATAGCGAACATCGCCACCAAACAAGATTCCTTTGTCAGCTAGTTTTTCGCCCACCTTAGAATGCGTGAATTGTGACTCGTCAGCGTAAGACCAAGTGCTTAACACTTCGGCGGCCAATTCTCGTCCATAAGAGGTGAGAATGCCGCCACCGCTTGGCGAAACGTGGCACGCGGTACATTGCGTGTATCCGTGCCGAACCATTTCTGGAAAAGCAAAAGCCTGAGAGCTAACAACGGCGAACAATCCCAGGAGAAGCGAGCGCATAGAAACCTAAATCTCTTTCAGCTGATCAATCTTAACCGTGACGTCGATATCTTTTTGTACGGTCACACCAGCAAACGAAGGTTGTTCAATTTTGTAATCATCCAGATTCACTCTAAAAGTGACTTCTGCCGCACCCTTTTCATTGATGCTGAGCTGGCCTTTTACCGGCTGATTTTGACCGTGCAAAGTCATAACGCCTTCGAACGCCGCTTTTTCTAGCTTCGGCGACTTGGTCGTCCATCCGACAAGCGGTTTGACGCTTTTAAGTTCAAGAGAGGCCTTTGGATACTTCTCAACTTCCAAATACTTCTTCATATGCTCATTGCGGCGACCCATCTCGGTGTCGAGAGTGGTGAGTTCAAACTCAAACTTGCCTTCGACTTTATCGCCATTCACGGAGAGCTGACCCGTCGCTGGTTTGCCGGTGCCGTGAATTTTAATAAAGCTTGGACTTGTTTGAGCTAAAAACTCCACTTGTCCACCCGTTGGCGCAAGCTTTTGAACTGCGGCCAAGCTGATCGCTGGCGTAAAGAGTAACAATAATAGTTTGTTCATAAAAAAATCCCCCTCATAAATCAATTTGGCAGCTTTTGATTCACCCAACTGTCGAGCAGAGCTTTCAGTTCATTTGGGATCGGCGAATCATCTTTTGGCATTTTGCCGAGATCTAACTGCTTCACAATATCGTCGATGTCTTTGGCCACTCGGTCATAGGTTGCGTAGCCGCCATGACAACGCACGCAATAGGGAACAAACAGCTTTTGTTGCACTTCTTGGAAGCCAACTGGCATGCCGGCGCTAACCCAGCTCGCCAAAAGTTTTTGTAGCGAATCTGAAATCGGTTTTTTGGCATTTTTTGGCATTTGACCACTTGCGATCGCGCCCTGAATTTTGTCGATGTTCTTCATCACTTGATTTTGATCGGCCATAAACGAATGGCAGCGAACACAATAGGGCTGAAAGATTTTCGCCGAAACCGTATCAAATCCGGCGGGAGGCGGCGGCGGTAAAGTCGTATCGCCGTCAGCTGGAAATGGAATGTTTGAAACTTCCGGCGCACCCGCTTGGGCCCAAAGCACGAGCGCTTTTTTCATTTGCGGCGAAACCGCCGTGCCATCTTTCGGCATTTTGTCAGACTGTACATCTGCGACAATGTCTTTCATGGCCGCTTGCACACTCGCCAAGCGTTCAAGGTTTACATTCGCTTTATTTCCGTGAGCATCGGAATGACATTGATAGCATTTGGGTTCGAAGACGGTCGCGGTCATGGCTTCAAAACTCAGAGTTTTAAAGCCCGCCGAGCGATTGACGTCGTTTAAATCGTTGAACGATTCCTGATAGTTCCCACATGAGGATAAAAGTATCCCCAGAACAACCCACGAGTAGCGCATGATTGTTTTCCCCCCAAAGACCTAGATGTTTTGGCATGTTAATAGAAAATAAAAAACCCAAATGTTTCTTTTGAAAGATCTAAAAAAAGCTTGGATTGACCGCGCCGCCGATCTCGGCGAACGATTAAGGGGTAGGGTGATTCTTTTAAGGGTGGGATGAATGAAAAAATGGATGGGGATGATGGTCATGGCCATGGCGTTTGCGTCGTGGATGCCCAAGGCGCAGGCATTTCAGCTGCACGATCTAATGTCAGTAAAGTCAGAAGCAAATCCAATTGAAGTATGGAAGAAGATGCGGCCACAAGACTTTGTTGGCGCACCGACGCTCTGGCAAATTCTTGTCTAAACATTGATTTGCCCTTTCGCTCGCGGAATAATGAAATCATATGCGGGGGGCATCTTATGAAAAAAGCGGAAGCAAAAAAGGTTGAAACCAAACAAGAATTGATTGCACGTTTGCTCAAAAAAGCATCGTTAAGCACTCAGGCTTGCTGTGGTCGCTGCCATCACTGATCTCGCCGAGGCTCTTTCTTATCGCAATGATGAAGTGGTGGCGCGGTTTTGCGCTGATCACGGATATACCTTAGAACAAGGTCATGAAATCTTCATTGAAACGAAACGCTGGCTCTGGCTTTGTGCTCATCATGCGGCCGCGGGTCATCCAGGTCATTCGCTCAGCATGAGTGAAGAGATGATGGTGATCGATGAGATGTGGCACACGTTCTTACTATTTACTTTTGATTATGCTGATTTTTGCCAGCGTTATCTCGGTCGCTTCGTGCACCATCAGCCGACTTCGGCGCTCACCAAAAGCGGCATGACTCCTGAAAAGCGACTCAAGATCTTAGAAGGCAACTACGAATACATTTACGATCATCTCGGTGCCGACGTATTAAAACGTTGGGTCGAAGAATTCCCGGATCGCTATCCAGTTCGATAATTTATTTATTTTCAGGAGCGGGGGCGAGCGGAGTTTTTCCGGCAGCCGTCGATTGCTCAAACTCCACCTTGTAGCCATGTTTCGTGGTGTAAACCTGGGGTGAAGCGGGCGCGCGATAGCCGTTGGTTGTCGCGTTTGAAGCTTGTTGCGGCTTTTTCGTACACGACAAAAAGAAAGCGGCAATGATAACAACTGCGATCAGGAGAAATGGAGCTTTGTTCATATTGCTTTTGTTCATACGAGTAAGCCCATTATCGCTAAAAATGGGCGGAGCACGAAGTCCAGAGCCGAAACTTCTAGTCTGACGACTTGACGGCCGTCCAGATGTCTTCATAAAGGCGGTTTTGGTCGCCTAAATCATGAATCCGTTCAAGCTTCGATAAGACCTGAGACGAGGGAAATAAGGCGGCGTTGTGTTGCAATTCCTCTGGCAACGCATCTTTGATGCCGGTGACGACCGGACCTGAGCGCATATTCGATACAAATTCGGCGTCAGTTTCTTTTTGCAGCAAGAAATCAATCAGTCGATGAGCCGCATCGACGTGCTTAGATCCCTTTACGATGACTAAGTTGTCGATCGAGCGCGTGCCGCCCTCGCTTGGAATCACAAATTCGATTTTGCCCTGAGTTTTAGCCGCTGCTTGAAGAGCGTCGGCGGAATAAGACTGTGCGGCGACGACTTCTTTATTTTTCAAGATGTCGACGGTGTCGGAGGTGAACATTTTTACTGATTTTTTGAGTTTGAGGAGCTGTTCTTTGGCGACTTTCAGATCTTCTTCAGAAACCGAATTGACGCTTTTGCCATCCATTTTAAGAACGGCCCCAGTCACTTCACGAACGTCGTCGAGCAAAGAGATTTTGCCGCTCAACTTTGGATTTTCGAAGAGGTCTTTCCAGGATGTGATCGGATCCTTGTAAAGATCACGATTGACGGCGATGCCGGTGATCACCCATGCGAACGGAAGGCTGTAGCGATTTTCTGGATCAAACGGTTGGGCCAAAACTTCTTTGGCTAAATTTTGACTAGCCGCAATTTTATTTTTTTCCAATGGCTCGAGGAGCTGCAATTTCGTCATCACCTCGACCATATAGTCCGATGGAACTGCCACATCGATGCCCGAGCCGCCACTTTGAATTTTCGCGAGCAGCTCCTCATTCGAGGAGTAGTTCATGACGTTCAGGTGAATGCCGGTTTTTTCAGTGAAACGCTGTTCCGATTGTTTGGAGAGGTAGTTGCCCCAAATCGCCAGATTGACCGTAGGAGCTCCGTCGCCTTTTTTGGTGCAGCCGGTGACGAAGGAGGCAATGAAAAGAATGACCCAAGAAATCTTCAATGTCGACTTTAGGCTCTTCATTATGTAGTTATCCTCAAATGGCGTTGTTAGAAATTGTTGATATCGACAAAGCTGTCGAGGGTCAAATTATTCTCAATAAGATCAATCTGTCCGTCAACGAGGGAGAATTCTTTTCTTTGCTCGGATCGAGCGGTTGCGGCAAGACGACTTTGCTTCGATTGATCGCGGGCCTCGACAAGCCGTCGAGCGGTGAAATCCGCTTGGACAACAAACGCATCGACAATCTGCCGCCCCAGCATCGTCCGACCAAAATGGTGTTCCAAAAGTACGCCTTGTTCCCGCACATGACGGCAATCGACAACGTCGCGTTCGGTTTGCGTTTGCGCAAACTTCCAGAAGCTCAAGTGCGCGAGAAGAGCATGAACGCGCTCGATATGTTTGGCTTAAAGAATTTTGCCGGCCGTAAGCCAGAAACGCTTTCGGGTGGTCAGCAGCAGCGAGTTGCGGTGGCGCGGGCGCTGGTGAATGAGCCGCGGGTTTTGCTCCTCGATGAACCGCTTTCGGCGCTCGATCAGAAAATGCGCGAACACATGCAGACCGAGCTTCGGGCATTGCAGAAACGTTTGGGGCTGACGTTTATTTACGTCACGCACGATCAAGAAGAAGCGATGATTCTCTCAGATCGCATTGGCGTCATGAATTCAGGTCGTTTAGAGCAGGTGGCAACGCCACGCGATCTCTATGACGATCCAAAAACTTTCTTTGTCGCATCGTTTGTTGGTCAGATGACGAAGTTGTCGGGACAGCTTGATGGTGCGCAAGGGGAGTACTTTCGAGTCGCTCTTCCAAATGGCGAGAAAATTCAAGCGCGTAAAAAATCGGAACTCAAAGCGGGCGGTGCGATTGCGTTCGTTCGCCCCGAGAAAATTTTGGTTTTGCCAAGCAGCTCTCCCGCACCCGCCGATCAAAACGTTTTGTCGGGTCAGATTTCACAAATTCACTTTCGTGGCGATCAAACTGAACTCGAGATTGATTGCGGGCTGAAGCAAAAAGTATCGGCTTATATGATGAGCTCGGATGATAATTTCAAAAACGGCCAAAACGTGAAAATTTGTTTTTGCCCAACTGAAACTTGGCTGTTTGACGAGGGCGCGACGTGAAACTGGCGCGTTGGTTAGCACTTCCTTCGCTCGGTTGGTTTTTATTTTTTATTCTCGCTCCCATGATGCTGATTTTTGCCATTAGCCTCGCTCATCGCGGTGTTTATGGTCAGATCGAATGGGGTTTTTCTTTAGGCAATTACACAAGTTTAATTTCACCGGTGATCTTAAAGATCTTCTTTAAGACGATTTGTTTTGCCGGCGGAACGGCGCTCGCGTGTGTGAGCCTTGGAGTCCTGGCGGCCTGGGGAATGGCTGCTGCGCCAAAAGTTTATCGTGATCTTTTGCTCGCTCTAATTGTCGTACCGTTTCTTACGAACGGCTTGATTCGAATTCTTGGCCTTAAAACATTTGTCAGCGTCGATGGGCCACTCGATATGATTTTAAGTTGGCTGCACATTCCACATGATCCATTTAGCCTTAGCACTAATATTTATTTAGTTGGGGTCGGAATGGTGACTTCGTATTTACCATTTGCGGTGTTGCCGCTTTACGGGGCGTTTGAAAAATTTGATTTTAGTTTGGTCGAAGCGGCCCAGGATTTGGGCGCGCGCAACCGCACGGTTTTATTTCGCATCGTTTTACCTGTTCTTTGGAAGCCGCTTGTTGGCGCAGCGTTTTTGGTCTTTATCCCATGTCTGGGTGAGTATTTGATTCCGGATTTGCTTGGTGGCGCAAAAGCCCTCCTGCTTGGCAACTTGATCACTGAGAAATTTTTGAAGGCCCGCGATTGGCCAGTGGGATCGGCACTCGCAATTGGTTTGATTTTCTGTTTGCTCGTCTCTTGGGTGATCTTAAGTTATCTCGAACGGAAGCGGCATGAAGAAGAAAGATGAACGACGTAGGCCAAGGCCTCCCAATTTCGTTCGCTTCGTGTTGGTGGGCATCCTGCTCGCTCTTTACATTCCGTTGATCTGTGTTGTTGTCGGTGCGTTTCGCCAGACCGAAGGAATGGGCGCATTCAATTGGTTCAAAGAAGTTCTGCAAGATGAAACTCTGCTCGAAGCTCTTTGGAACTCAATCGTCGTCGGGTTTTGCGCAAGCCTTGGTGCGACGGTTTTAGGTGCTGGTGCTGCGATCGCGATTCATCGTGGCCGGTTTTGGGGACGACCGCTGCTTGAGATTTTAAGTTATGTCTCACTCGTCTTACCCGAAATTGTGTTCGCCCTCGCACTGCTGTCTTGGTTTTTCGTATTGAATGTTTCGTTGGGTCTTTCGACGGTGATCATGGCGCACATCACGTTTTCGATTTCATACGTGATTTTGACGATTGGTTCACGGCTGGCGAGCTTTGATCCGTCGCTCGACGATGCGGCTCGTGATTTGGGTGCGAGCGAGTGGCAAGTGCTATGGAAGATCACCATCCCAATCTTGGGGCCATCGCTGCTGGCGAGTTTTCTTTTAAGTTTTCTTTTAAGCTTTGATGATTTCTTGATCACATTCTTTGTGAACGGTGTCGGTTCAGACACATTGCCGGTGAAACTCTACGCGTTCATGAAAATCGGAATTACGCCAAAGTTGAACGCGCTTGCCACCATGATGTGGGCTCTGACCGCCGTTCTTCTCTTCGTTTCATTCCGCTCACCAGCCTTTAAGGGAACTCTTAAGGGCGACGTAGAATAAATTTGAACGGTGTCTTCTTCCTAACGCCGTGCGAGTGGCGGTTCTACTCATCAGATTAAACTTGGCCTATTTATTCGTCACTTTTTGCCACCTAGGAGGCGATATGACGAAATTAGGTAGGATCACGATGATCACGTTTTTGCTCACAGCATTTTCTGGATTTGCTCAGGCCGGCGGCATTGAGAAGATGCAGGGTGAGTGGGTGAATTTGCAAAACAATCAACACCCAACTATTAAAGTCAGCGGCGGAAATTTTGGGCCTGACGTTTGGATATCAAATTGGGGACGCGCTCGGATTTCATATTCAACTTGCGGTGGCGGCAATATTCGCATTAACGACAATCAGCTGAATTGCTGTTTCTATGCGACGTTCATTAACCATAGCCAAGGAGTTGTGTGGCAGGTCGATGCGGGCAATGGTCCACAATGCCCGTACTTGAGTGGAACATACTCGCGAGCTGATTAAAAAATGCCGGCTCGTACATGGCTGTTCGCCATTTTTTTGGCCTTGGTCGTTCCTCGGGCCTTCGCTGACCTCGATGTCATCGAAGGCGAGTGGACGAATAGTTCGAATCTCATCGCAATCACTCGCGCACAATCGTTCGGCTGGAATCTATGGCAAGACAACAGAGGTCGGGCGAGTATCGTGCAAAGTCCCCAAGGTGGGGGTAACATTTCCGTCACTTTCACTGGTGACATCGTCTGCAGCTACTATGTGACGACAACCAATAATGGGCAGAAGATGGTGTGGAAGCTGCAATCTCCATCGAAGGACAGTAATGCGTGTCTAAGTGGTGTGTTTGAGCGAGTCGATGTGCAAAAGAATCCGGCGAAAACAGTGGCGAGCCAGATCGACTATTTTTTTAAGACGCCCGACGATCCTGTTGAAGGCGAGTGGGAGCTCAAGTTTCAGTGCGAGGGGAAAAAGGAAATCGCCAAGATTACCTATTTCGATAGTGGACGAAGTGCTGCGGGCGATGAAACGTTGCTAATAGATCCCGAGGAC
>Ga0105239_10004176_pt1 | contig 17349 bp, 14 predicted proteins | sample KBSC44metaG_FD_92761 | JGI IMG/M metagenome (GOLD analysis project Ga0105239, IMG submission 92761) | Corn rhizosphere microbial communities from Kellogg Biological Station, Michigan, USA - KBS C4-4 metaG | ecosystem: Host-associated > Plants > Roots > Rhizosphere > Soil | place: Michigan, USA...
ACGGGGCCGCCCGGCGTCGGCAAGTCGACCAGTACCAGCGCTCTCGTGGCCCGTTTACGGCTTGCCGGTCGCCGGGTCGGTGTCCTGGCGGTGGATCCGTCCTCCGCGTTGTCCGGAGGAGCGTTGCTCGGCGACCGGGTGCGGATGACCGAGCATGGCGTCGATGAGGGCGTCTTCATCCGTTCGATGGCCTCCCGGGGCCATCTCGGTGGGCTCGCTGCCGCAGTTCCGCAGGCCCTCAGAGTGCTCGACGCAGCCGGGTTCGACGTGATCTTGCTGGAGACGGTCGGCGTCGGCCAGGCCGAGTTCGAGGTGTCGTCGCTAGCGGACACGACCGTGCTTTTGCTGGCGCCGGGACTGGGCGACGGCATCCAGGCCGCCAAAGCCGGGATTCTCGAGATGGCCGACGTCTTCGTGATCAACAAGGCTGATCGGGACGGCGCCGAGCAAGCGGCACGCGATCTTCGCCATCTCCGCACGCTAGTCGCGGAATCTCCGGGTCAGTGGCGTCGGCCGATCCTCAAGACGGTCGCGACTCGCGGGGAGGGCGTCGACGAGGTCTTAGCCGCGATCGCCGACCACCATGAATGGCTCTCCACCACTGGCGCTCTGGCCGGCGGGCGCCGTGCGCGAGCCGCGGTCGAGATCGAGGCGATCGCCCTCGGCGCGGTTCGCCAGCGGTTCGCCGCTGTGCGCGGTTCGGCGGCCCTCGGCGAGTCGGCCGCTCGGATGGCCGAGGGCGCGGTCGATCCGTTCACGGCGGCTGACGACCTGGTGACCGCCCTCGGCGTATAGGTCTGCCGCACGTCCCGCCTGTTGGTGCCGCCGTGTGCTGAGACTGGTAATGATTTTCATCTAGGATAATGTCGTCGAATCGTCGAGGAGGCACGATGACCAGCGGCGGACGCCGGCGGGAGACCCGTCAGGGCAGCATGGTGCGCGAGGCCCTGGCCCAGCGGGAGGGCTTCCGCAGTGCCCAGGACGTGTACTCCGCACTCCGCCAACAGGGTGACAGCGTCGGCTTGTCCACCGTCTACCGGCACTTGCAGGGTTTGGCCGACGAGGGAGAGGTGGACGTGATCCACACCCCAGACGGCGAGACGACGTACCGCTTCTGCGGCGGCGCGTCGACCAAGCACCACCACCATCTGGTCTGCCGCCAGTGCGGGCGCGCCGAGGAGATCGAGGGCCGCGGCGTCGAGAAGTGGGCCTCTGCGGTCGGAGCCGAGCACGGCTACACCGACATCGACCACACAGTCGAGCTGTTCGGGATCTGTGCCGCGTGTGGACGTGGCTGACGACCTCGCCATCCGGCTGAGCCAGGCTTCGCTCGCCTATGGCCCACGCGTTCTCTGGCAGGGGCTCGACCTGGACGTGCGACCAGGCGAGTTCCTGGCGGTCCTCGGTCCGAACGGCTCCGGCAAGACGTCGCTGCTTCGAGTCCTGCTCGGATTGAGCGAGCTGACCTCGGGGACGGCGGAGGTCGCGGGGCAGCGTCCGCACAAGGGGAGCAGCGCGGTTGGCTACATCCCCCAGCAAAAGGGTTTCGACGCCGATCTTGGCGTGCGCGGGCGGGATCTGGTCGAGTTGGGTTTGCTCGGCCACCGCTTCGGGCTCCCGTTCAGCAGCGGGGAGGTGCGGGCGCGGGTCGACGCTGCGATCCAATCGGTCGGCGCGACGGAGTACGCCGCTCGCCCCATCGGCCGGCTATCCGGGGGTGAACAGCAGCGGTTACGGATAGCGCAAGCACTGCTCGGCGACCCGTCCGTCGTGCTGTGTGACGAGCCGCTGTTGTCGCTGGATTTGGCGCATCAGCGCGCGGTCGTCGAGCTGATCGATCGTCGTCGGCGAGATTCGCGATCGGCAATCGTGTTCGTCACGCATGAGATCAACCCGATCCTGCCAGTCGTCGACCGCGTCCTCTATCTCGTCAACGGTCGCTGGACGACGGGGGCGCCCGAAGAGGTGATGACGAGCGAGCGATTAAGCGAGCTCTACGGAACGGATATCGACGTCCTGCGAGTTCGCGACCGGATCGTGGTGGTCGGGGCCAGCGAGGAAGAACACCACCATCACGACGATGGCGGCGAACGATCATGATCGGGACCTACCTTCAGCTGCCGTTCGCTCAACACGCCTTGATCGCGGCGACATTGATCGCAGTGATCAGCGGGTTGATCGGACCGTTCGTCGCGGCCCGCGATATGGCGTTCGCCGTGCACGGGACGGCCGAACTCGCCTTCACCGGCGCGGCCGCGGGCTTGTTGATCGCCGGCGACGCGGTGGCGGGAGCGCTGATCGGATCGCTGGTCGTAGCGAGCGCCATCGGACTGCTTGGCGCTCGTCAGAGCGAGCGGAACACGGCGATCGGCGTCGTGCTGGCTTTCGGCCTCGGTGTCGGCGTGCTGTTGCTGTCCTACTACCACGGTTTCGCCACCGAGGCGACGAACATCCTGTTCGGTCAGATCCTCGGAGTCACCACGCGAGACCTGATCCTGCTCGGTGTGGTGGCCGGTGTCGTGGTCGTGACGATGCTGATCATCTACCGCCCGCTCTTCTTCGCTTCGGTCGATCCCGACGTCGCCGCCGCTCGCGGCGTTCCGACGCCGCTGCTCGGTCTCGTCTTCGGCTACCTGCTCTCGCTGACCGTCACTGCTGCCGCCCAGATCGTCGGGACCTTGCTGGTGCTCAGCCTCGCCATCACACCGGCGGCCACCGCTCGTCAGCTGAGCGCGAGTCCCCGGGTGGTAAGTCTGCTCTCAATCGGCATGGCTCTCGTCGCGGCCGACGGCGGCCTGTTGCTGAGCTTCCAGTTCGACACGGTGAAGGCGAGCGTGTTCATCACCTTCATCGCTTTCGGGTGCTACCTGCTGGCTCGGGTGTTCCGGCTGCTGCGGCGCTAGTCGTTTCGACCTCCAAGATCGACACCTCGCGTAGGGCGGCCTCGTAGGCCCGCCCGCCGCCCCGGATGCCGAACAGCCGCTTGGCAAGCAACAGGTAGACGACGGCCGCGACGTTGACGATCATGACGGCGATCTTCAGCCAGCTGACCTTCTCGGTCAGCTCGTAGACCTCGAGCGGGATGAAGAGGGTCGTCCCGACGACGGCGACGTACTCGCCCCATCGCTTGAGCGACCACAACCCGATCCCTTCGAGAACTTCCAGCGCCCCGTAACCGAGCAGCCCGAACGCGATCAGGTTCAACGTCGACGGCTTGGCGTCGAGCACCTTCTGGATCGAGTGGATCGTGCTCGAATCGCCGACGTCGAAATGGATCTGGTTGAAGAACGGCTGTAACGAGTTGAGATCCTTGTCGAACAACGCCTTGAGGGTGACCTGGGTGCTCTTGAGCCGGAGCACGCCCATCCCGAGCAGGATGATCACGACGCCGCGCACCCAGCGCTCGATCGCGAGCGCGCGAAGGATGAACGCCGAGCGCAGCGCTTTGCCGCGCAACAGGACCGGAGCGTGGGAGGCTGGCCCGGCGCCCGCCGGCTCGCCCAGCACGTACGCGCCGCAACGCAAGCATCGCCAGGCCTCACCGAGGGGCGTGTGCGCTTCGAGTTTGCATCGGTACTCGGGCTCTTCGGCGGCGTAGGTGACGTGGCCCTTGCGGGCACATGTCCGCGTGCTCCAGTCCACTAGCTCCGCCGCGTGGTCATCGGAACGCGTCCAGGCCGGTCAGCCGTTGCCCGAGCACAAGGGTGTGCACCTCGTGGGTTCCCTCGTAGGTGTAGACCGTCTCCAGGTTGACGGCGTGCCGGAGGACCGAATACTCGGTCGTGATTCCCGAGCCGCCGAGAATCGAGCGCGCCTCTCGGCAGATGCCCAGCGCGGCGCGGACGTTCGCGAACTTGCCGAAGCTCACTTGGTGCGGCTCCAGACTGCCGGCGTCCTTGAGAACGCCCAGCCGTCGCGCGGTGAGCTCTGCCTGCTGCGCCGAGACCGCCATGTCGGCGAGCTTGCGCTGGGTGAGCTGAAAGCCGGCGATCGGCCGGCCGAACTGGGTGCGGGCCACGGCGTAGTCGATCGTCTCGGCCAGGGCGTCTCGCGCCGCTCCGGTGACGCCCCACACGATCCCGTAACGAGCCTCGTTCAGGCAGCTCAGTGGCGCCCGCAGGCCGCGCGCTCCGGGCAGGATCGCGTCGGCCGGCAGCCGCACCTCGTCCAGGATCAGCTCGCTGGTGACGGAGGCGCGCAATGAGATCTTGTGATGGACGTCGTTCGCGGTGAAACCGGGTGTGCCCCGCTCGATGAGAAAGCCGACGACAACGCCGTCGTCATCGCGCGCCCACACCACAGCGACATCGCTGACCGAGCCGTTCGTGATCCACATCTTTGTGCCGGTGAGCACCCAGTCAGCGCCGTCACGGCGAGCCCGGGCGCCCATCGAGCCGGGATCCGATCCCGAGTCGGGCTCGGTCAGCCCGAAGCAGCCGACCGCGTCTCCCGCGGCCAGTCGCGGCAACCAGGCCACCTTCTGCTCCTCGCTGCCGTACGCGTGGATGGCGAACATCGCCAGCGAACCTTGCACGCTGACCAGAGAGCGCAGCCCGGAGTCCACCGCCTCGAGTTCGGCGCACACCAGGCCGTACTGGGTGGCGCTCGCGCCGGCGCATCCGTACCCCGACAGGTGCATTCCCAACACGCCGAGGGCGCCGAGCTCCTGGGCCAGCTCACGCGCGGGAAGCTCCCCGGCCTCGAACCAATCACGGATGTTTGGCCGCAGACGATCCTTGGCGAACGCGCGAACGGTGTCACGGAGCGCGCGATCCTCGTCACCGAGGTCGGCGTCCAGCTCCAGCAAATCCAGGGCTTGCAGCGAGCTCATAGCTGCGACGTTACCGGGCGCGCGGAGCGTCCCGGGTAATCTGCAGGCCGTGCCCGCCGAGAACTCCTCGCTCGATTTCGATCCGATCGACCGGGCCGGGGACCTGTGGGCGGAGCACTGGCCCGACGAGGACGAGAGCGTCTACGCGGCTATGCGAGCGGTGACGTCGATCATGCGCGCGCATCAGATCTTGATCGCGGAGCTCGACGGGCTTCTCCGCCCGCATGGCATCACCTTCAGCCGCTATGAGGCGCTGGTCCTGCTGAGCCACAGCCGGTCGGGAGCGCTGCCGCTGTCCAGGATCGGGCAGCGGCTGCAGGTGCACGCGACATCGGTGACGAATGTGATCGACCGCCTGGAGGCGGCCGGCTTGGTCCGTCGGGAGCCCAACCCGGCCGACGGCCGCGGCATTCTCGCCGTGCTCACGCCGCGTGGGCGCGCGGTGGCCGCCACGGCCACGGCGGACCTCAACGCCGCTCGCTTCGGTATGAGCGCGATGACCTTTGCCGAGTTGCGGGAGATTTTCGAGCGGCTGCGCTCACTGCGGGTCGGCGCCGGCGACTTCGCCGACGGCTGAACGCCGCCCGCGACTCGTCCTCGACGATCCTGGAACAATGGATGCCATGCGTCCCGGTGTTCCTCGTCGTCCTGTCCAGAACCGTGCCCTGTCGGCCGCGATGGCTGGCGCCGTCGATCTCGCGGCGGTCAAGGCGCGATCCGAGGCTGCCGCGCGGGCGGCCGAGGCGCCGCCCCCAGTTGCCGGCAGCCTCGTCGTCGACGTCACCGAGGAGACGTTTCAGGCTGAGGTCTTGGACCGCTCGTTCCAGGTGCCGGTCCTGATCGATCTTTGGGCCGACTGGTGCCAGCCCTGCAAACAGCTCTCCCCAGTGCTCGAACGGCTGGCCAACGACTCCGGCGGTCAGTGGGTGCTGGCCAAGATCGACGTCGATGCCAACCCGCGAATATCGCAGGCGCTCCAGGTGCAGAGCATCCCCAGTGTGTTCGCCGTTCTGGGCGGCCAGCTGGTGCCCGGCTTTCAGGGCGCATTGCCCGAGGCGCAGGTGCGTGAGTTCATCGACGCGGTACTGCAAGCCGGACGCGAAGCCGGGCTGTCCGGACTAGTCGCCCCGGAGGAAGGCGGATCGGAGCCGGAGCCCGAACTCGCCGATCCGCGCTTCGCCGGCGCCGAAGCCGTCTTGGAAGAGGGCGATTACGCGACGGCCGCGCAGCGTTACCAGGCGATTCTCGACGCTGAACCCGGCAACTCCGAGGCGTCACTCGCTCTGCGCCAGGTCCGCCTCCTCGAGCGGATCGACGGCGTCGACCCGGCCTTGATCGAACGGGCCAACACCGAGCCGGACGACGTGGCCGCTCAGCTTGCCGCGGCCGATTACGAGCTGGGCGAAAACCAGGTGGACGCGGCGTTCGAGCGGTTGCTGTCGCTGGTGCGGCGGGTGAGCGGTGATGACCGCGACGCCGCCCGCGATCGACTGATCGAGTATTTCGAGCTGATCGGCAACGACGACCCGAGGGTGCCGCCTGCGCGCCGCGCGCTCACCAACGCGCTGTTCTGATCGACTCAAGGCTCTTCATCTGGTTCTCGAGCGCGTCCGAGACCTCCGACGATTCCGTCCTAGGGAGTCCCTAGGATCAAAGTCAAAACGATTCGACGCGCAGGAGGGAACCACCGTGGTCGACGTGATTGCGCGGCGCGGTTCCCACGCGAGCCCTTTGCGTTACCCAGGAGGAAAGGCAACCCTGGCAGGATTCTTCGAGAGCACCATCCAGGCTCTCGGCTTGAACTTGCCCACGTACGTCGAGCCGTACGCCGGTGGGGCCGGCGCTGGCTTGGAGCTGCTGGTCAAAGGCGTCGTAGGAACGGTCGTTATCAACGATCTTGACCCGGCAATCCACGCCTGCTGGAGAGCGATGCTCAAGGAGTCGGATGCGTTTCTCCGATTATTGAGTCGCACCCCCCTCACCGTCGAGGAGTGGAAGAAGCAGCGCGCGGTCTACCGCCGTCGCCACGAGTTCGATGTTGACCCGCTTGCTTTGGGATTTGCCACCTTCTACCTGAACCGCACCAGTCGGTCCGGCGTACTCGGTGCAGGCGTGATCGGAGGGATAGCCCAGGGCGGGCCCTACAAAATCGATGCCCGCTACGACAAGGCCGTGCTCAGGGCGCGCATCGAGCGACTCGCGCTACTCAGCGGAAAGATCCGTGTCACGCGACAAGACGGCGTGGCGCGACTGCGTGAGTATCTGCCAAAGGACAACGTCTTTGCCTACGTTGATCCGCCGTACGTCGAGAAAGGCAGCACCCTCTACATGAGTTCCTTCGAGGAAGGCGATCACGCCGAGCTCGCCGCCGTTCTCAACGGGCGTTGGAACACTAATTGGGTGCTCACGTACGACGTCGCACCGCTAATCAAGCGCCTGTACCGAGCGCGGGAGGTGTCAGAGTTCCGGCTCCTCTACTCCGCGCATCTGCGTGGCGAAAAGGACGGGCTAAAGCGGCGGGAAGCTAAAGAACTAATCGTCTTTTCCGATCCAGTGGCAGCAGCACTCGACAAACGTCGCTAGCGATTCCCTATGAAGGGACCGGTTTGGCGAATCTGGCTGCGCGAGGGAAGACCGAGTGACTGCTGCACGAGGGCTCGCAGAACGGACTGTCCCACGCCGAGTGGCAAGGACGCTGCGGAGTGCGCCAGGGCGACCGGTATCACGGCGTTGTCGTACAGACGGGTTTGCACATGGTCTAGGACCTCACAAACGGGCCGCAGCGTCGGGTAGCTCGACCAATGTTCTCCGTCCGGATCACCGTATGGAGTGACACCCGGCTTCGGGGGCACGGTGATCACGAGCGTGCCACCCGCTCTCGTGCGATAGATGAACCTGCGGCCGTAGAACTCGTCAGAGCCGTAGGGGTTGCTGAGAGGCCTGCCCGTAACGCGGTTGACGTACTCGGTCGACAGTCGCATGACGTGCCCGGGCTCGACCAGGTGCTCGATGAGTTGTGCGTGTTCGACAAACGTCCCTGACTTTTCAACGCCAACTACAAGCGGCGCAGCGGGACGATCGTGCCGGATGCATTGCTCGGCGAACTCACCGAGATAGTCCTGGAACCTTCGCTTGAGCGGGGCTACCGTTCCGTTCAAGCTGAGTGGTCCGTCGGTGACGAATATAGTTTTCTCGAGCACCTCGTAGCGGTGCGTGTCTTCGAATAGCAGCTGCATGTAGCCCAGTGAGGTCAATCGCTCGGCTACCAGCATTGCGCGTGTCAGAGAGCTTCGGTTGGACCCCTCCGGCACGTACTCCTCTTCAGTGCGGAGGGCATCGCCAAGGAAAATCTTCGTTGCACACTCGGGACATTTAGTGCCCCCCTTTGGGACGTCGATTTGACCTGCCGAGAGCTGCGTACCCTTTGCGCCGCACGATGGGCACCTCCTCAGTGGCACTGTGGTGGCTGGTGTGTCGGGAGTTCCGTGTAGGGCGAGAAGCATATCCGCGAGCGTCCGGTCTGATGCTTGATCGAACTTGGTTTCCTGCAGGAACCCGTCCAACTCTTGCCGCCACGTATCGACGCCTGTCGACCCAGGAATCACCAGGCCGGATCCCGGAAGCGCTCGGTCGAACGCGGCATGCTGATGAGACTCGCGTAGCACGTATGGATTGACGAAATCACCCGCTCCGGCCTCATGCAGCTTCTCGAAGTCGACAAACGATGCAGCGACGCGTACATAGCCGACCTTGATGGTGGGATGCTCGCGCGTTGCCTCTACTTCGGTATCCGAGCCATCGACCGTGATCGCGAACCTCACGCTAGAGGCGAGTCCGCCGTTCTCGAGTTCCTCGATCGGCAGACAAAGCGACTTCACCCGGTCCTGATCTGCTGGCGTTGCCTGCGCAACCTCCCAACGCGAAAACGCATCATGAACAGCCTGACTATTGACGACCGGGACATGACCGAGACGTGAAGCACGCTCAGATGAGTACGGCATGGTCAGCTGAACTCGACCGGCTGAAGGCCCGCGGCAACGCGGGCGGAGTTGATCATGGCGTGATCAAATTTTGCGACCTGCACTGGAACGATGTACTTGCCGGAGTAGGTCTTCATACGCACAAAGCCTTGGTCTTCGACGCGGCGAATACTTTCTGCCCAAGTCTTGAAGTCGTAATAGTGTGATAGTTCGCGGGTCTCATTGTCTGAGTTGAGGTGTGCCACGAGCCAGTTCGACGTGTTCGACAAGATGCGTTGGTCAACGCTTGACACTTCCTGCGTCGCATACATAAGGCCGATCCTGTACTTCGCTGCTTCCTTTGAGAGCCGGACCCATGGGTCACTAGCCACTTCCTTGGCCCCGCGCTCGAAGAGGTTATGTGCTTCTTCCACCACTATCTGAAACGGTGTGGCCCTCTTCCCTTCCGCGAATTCGTCTCGCGCGTGGTTGAGAAGTGTCGTGACCACACGCTCGGAGAGGGTTTTCACGACCGTCCCGTTTCCTCGAGAAAGGTCAATGATGACCATGCGACCTGCGACCATGTCCTCCCACACAAGCTCGCCGATGTCCCCGATGGCGGACGGATCATGGAACGGCTTGAGCCGTTTGATCGCAGCGTCGCCGGCGCGTCCCTCCATCGCTTTGAGGATGTCGGCCAACTCACCCGTTTGGAAGTCATCCTTCCACGACTGAGACAGCTGGGCGCTGTTCGATGCGCTCTGCTCTTGGAGCCATTCCAGAAGTGCCTTTGCCGCGGACGTGTGGCTGAGGTACGCGTGCTTTCCGTTCGTGGTCAGATTGGCGATCGCCGGATTCGATGGCATGCCGCCGATCAGCGCCGTGCCGAGGGTGACTCTTGTTCCAGACAGGGGTCCAGAGATGCCGGCTCGTTCAAGAAGTGCATAGAAGGCGAGTCGGTTGCGCTCGAAATGGGCCACGGCGCCAAAGTCGTTCGGGTCTGGCCGTTCCATCGATACGCCTCGAAAGCCCGCCATGTACTGAGCCCCGGACGACGACGATTCCGCCACCTCCTGTTGAACCATCGCCCACACGGTCGACAGGGTGGCCGGATCCAGAAAGTTGATCCGAAGCGCTCGCTCGACCGCCTGCGAAGGGTCAGGTCGCTCCTTATACACGCGTACCTGATCCGGTGTGTCGCCAAGCAATCTCAAGCCCGTCTGATCCTGCTCGTTGACGTTCGCATATTCGCCTTGTGGGTCGAAGATCAGCTGGCCAATCCTTGCCTCGGCACCCACGCTGTGCTTGTAGACCGCGGTGACTAGCGTCTTGATGGTGTTCGACTTCCCGGTGCGTGTCATACCAAATACCGCCGTCTTGCGTGCCACAAAGTCGTCGATGTGCACGTGCACGTCGGCCGCGTCAACACCGGCTGCACGCGAACGCCGACGCGTCGAGGCGAATCGGACCGCGCCGATCGTGAGGAGATCGTTGCCGAACGGCTCCGGGTACGACGCAGCCCACGAAAGTACGTCCTGCGACGGCAGGAAGACCTGGTATCGGGCGGACGAGACCACGTTGTCTATGTCGGACCCGAACTCGATACGCGTTGAGTTGGGCTCTGTGTAGAAGGTCCCGATGACCTCGCAGTCGAAAGCTGACTGCTGCAGCTCATTGCGGGTGAGTTCGTCGGTGACCTCGTCAAATCCCTTCCCTGAATCGCCCGCGTCACGCACCACGGCAAGTCGGGTCTGAACAAGGTCCGCCTCATTCGGAAGAGACGCGGTCCCGCTGACTCGCAGCAGGATCACTTCTTCGTCGTCTAGTACGAAACCTTCAGCTGACTGGTCGCCTGCGGCGGCGAGTAGAAATGCTCCCTGCGGGACGCCGCCCGCCTGGCTCTTGCGCCAGTCATCGGTAAGTACGACGGCCCGAGCGTAGTCCAGTCGGAAGATGCCACCGACTGCCTTACAGCCAGAGTTGATTAGTGCCGCCAGCGGCGTGGAAGCCCTCGATGACTTCAGAATCGTCGAACTGATACTCATGGGGGCACCCTAGCGAGCAGGTCCGACGGCTTCCGGGCGGCGGTCACCGAACTCGATGACGGGGATGGAGCCGACCGTTCACCTGACTGTCGGTCCAACCTGGATCGAGCACCTTCGGGCTCGTCGCTGATCCGTCAGTTCACCGTGTGCGGCATGAGCGCGTTCTCGGGGATGACGCCCAGGCGCCCGGCCCGGTAGTCGTCCATCGCCTGCTGTAGTTCCTCAGCGGTGTTCATCACGAATGGGCCGTAGTGCGCGACGGGTTCGCGAATCGGTTGGCCACCGAGCAGCAGCAGCTCCAACGCTGGCCGATTCGAGTCCTGCGCAGCGTCGGCGGTCATGGTGAGGCGGTCGCCTGCCCCGAACAGCGCTAGCTGGCCCTGGTGAATCGGCCGATAGGTGGCGCCGACGGTTCCCTGACCGGACAGTACGTACGCGAGGGCGTTGTACTCCGGCTGCCATGGCAGCGAGAGCTGCGCGCCGGGTTGGATGGTCGCGTGGGCCATCGTGATCGGCGTGTGGGTCGAACCAGGTCCGGTGTGCCCGTCGATCGCTCCGGCGATGACGCGCACCAGCGCCCCGCCGTCGGCAGAGGACAGCAGCGTCGCTTGGGCTCCCTCGAGGTTCTGGTAGCGCGGCGAGGCGAACTTGTCCTTCGCCGGAAGATTCACCCACAGCTGGATGCCGTGGAAGAGCCCGCCCGAGACGACGAGCGCCTCCGGCGGTGTCTCGATGTGCAAGATGCCTGCTCCGGCGGTCATCCACTGGGTGGCGCCGTTCTCGATCAAGCCGCCGCCGCCGTGCGAGTCCTGGTGCTGGAAGGTGCCGTCGATCATGTAGGTGACGGTCTCGAAACCTCGGTGCGGGTGCCACGGCGTTCCCTTGGGCTCGCCCGGCGCGTACTCGACCTCGCCCATCTGGTCCATGTGGATGAACGGGTCAAGGTCCTGTGTCGACAGGCCGTAGAACGCCCGGGTTACGGGAAATCCCTCGCCCTCGACGCCTTTGGGACCGGTGGTCACCGATCGGACGGGCCGCTCCGTGTCGCCGAGCGTCGCGGCGGAGATGCGCGGCAGGGCCAGGGTGTCGGCGGTGACGGCTGGCATGACGTCCTCCAAGTAGTTGCAGACTCAATCAAACTAGAAGGTGCAACGCAGATCTGCAGGGAGTATTCCCGCCTAGCTTTCGCCGCGGTAGCGCAGCCACAGCGCGCCGAGCGGCGGCACGCGCACCTGGGTCGAAGCGGGCAGCCCATGGCACTCACCGGCAATCGACGTCACCGAGCCGAAGTTGCCGACGCCTGAGCCCAGGTACACCTCGGCGTCCGTGTTCACCACCTCGTCCCACCGACCCGGAAGAGGCAGCCCGAGCCGATACTGATCGTGGGGCACGGGGGAGAAGTTGGCGACGCACGCCAAGGCCGATCCGTCCGTCCCGAAGCGGGGGAAGGAGTAGACGTTGCCACTCGCGTCATTCGCGTCGATCCACCGGAAACCGGCGGGGTCGGAGTCCAGCTGAAACAGCGCGCCGGTCTCGCGGTAGACCCGGTTGAGGTCGCCGACCAACCGCTGGACGCCGCGGTGCTCCGGCCCGTCGAGCAGCCACCAGTCCAGGGAGCGGGCCTCGCTCCATTCCGCCCCCTGCGCGAACTCCTGCCCCATGAAGAGCAGCTGCTTTCCCGGATGCGCCCACATGTACGCGTACAGAGCCCGGATCGTGGCGGTCTGCTGCCAGCGGTCGCCAGGCACCTTGTTCAGCAGCGACCCCTTGCCGTGCACGACCTCGTCATGCGAGATCGGCAGCACGAAGTTCTCCGAGTACGCGTACATCATCGAAAACGTCATCTCATGGTGGTGGTACTGGCGGTGAACCGGCTCATGGGCGATGTAACCCAAGGTGTCGTGCATCCAGCCCATGTTCCACTTGAACCCGAACCCGAGGCCGCCGAGGTGGGTCGGGCGGGTGACGCCGGGCCAGGATGTCGACTCCTCGGCAATGGTCACCGCGCCCGGCACGCGCTTGTAGACGGTGGCGTTCACCTCTTGCAAGAACTCGACCGCTTCGAGGTTCTCTCGGCCGCCGTACTTGTTGGGAATCCACTCGCCTTCGCGGCGGCTGTAGTCGAGGTAGAGCATCGATGCCACGGCGTCTACCCGCAGTCCGTCGACGTGGTACTCCTCGAGCCAGTAGAGGGCGTTGGCGACGAGGAAGTTGCGGACCTCGCTTCGGCCGAAGTTGAAGATGTACGTACCCCAGTCGAGCTGCTCCCCGCGACGGGGATCACCGTGCTCGTACAGCGGCGTCCCGTCGAAGCGGGCCAACGCCCACTCGTCCTTCGGGAAGTGCCCCGGCACCCAGTCGACGATGACCCCGATTCCCGCCCGGTGCAGCCGGTCGACCAGGTTCCGCAGCTGATCCGGATTGCCGAAGCGCGCCGTCGGGGCGTAGTAAGAAGTGACCTGGTAACCCCACGAGCCGCCGAACGGATGCTCGGCTACGGGGAGAAACTCCACGTGCGTGAAGCCGGTCTCCAACACGTACTCGACGAGCTGCTCGGCAAGATCGTCATAGCTCAGTCCGGCCCGCCAGGAGCCGAGATGGACTTCATAGATCGACATCGGCGCGGCGTGCCACTCGGTGCTGGCCCGCCGGGCCAGCCAATCGGCGTCTGTCCACTCATGGCGGGAAGTGAACACCACCGAGGCGGTGTCAGGCGGAGCTTCGGCCGCGAAGGCCATCGGGTCAGCCTTGTCCCGCCAGACGCCGTCCGCGCCCAGGATCTGGAACTTGTAATGCGAGCCATCACCGACACCGGGGATGAAGAGCTCCCACACGCCGGATCCGCCCAGCGAACGCATGGGATAGGCGCGGCCGGTCCAATAGTCGAAGTCGCCGACGACGCGCACTCCCCGCGCGTTGGGCGCCCACACCGCAAACGAGGTCCCGCTGACCTCGCCGCTCGGTGTGGCGTAGGAGCGGACGTGAGCGCCCAGGGCCTTCCACAACTCCTCGTGGCGCCCCTCCGCGATCAGGTGCAGGTCGACCTCGCCGAGCGTCGGCAACCAGCGGTACGGGTCGTCGACCGTGTACGTCTGCTCGCCGTAAGAGACCGAGAGGCGGTAGTCCTCGGGCGGAGCGTCGACGGCCACCGCGAAGACGCCGGCGTCGTGCAGGCGCCGCATGGGTATCTCCGAGCCGTCGCGGAGAATCACGCTCACGGCGCTGGCGTCCGGGCGGAGGGTGCGGATGACGGTCTGGCCGTTCGCGGCCGGATGCGCGCCGAGAATCCCGTGCGGGTTGGAGTCGGCCCCACCCACCAGACGCTCGAGGGCAGCCGCGGCGACGCCGGCCGGATTGGAGGCGGTGCTGGAGGTGGACGCGCTCATGAGTGTCCTTCCTTGACATCGAAGAGCCGAGCGATCGAGGTCAGGGGTATCGGTAGCCACTCCGGACGGTTGCGGGCCTCGTAAACCGCCTCATAGACCGCCTTGTCGGCTTCGAATCCCCTTAGGGCCGCCATATCGAGCTCTGGATCGAGCCCGCTGACCTCCAGGTATCCGGCCAGGTAGGCGCCGCGATTTCGGGCGGACCACTCATTGGCCCGGTACTCGAGCTGTGGCGAGCTCGAAGCCACGAGTTGGTAGCGGGCCGCGTAGTCGATCGAACGGAGCATGCCGGCCACGTCGCGCAGCGGCGAGTCGAACTGTCGACGAATAGTGATCGGGCTGGACGGCTCCCCCTCGAAGTCGAGGACGATCCAGCGGTGGACGGTGCGCAGCACCTGGCCCAGATGCAAGTCGCCGTGCACCCGCTGCGTCGTCAGCGGCGAGGCTGAACTCGCGAAGTCCTCGAATGCCGCGCGCAGACCGCCCTCGTACGCGCGCAGCTGCGTGACGACGTCGAGCGCCGCGTCCAGTCGGGCGTGCATCGCCGCCGCTCGGGCGCCTCGCTCGGGCCCGGAGAGCACCTCGACACCGAAGGCCTCGGCCAGGTCGGCGTGGACCTCGGCGGTCGCCGCGCCGAGGCGTTCCGCCTCGCCGGCGAAGTCCCCTCCGGCTTCGGACGCGTGCAGATCGGCTTCGGCCATCAGGTCGCGAACGCTGGCTCCGGCCAGATCCCAGCCGTCGGTCGCGGTGGTCATGTACTCCTGCAGCATGCCGAGGCTCACCGGCTCGCCGTCGATGACGGCCGTGACGGCGCCGTCCAGCCGCGCGATGTGAGTGGCGCCCAGCGTCCCGAGGGCGGCGTGAATCTCGATGTCGGGATTCACGCCGTTCTCCAGCCGCCGGAACACTTTCATGATCGCGGAGTTGCCGTAGATGAGCGAGGTGTTCGATTGCTCGCCGGTCAGCACGATGCTCGCCTCGCCGACCGGGATGGCCTCGGCCTCGACGAAACGCTCGAACTCGACCGGGCCGATATGGGCCTTGTCGCGGACGCCGACCAGCCAGGCTTGGGTCACGTCCTTGTCGTGGAGCGCGTCGTAGGCCAAGCGAGGGCCGGACGGTGTCTCGACCGGGCCGACCAGCACGTGATCCAGACCGGCCTCCGGCTCGCTGCGGAACACGAGCGGCAGCTGATAGGTGCTGGAGCCGCCGGAGTCGTAGTCCACGTCGGCAAGCCAGATCGCGACGTGAGGCTCGTCGGTGGTCAGGGCACATAGCTCTCGGAGGCTGAGCGTGAAGTCGCGGCCCTTGCCGTCGAACCAGCGTTGGCGGGGCAGCCAATCCGCTATGAGATTCCTCAGCTGTTCAGTCATTCGTTCTCCTCGCTTGCGATCGTGGGAACGTTCGGCGTCTCGGTCACCCGCCGCGGGCGCGGAAGTCGCAGCCAGTAGAAGCCGTGGCCGGCCACGGTCAGCAGGTAGGGCAGCTCGCCGATGCGGGGAAAGTGCGCGCCACCGAGCAGTTCGACCGGCTCGCACTCCTGCCATCGCCGCAGGTCCAGTTCCACCGGTTGGGGAAAGCGAGACAGGTTGTTGACGCACAAGACGATGTCGTCGCCGAACTCGCGCACGAAGCTCAACACACTGGGATTGCTGCCGCCGATATCGACGAACGATCCCAGACCGAACGCGGGATTGGCTTTACGCACCTGGATCATGCGGCGCGTCCAGTGCAGCAACGACGACGAGTTGCGGGTCTGCGACTCGACGTTCGTGACCTGATAGCCGTAGATCGAGTCCATGTTGACCGGCAGGTACAGCCGGCCAGGGTCACAAGTGGAAAAGCCGGCGTTGCGGTCGGGCGTCCATTGCATCGGCGTCCGGACGCCGTCTCGGTCGCCCAACCAGATGTTGTCACCCATGCCGATCTCGTCGCCGTAGTACAGGACGGGGGACCCCGGCAGGGCGAACAGCAGTGCGTTGAACAGCTCGATCTGATTGATGTCGTTCTCGAGCAGCGGAGCCAGCCGACGGCGGATCCCGATGTTGGCCTTCATTCGCGGGTCCTTGGCGTATTCGCTCCACATGTAGTCGCGCTCTTCGTCGGTGACCATCTCGAGAGTGAGTTCGTCGTGGTTGCGCAGGAAGATGCCCCACTGGCAGTTGCTCGGGATCTCCGGCGTCTGGGCCATGATCTCTGAGATCGGGTAGCGCGACTCGCGCCGAACGGCCATGAAGATCCGAGGCATCACGGGAAAGTGAAACGCCATGTGGCACTCGTCGCCCCCGACACTCGGATCGCCGAAGTACTGGACGACATCAGCGGGCCACTGGTTGGCCTCGCAGAGCAACACGCGGTCGGGGTAGTCGCGGTCGATCTCCTTCCGCACGCGCTTGAGGAACTCGTGCGTCTCGGGCAGGTTCTCGCCGTTTGTCCCGTCGCGGACGAACAAGTACGGCACGGCATCGAGCCGGAATCCGTCGATGCCGAGCTCAAGCCAGAACCGCAAGGCTTCGAGAACCGCTTCCTGCACGGCAGGGTTGTCGAAGTTCAGGTCGGGTTGATGGCTGAAGAAGCGGTGCCAGAAGTACTGCTTGCGGATCGGGTCGAACGTCCAGTTCGACGGCTCGGTGTCCACGAAGATCACTCGCGCGTCCGGGTAGCGGGTGTCGTCGTCCTCCCAGATGTAGAAGTCTCCGTACGGGCCGTCCGGGTCCGTGCGCGAAGCCTGGAACCAAGGGTGCTGATCAGAGGTGTGGTTGGCGACGAAGTCGATGATCACCCGGATGTTGCGCTCGTGGCAGCCCAGGAGGAAATTGCGAAAATCGTCGATAGTCCCGAACTCGGGAAGCACTCCCGTGAAGTCGCTGACGTCGTATCCGCCGTCGCGCAACGGCGAGGAGAAGAACGGCGGCAGCCAGAGGCAGTCGACGCCGAGCCAGGCAAGGTAGTCCAGGCGGTCGGCCAGCCCGCGCAGGTCACCGGTGCCGTCGCCGTTCGAGTCGGAGAAGCCGCGGACCAGGACCTCGTAGAAGACTGCCCGTTTGAACCACTCGGGGTCGGTGTTCGACACCTGTGTCACTGCGACGTCCTCTGCTAGACCGGCTCGACGGCGAAGATGTGGGCGA
>Ga0105239_10004177_pt1 | contig 17346 bp, 14 predicted proteins | sample KBSC44metaG_FD_92761 | JGI IMG/M metagenome (GOLD analysis project Ga0105239, IMG submission 92761) | Corn rhizosphere microbial communities from Kellogg Biological Station, Michigan, USA - KBS C4-4 metaG | ecosystem: Host-associated > Plants > Roots > Rhizosphere > Soil | place: Michigan, USA...
CCCCCTACTCGCCGTCGGAGGCACCCTGGCCGGGCTGGCTCTTCTATGCCACCACGCACTGCGCCCCGACAAACCCTATCTGGCGCGATCTGCCGGCGCTCAACGCCTATATCGCGCGCTGTCAGTCGCTGCTGCAGGCGGGGCGGCCGGATAACGACCTGTTGCTGTACTTCCCGTTCTACGACCTGATCGCCGCCGAGCAGGGATCGCGCGATCTACTGCAGTTCCTGGCGTTCCATGCTACGGGTACCTGGCTCCGAGGCAACCTGCCGACATTCTGTGAGACGACGCACCAGCTGACCGCACATGGCTGCGCCTTCGATCTGGTCTCGGATCGGCAACTGTACGCGAATATTGGGACCGGCCCCGGTGACTGCCTGACGACCACCGAACACGGATGCTACCGTGCATTGCTCGTGGCGGGCTGTAAGCGGATGCCGCCAGAGTCGCTGGAGCGGATCACGGAACTGGCGCGGGCGGGCGCGACGGTTCTGGTGCTCGGCGAGCTGCCCGACGACGTGCCTGGATTGGGACGGCTGGAGGAGCGGCGGACCCGGCTGCACACCGCACGGGCGGCGCTGGTCGCAACCGGCCGTGCATTTGTCGGGACGGACCTCGATGCGCTGCTGAAACAGGCGGGCGTCTCGCGTGAGCAGATGGCCGAGCACGGGATCGAGTGGGTCCGGCGTCGCACGGACGCAACGAGAACCTACTTTATCAGCAACCCGGGCAAGAAACCGTTCACCGGATGGCTGCCCCTGGCCCACGCGACCAAGAAGATGACTCTTCTCGATCCGATGAGCGGGGCTGTCGGCGTGGCTGAGGTACGGACGAGAAAGAACGATACGCAGGAGATCTACCTGGACCTTCCCGCGGGCGCGTCCCTACTGCTGCACACGGAAACGGCGCAGGAAGCGACGGTCTGGTCGCACCGGCAGTCGGCAGGATCGACGGTGACGCTTGCCGGCCCGTGGCACGTCGAGTTTGTCGAAGGTGGCCCGACGCTACCGGCGACGCGCACGATTCCCCACCTCTCGGATTGGACGACCTGGAGCGCCGACGATGCCGAAGCGCTACGCGCCTTCTCCGGGACCGCACGCTTCACGCTAGTCTTCGATGTGCCTGCAGGAAGTTCTGCGGAGGCGTGGATGCTCGAGTTGGGGCGTGTCTGCCATAGCGCTCGTGTTCGTTTGAACGGACACGAGATAGGAACCGTCTTTGCGCGGCCGTGGCGGATTGAGCTACCAGTAAACTCTCTCCAGCCGACAGGCAATCAGTTGGAGATCGAGGTCACCAACCTGATGGCGAACCGGCTGGCCGACCTGGAACGTCGCGAGGGCGCGGAGTGGCGGCCGTTCCTGCTGGTGAATATCCACTACAAGCCGTTCGATGCCGCCACCTGGAAGCCGGTACCATCCGGCTTGGTCGGACCGGTAACGCTGACGCCGTTACGCAGTTCGCCAGCCCGAACCGCATAGACGCATTCGTAGTGCCCGACCTATACGGGCCGGGCACAGGCACGTTAGCGTAGCGTGACAACAGTGCGGACGCGGAGGTCGCGGGAAGAGGAACCTATTTCGAGGGCATAGCTGCCGGGGTTGGCGCGCCAGGCGTGGGCGGCGGTATCCCAATAGTGGAAGGCGCGGGAGTCGATCGGGAGGGTGACGACCGTGGATTGGCCGGGTTTCAGGACGACGCGCTTGAAGCCACGCAGTTCTCGCACCGGACGGTCCACTTTAGGAGCAAGGTCACGGACATAGAGTTGGACGACCTCGGCGCCGGAGCGGCGGCCGGTGTTTTGCACGGTAATGCGCACCGAGGCGGTAGCGCCACGTCTGAGCGTTGCCGGCGCCTGCAGGCCACTGTAACGGAAGGTCGTGTAGGAAAGACCATGCCCGAAGGGGAAGAGCGGCGTGATCTTCCCCTTATCGAAGTGCCGGTAGCCGACGTAGATCCCTTCCGCATAACGGACCGTCCCGTTCTTTCCCGGGAAGTTGCCGAAGTCGGCGTAGTCCTCGCGGCGGAGGGCGTAGGTATCGGGAAGTTTGCCGGAGGGGTTGGCATCGCCGAAGAGGATACTGGTGATGGCATTGCCGCCCTCCTCTCCGCCGTACCAGGTCTGCAGGATCGACGGCACCTTATCTGCCCATGCGTTCATCAGGACGGGCGTACCTGTATTCAGGACGACGATGGTACGTGGATTCGCCTTGACGACCGCCTGTATCAGGGCGTCCTGATCGGCGGGAAGGCGGAGGTCAGCGCGGTCTTTCCCCTCCCCCTCGAACTCTTCGGAAGCGCCGGCGAAGACGACCGCGACGTCCGATTTTGCTGCCACGGCGATCGCCTCGGCATACGGGGCTGGCGCGGCGCCCACGGCAGGAGGGATCCAGCCAAGATGAATGCTGCTCTCGCCGCCGCCCTGGTAGAACTCGACGCGGATCGGATAGGATTGGCCGGCGACAAGATCGATCGTCGCAGTCTTCAGTTGCTCCGCGTGATCGCCCCAGTTATCGACCAGCAGTTTGCCGTCGAGATAGAGCCGGCTCCCATCGTCGCTGCTCAATCCGAGCGTGTAGCGGCCGGTGCGCGGCGCGACCAGTTTGCCGATCCACTGTGCGGAGTAGTCCGAAGACGGGATACTGGTCGCAGGAGAGACATTCGACCAGTTGAAGTCGATCCGCGGATCGGTACGAGTGAAGACGGGCGTCCCGGTTCCCGGGGTACGGCCGGCAAAGTAGTCACCCTGCAGGCCGGGCGCACCGCCAGGTGAGACCAGCGCCGACGAGGGGATAGGCGGAAGACTGCTGCCGAAGGCGGTCCCCTGCGCGTAGCGGATCACGGCGTGTCCGGCGGCGCGACGGCTCATCGCATCGAGCGGGCTGGTGGCGAAGGTCGGCATGACGGCAGCACTGCCACGGTTGCCCAGCCGCTGAACGGCAGCGTTAGGGCCGATGATCGCGATTGAGCGGATCGTGCGCGTATTGAGCGGCAGGACGGCGCCCTGATTCTTGAGCAGAACGATCGCCTCGGTGGCCGCCGCGAGGGCGAGACGCCGGTGGTCGGGCGAGTCGACCTGGTCGTGATCGCGTCCCTTGGGACCATCGAGCAGACCGGTGCGGACCGCGGTGCGCAGAATGCGGCGTACGGAATCATCGACCTGATCCTGAGTGAACTTGCCCTGCTGCTGCGCCTCCTTCAGCTTATCCAGGGTGAGAAACTCACCGCCCGGCATCTCCAGATCGTTTCCGGCGGCGACAACGCCGGCGGTCTCGTGGACGGCGCCCCAGTCGGACATGACCAACCCATCGAAGCGCCAGTCCCCCTTCAGGATGTCCTGGATCAGGTGATGATTGGCGGTGGCGTGGTAGCCGTTGATCTTATTGTAGGCGGTCATCAGGGACCGGACGTGCCCCTGCTGCACGGCAGCCTGGAAGGCGGGCAGATAGATCTCGCGCAAGGCGCGCTCATCGACCTGGACATCGACATCCATCCGGTCGACCTCTTCGTTGTTGCAGGCGAAGTGCTTGACGCAGGCCGCGGTACCCGTGCTCTGGACGCCGCGGATATAGGAGACCGCGATCTGTGCCGCGAGGTACGGGTCCTCGCTGAAGCTCTCGGTGTTCCGGCCGCCCTGTGGGGTCCGATGGATATTGACGCAAGGACCGAGCAGGATATCGGCGCCGCTGCCCTTACCGCGTGTCTCCTGCCCGAGCGCGATACCGATCTGCCGGACAATCTCGGGGTCCCAGGTAGCAGCCATCGCGATCCCGGCGGGAAAAAGGGTCGCCGGCCCTTGCGTGCTGCCGGAGCCGCCGCGCGCTCCCTGCGGCGCATCGATCATCTCGACCGGCGGCAGCCCGAGCCGCGGGATCGCCCTCGTAGCGAAGCCGGTGCCGGTGAGCAGGCTCAGCTTTTCGTCGGCGGTCAGACGATCCAGAAGATCCTCCACCCGCTTCTCGATCGGCACCTCCTTCTGACGATAGAGCGCCTGTGTATCAATGGGCAACTCGGCAGCGTATACCGTGGCGGCAGTAGCGCCGAAGGAGGTGGCAAGGAATGCTGTCGCCGCAGCGACGGCAGTCTGGGGTAGTGCGGGGCGATTTCGGAGAGGCAACTCGGATTCCTTATTACTCGCAGGACTATTACCAATCGCTTGGTCATGTCCTGCGATGGGACTGAAGCCGATTATAGCACGCCTGGTTGTCCGCTGTAAGCCCCCTGCGGGACTGGTGACGGCTATTTCTCGAACCGCTTGTCCGCAGCCGTCGCCCCCCAGGAGGTGATGGCGAGGGGAAGACGCAGTTCAGCAGCGACTTCGGCGGCATAGCACTCGGGGCAGGAGGGCATGTCCCGATAGGTCACGGTCACAGAGCGCAGGGCGATGCCGAGCGCTTCGCGCTGCTCCAGGCACTCTCGGGCGCCGGGCAGGAGGGTGAAGGGAGCGCCGTCCGGGGCGTGGTAGCCGATCCCGCACTTCGGGCGATCGAGGGCGGATAACTGATCGAGACAGGTAAAGGCGAGGGCATCGACATGACCGGCGACCTGAAGCGCATAGCGGGCGAGGGAGAGATCCAGCCAGCCGGCGCGGAAGTCGCCCTGCCACGGGTTGCTCGGATTGTGCGGGTCGGGCAGTGCGGCGGTCAGGGCCGGGTCTTCGGTCGGGAACGGGCCGGCGCCGTGGCGGGTATGGTAGGCGCGCAGGATTCCCAGAACGGTGCTGGTGCCGGTAAAGTCGGCGGTGCGCAGCAAGGTGAACGCGTTGGCGGGAGTGGTATCCGACCAGGTGGTGTGCGGATGGAAGCCCCAATCCTGGTCAAGCAGAATGCCCTGCGCGCCTTCGAAGATCGTACAGCCGGGGCGGCGCAGGTGAGCCGCCAGAAAGGGTCTGTCATCGACCAGGTGCAGGCGGGCGGCGAGATGAGTGTAGACTTCGACGGCGGTTTCCAGTTCTTCGTCGCTCTCCAGGTCGGCGATCGCGCCGGCGATGGTGGGTGGAAGGTCTGAACAGCGGCAGAGAGATGCGATCGTCTCGGACAGCTCGGCGCGCTTCTGATCACGGTGCCAGATCAGCTTGCACCGGATAGCGGAAGCATCGGCCATATCTCCCATTCGCGGTATACGATCTGCAGGATACTGAAGGGTGTCGGCGACCGTCTCACCGATTCCGAGTCCGCAGGAGCCGTGGCGACCGTCGCCTCGGGCATACTCGCGCAGGCGGTTGGCGATCACATGGTAAGGCGTGGTCAGGAGGGCGTTGCGGGCGACATAGAGGCGGTCAAGGGTATCGGTGACGCCGATCTGCTGCAGATCCTGCTCTTCCCAGAAGAGGGTGAGCGGATTCACCAGCATATGGCGGGAGAGGAGGGTCGCGACATCCGGGATGAGGGTGCCACTTCCGAACTGATGAAAGATGTGATCGCGGCCCTCGGCGGTGACCACGGCGTGGGCGGCCTGAGCGCCTCCGTTATACCGGACGACGAGCCCGGCATCGTAGCGGCGCGCCAGGGCATCGGTCAGGGTCCCCTTCCCGGCATCACCAAAGCCAAGATCCACCAGTACGATCGCATTGTGCGCGGTATTCATCGTGCGTCTTCTTCAAAATAGCGTTCGGAGCGGGCTCGCTCCCTACGAAGGAGCGAGCCCATGAGCCGGTTATAGCCGCTTGCCACGGGAGGCGGCGCGGGCCGGGCCTGCGACCAGGGCGCCAGCGGCCAGCGGGGCGGTCGTATCCGCGAGCGGAACGAGCGCGCGGGTGGCGGCGCTGACGACACCGGCATCGAAGCCGCTGGCGGACATTAGCGCCGTGGTATCGTCAAGAGACTCACCGGAGAGTAGGGAGATCGTTGCCGCAATCTGCGGAACGATCTGCTGCCAGTCGCTGGCGCGAATCACGCGTTCGGAGGGCAGGATAGCCGTCCAGGCGGCGTGCGCTCGCGGGTCAGCGAAGTGGCTGGTGCCGGCGGGCCGGATACAGAACACCTCCCACTTCTCCTGCGCCTGGCGGGCCGCCTCCTTGACAGAGATATCCTGTGCGGGCGCGACCCCCATATAGCGCAGCGCCTGATCCCGGCGCACGGTGTCGTAGGGCATCTCGTCACCGATCAGGAAGAGGAAGCCCTTCTCGTGCCGCTTCTCATAGGCATCGGTATGGACGTGATTGCCGAAGAACCAGAGCGGCAGCTCGTAGGATTCACACATCTGACCGCCGCCGCCGCCCTCCAGATAGAGGTTGGCGAGATGCGCCTCCGCCAGTTCGTCCTCCGCTTCGAATTCGCCGAGGGCGATCGGGACCTGATCGCAGTTGGCATCCCCGATCGCGCCGAAGGCGATCTGCGGACAGCTGACGACCTTGCCGTCGAGCACCAACCGCATTAGCTTGTGCAGGTCGTTGATCACCAGTTCCGGGATGTTGGACATGCTTCCGGTGACATCGCAGAGGACGGCGATCGGCGTGGAGCGCGGGCTATCCGCACTATCCCGAGACTCGCGGACGGGCTTTCGGGTCAGGTCCAGCGCCTCATGGAGCGCCGGAGCGGCGCCAGCATGCGCCGCGGCGCTGTGGGTGAAAGCCGTAGAGCCTGTAGCCATACGCGCCCGTGCCCGGGTCGCGCTGGAAACCGTGTCAAAGTAGCCGTATCCCATGATCTTTTCCTTTCTGGGATGTCTGAAGATCGTCAGACGATCAATTCGGCGTAGGTCCGCTTTCCGTGGACGGACTCGATGACCTCGCCGAAGGTTTGATAGAACCGCTCGGCGTCCTGCGGACGCCGCCGCGGATCTGTCCGCAGGCAACGCCGCAGTTCGTCGGCGATGGGCGCCGCCACGGTAGGCGGCATCGTACGGGCAGCGACATCGCCGCCGAGCAGGTAGATAGCCGTTGCTGCGGCCATATAGATATCCATCGACGGCTCGGCCAGAGCGCGCCGCGCCATCTCCGGCGGATAGAACTCTTTCCATTCCGGGTCGCAGGCAGGGACATGCTCTTCCCCGATGCGGGCAGAACAGGTCCAGTCCAGCAGTACCAGGCCATGTGCTCCCGGATAGACAAGGACATGGTCCGGAGTCACCGCGCCGTGGACCGTTCCTGCGAGATGCGCCATCCAGAGCGTGAGTAGCAGGCGCCGAAAGATCCAGTGCACATGTTTGGGCTCCAGACCGTCCGGAAACCTCTCTCGTCGCAGGGTCGTGCTCGTGAAGCAGCGCCCTTTCGGAACCGCGAGGAGGGCTGCCCGATGCTTCTCGCCCGCGCCGCCGGCGACGGTGAAGGCGGTCACCGGTCGCGGCACATAGAGGCGCTGTGTCTTAAAGAACGTCTCGACGGCGGCGTCGGGCTGCGGCTCCTGGATTCGGCGCAGAGCGGCAAACTCGCGGGCGATGAGGTCGTTATCGGCCGGATCGCGAGCGATCTTGGCAAATCCCGCTTCGTCCCCCACGGCCTCCGCTTCCGCCGTACGGACCGTGGCAAAGGCCCCCTCCCCGAGAATCCGCCGGAGTGTGATCGGACGTCCGCGGACACAGAGGGTAAGCGGCGGTACATCCATCGCCGGGACGGCGGCCATGCGATCACCGTAGAGCCGATGCACGATCTTCTCCTCGGCAGCTCGCTTCCAGCGAGCCAGATCGGCAAAGATACGCTCGGCGAGCGGCCGATCCCGCTCGATTACGAGATCGGGATGGCAAGATCGGCTCAAGGCGGCATAGATCCGGCGCAGAGCGACGCGCTGCGCCGCCTCTTCATCGCCCAGTGCGCCGAAGATATCTTCCGGGCAGCATGCGCCTCCGATCTGCCGATCTACCTGCTCCAGGGCTGCACGCTCGATCATGTTCGGTCGCCTCCTTTCCCAATAGTTATTGTATTTATCACTCTATCTAGTTAGTGTCATAATAACGCGATTTAGTTGCGCGTCAAGCCGAATTTATTTGACGGTGATGCAGAAGCAGGCGAGGGGTACAATAAAAGATCAGGAGATCGGGCGATGCGACGAATAATTTCAGCACTCGTTGCTCTCTGCGGTGTCTCTACGCTCCCGGAAACTCCGGCATATGCGGAGTTCGAGCCGGCGGGCAGTGCGGACGACTTTGTCGACCGGATCGGCGTCTGTACGCATCTGGGCTACGCCGATACCCCCTACGGTTACGCCTTTGACAGCGTGAAGCGCCTGCTGGGAGAATCCGGAATCCGGCATATCCGTGATAGCTGGAACGACCATATGGAGGACCTCTTCCTGGGGTATGGTGTCCGCACGACGCTGATTGTCGGGCCGCCGCAGGAGCCAACGAGCGTCCCGGCGTTTGTCCGAGAGCGACGTCCCCTTCTAGATGCGATCGAGGGGCCGAATGAGTCGGATCTCTTCCCGAATAGCGCCCGGTATAAGGGGCTGGATTTCCCGGAGGGGCCGCGGCTCTACATGGACGAGCTACAGTCGGCGATCCGGAGCGATCCAACGCTGGCGAGCCTCGGCATCATCGCGCCATCCAGTGCAACACCCTCTGGGGCGGAACGTCTCGCCCCGCTTCGCAGCTTCGATACCCTGGTGATGCATCTGTATGCCGGCGGCGAGATGCCCTCTGCCAACCTGGAGCGGGGTGTCGATAATCCGATACGCGCCGCCTACTCTCTGCTCGGTCCGGAGGCCGCCCTGCGTCCGATCGTTGCTACTGAGAGCGGCTACCATACCGCGCTCGGAAGCAATGCTGTGATCGGCGGCGCCCAACCCGGTGTCTCCGAGCGCGCCCAGGCAAAATACCTGCCGCGTCAACTGTGCGTCTACTGGAACGCCGGGATCGCCCGAACCTTCTTCTATGAGTTTGTCGACGAGTTTCCCGACTACGCCCACGACGAGCGCACGGCGACAGATGCGGAGGCCTGCTTTGGCCTCGTAAAGCGAGATCTGACGCCCAAGCCAGCGCTGGCATCGCTGAAGAACCTGATCGCGATCCTCTCCGAGCAGCGCTGGGATGCGGAGGGACAGCGCTGGATAGCGGTACCTGCCGGCCGCTCCGGAGTACGGTTCGCCGCGGGCGCACTGGACTTTACGCTTTCCGGCGAGACACGCGATGTCCGCCATACGCTACTGGCAAAGGCAGCGAACGGGCACTACTATCTGTTACTCTGGCGAGAGATCCCTTCTTTCGATCCGGCAAAGCGTGAGGATATCATCAATACCGACGCCGCCATTACGCTGACCTTCGGCACACGCATCCACGGCGGGCGGATCTATCGGCCGGGAGTTTCGGCGGAGGCACGCCAAGCGTTCGACACCACCGATCATCTGTCTCTGTGGGTACCCGACGATCTGCTGATCGTCGAGATCGCACCGGCGGCTGGCGCCGGCGAGCGTAATCGACCGATTCCCTGGCCGGGTGATCTTGCCCAGCGCGGCAGTGAGGCATCTCGGATCTTGCTGCAGTGGTCTCCCGTAAAGGGCGCGGCAGGGTATTTTGTCTATCGTATGGGCGCCTATATCGGACGTACGGCGGAAACCTCTTATGCCGATACCGGCCTGCGGTCCGGCTCGGGATACACCTATGCCATCCGCGCCTACGACACCGGGGGACATGTCTCCGCGCCCATATCCGCTGTCCTACGAACGGCGAATGCCTCTTCCGATATCACGGTTACCGATGTCACCAGCGGATCATCCCATGGCTTCTGAGTCCGGTATCAAGGATGGCGGTCGTATCGCGCGGGGTCGCGCCGGAGAGGAGGCCGCCCAGGCTCTGCTGGAGCGGCGCGGCTATCGGATCGTGGACACCAACGTGAGACTGGGCGCACGGCGGGACGGGTTGCCGGGAGAGATCGATATCGTCGCCTGGGATGGAGCGACGCTCTGTTTTGTCGAGGTGAAGACACGCCACGCCGGCGGCGCGCTTATCGACGGTATGACGCCCTCTGAGTCGGTGACGCCGGCCAAGCAGCGGCAGATCGCCCGACTGGCGCTCGCCTATGCAGCCCGCCATGGGCTTCTGGAGGATGAGGCTGACATCCCCTTACGGTTCGACGTCGTCGCCGTTCAGCTCACGGGTTATCCCACAAAGAAGATCGACGCGCCGGACGACGAGGTCTCCCTCTTTGTCCGCCGCGCCGACCTAGTGAAGGGCGCTTTTCTGGCGCCAGAGGGCTTTGCCGATGAGGCATAATGCCCTCCGGGGCGGTCAGGAAGCTTTTGACGCGTAGGCCGCGGCATTCCAGCCATACGGCACATAGCGCCAGGAGAAGGTGGCATCCGCCCCCTGCCCCTTCGCGGTTGCGACGACGAATCCTTCCGGATGGACGCCTAGCCGCTTCCCTTTCCACCAGTCGCCACAGACGGCGCCGCTGGTAATGTACTTGACCCCCAGGTAGTCGCACTCTTCGACCACATGCGTGTGTCCCTGCAGAACCGCTTTGACGTTGTACGGCTGGATCATCTCCTTGAACTCTTTGCCGTTCGCCACGATCATGGTCTTGCTGAGCGGCGCTGTCGTGCCACCCGTATAGAGACCATAGATCGTCAGGATCGGAATATGAGTCAGGAAGACGATCGGCATATCGCGCGGAGTACGGCGCAGCAGGTCATCGATCCAGTGGAGCTGAGTATCGTCGATTACCCCCTCCCAGCCTCCTTCGGGGGTGACGCCGACGGAGTCCAGGACAATAAAACGCCAGCCGTGGTGATCGAAGCTGTGGTAGGTCGCACCCAGCCCCAACTGCTTCATCCAGTACTGCTTGCCAAAGGCAGGATCGGACGGACTGAGGCGGTTGGCGCCATTCACCAGATAGGGATCATGATTGCCGATGCTGTAGTGCATCGGCAACGCCAGGTCGCGCGCCGCCTGCTGCCAGAGGTCATAGACCTGGGCGGCGCGTGCCGGTGTGCACGAGGTAGCATCCATCACGAGGTCACCGCCGACCAGCGCGAAGGCCGGCTTTTCCCGAAGCGCACGGATCGTACTGAAGGCCTTATGAACGCCGAGTGGGGCGCCCAGTTCCGGCTGAATGTGCGAATCGGTAAGGTGTACGAACGTAAACGAGGAGCCGCTCGCAGCGTTCGCATCGGTGGTGTTTAAAGAGAGCGCCGTAGCCGCCAGGGCTCCGATCCCACCGGAGAGAAGGCTACGGCGTGTTAGAGTTGCTCGGTCCATGGAATGTATGATTTCCCCCGAAGTGCGCCGATCTATTCGGCCATCGGCGTGAACGCCGCATCATCGACGTAGATGATACCCGGCTGCTTGATCTCCAGCATAAAGTAGACGAGGGGATCTTCCTGCACGGGAACATGCACGGCAACACGCTGCCACTTATCCGTGACCTGGGCATCGGTCGACAGGAGATAGGCGGTGGCACGGAGGCGCCGGACGCCAACAGTCACCGTCGCCGGCTGCTCGGAGCGCAGCCAGACTGACGCCTCGTAGGTCTTCCCGGGCTCCGTACGCACGCCCTGGCAGAACATGACACCGCCGTTGCGCACCTCCTTGACGACCACCTTTTGGCTGGTGGTGCCGCCGTGCGGATTGGTGGACGACGGCGCGTACTCCACGGACACATCGTTCCAGCGGGAGCGATCCTCCCAGCTGTTACTGACCTCTCCAGTAACTGTCGCCACCTGGTGCGGAACCGGCGCCGGCGCGGGGACATAGGGAGGCTCAAACTGCCGATTTTCCAGCGGATCGTTAACGGCCCGGTGAGCGGAGAAGGCCGAGGTCATCGCAAGAAACCCGGAAACAACGAGCGAGCGAGCGAGATAGGCCAAAACCATGGCCATGAGAATCACCGCGGCGGGCTTTAGTACGATCTTGTACTTACCATGCTTGATCAACATCCGTGTGCCTCCCGATAGAACACCATGCAGCCGACCGGCTGCACCTCTACATCTGCATCCGGTGCAGACCGTGGCGAAGACGTTCCTTCGCCACGGTCCTGCGCAATCGCTGTCGTTACGGATCGATTAGAGGCGGAAGTCCGGATCAGTGCCGTTGTTGCCGAACTCGGTGCCCTTCGGCGGCCCCTGCGTATAGCCACACTGGCCCTTGACGCGCTCCGGGCGGAACCATTTGGCGTGCCCGTCCATGAAGCCGTAGTTCGCGCCGCCCTGGTGTCGTCCCGAGCTCTGGATCCTCTTCTCGTTCACCTGCTGCGCCGGGATCAGCTGGCTGAAGAAGTTGCTCTGGTTGTTTGTCGTGTTCGCCGGGTTATAGATCGTGCAGGGCGTCGCAGTGATCGAAGGATCGCGAACGATGGAGAACGGCGAGGCCGAGCCATGCTCATTACCACTGTCGCCACCGCCGCTGTTTGCGGCGAACTCCAGGATCAGGAGAGTGGTTGACGGATACTGGATTTGCGCCAGTGTCGCGGTGCTTGTGCCGTTGTTGGCCAGGTTGTTGTTACGGGCATAGGAGCACTGGAACATACCGCCGTAGAAGCCATTCGCATGCGGTGAACCGATCCAGACATGTCCCCGGGTCGCGGGGTTGCCCTGCATATCCAGTTCGCCCTGGAACGGCTCGATCGGCACGGGGTCGCTCGGGCACTTGAAGACCTGGTGGTTCTTGACGTAGGGATCGATCAGATCATCCCATCCCAGGATAGCGCGTCCGCTGGTGCAGACATAGGTGCTTCCCGGGTTGCTGCACTCACGGTTGAAGGGAACGGTCTCATCGTAGTCCTGCTGATACTGGATCAGGCCCAGGGTAATCTGCTTGATGTTGTTCAAGCAGCTGGTCTGGCGGGCTTTCTCTCTGGCCTGCGCGAACACCGGGAAAAGTATCGAGGCCAGTATCGCGATTATTGCGATAACGACAAGAAGCTCGATGAGCGTGAAACCGGATCGGACACGGCCGGAGGCCAAACGCGACGTGGATTCCATCTTTTTAGGTCCCTTTACGTAGAACAAAGTGTGATCCGTGGGAAAGGAGAGACTGAGGATTGTGTGATCCCTCGCGCACTCGTCGTACGAACGCATTGCAGGCATCGTCAACGGGTTGCGTGTATCTCTTCTATATTGGTCGCGTCCATCGTTGGACGATCGGGGCAGCACGGTCTGTCCCTTGCTTTGACTTACTTCCGAAGGCCTATCGGTCAATCAGCGCTTACATTAAGCATTATCGAGTATGTTGAGAAACGGATCACCCGGTAATTTCATGTGTTTTTCCTCAAACAGGCATGCAATTATGGAATAACGGCCATCTCAAGAAAAATAGCCGTTATTTATACGTGGAAACTTACCGCGGCGGTGGAGACGAGAGGGAGCCTGACCCGGTGCGGAGCCGGATCTGATTTCGCTCTCCTGAGCGGTGTGATCTATGATAGTCTCTGCGGGGCAGGTATGCAGCCCCAATAAACATTATTCAAAAAAGACAGACATACTTCACCCGGCAAATACGATAGATTCTGCGCCGCTACTGCGGCCGGGGGCCGGCGGCACAAGCGTCTGCAAGAAGATGAATACCGTGACATCCAAGGCATCGCTCGTCTCCGGCAACCAGATTCAGAGAGGGCATGCCAGCAGCGTCACCCCCAGCAGGTAGACAAAGGCGTACCAGGCGGCGAACGGCGCCAGCAGTAACGCCTCACAGAGGAACTCGTAGGTGATGACATGGGTCCGGGTCGCATTGGAGCGACCACTGACCAGGCAACAGAAGACCGAAATGGCAGCGGTCTTCTGCGTCAGCCCGGCGGAGGTCTGCTCCGGAGTCGACGGATCGGAATCAGTCATTCGCCTACGCGAGCGCGGGCGGAGTGACGAGAACACGGTCGACCCGGTGGCCGTCCATATCCAGCACCTCGAAGCGTACCTTCTCCCATTCGAACCGCTCCCCCGTGCTGGGGATATGCCCCAGGCGCGCCATAACGAAGCCGCCCAGGGTGTTGTACTGCTCGGCATCCTCCGGCACCGCTCGGATACCCAGCAGGTGGCGCATCTCGTCTACGGCGAGCATGCCGTCCAGCAGCCAGGAGCCATCGTCACGCTGAAGTGCCGAGAGATCCTGCCCCTGAATGTCGGCATCGCTGGGCACTTCGCCGACGATCCCCTCCAGGACATCGTGGAGGGTGATCAGTCCGACGACGTTCCCGTATTCATCGACGACCAGGGCGGTATGCTGTCCCCGGGAGTCGCGAAAGTTCTCCAGCATGGTCAGCGCGTAGGTCGTTTCCAGGACGTATGTCGGCGCTCCTGCCACCGCGCGCAGGTCCACCGGGGCGCCGTCTTTTCCGGCCATCCAGATCCCTTTGAGGGTAGCGATACCAAGAACCGTATCCATTCCCCCTTCGCAGACGGGAAAGGCCGCGTGCGGTATCAGGGCGATCTTCTTCTTGTTCTCCTCCCAGGACTCCTCGACATCCAGGTACATGATCTCGCGGCGGGGGGTCATCATCTGGCTGACACGCCGGTCTGCGGTACGGAAGACGCGTTCGACGATCTCCTTCTCCCCTTCCGCAAACGCACCCGCCGTGACCCCTTGCCCGATCATGATGTTGATCTCGTCCTCCGTCACCGGAGGGTCCGCCGATGCCCGGACACCGAGTATGCGAAGGATGCCGTTGGTGGAGATGGTCAGGAACCAGACCAGCGGCGACGCGACTTTGGACACGAAGCCCATCGGCTTCGCCACGCGCGCAGCAACGTCCTCGGCGTTGTTCAGCGCCAGGGTCTTGGGGACCAGTTCTCCGACCACCAGCGACAGGTAGGTGATGAAGACGACGACCAGGCCAAAGCCGACCGACTTTGCAGTCGCTTCAGCTAACCCATGGCCGTGCAGCCACTTTGCCAGATCCTCGGACAGCCCGGCACCGCCGAACGCGCCGGCGAGGATACCGATGAGGGTGATCCCGATCTGAACGGTCGAAAGGAAGCGCTCCGGCCGCTGCGCCAGCTCCAGCGCCTGTTGCGCGCGTTCATCGCCGGCCTCGGCGCGGCGCTGAAGGCGTGCACGGCGGGCGGAGACAATAGCCGTTTCGGACATCGAGAACAGACCGTTCAGAACGGTCAGACAGAAGATCAGAAGAAGTTCAAGGAGGTTACTCACGTGTCAATAATACCGGTTTATCGTAGATCCGTTGCAAATCCCTGGCCCGCTGCCAGACTCAGCGCTTGCCGGGAGGTATGGCGTCGGCGGTCTCTACGGCCTCGGCCAGGAGCCGGACCATAGCCTCGCGCATTCCCCCGCTCCGCTCACGCAATGTTGCGGCTCGAAGAGCGCGCCCGATTCGTGGCAGCGTCCCGGGTGTCGCGACGCGTGCTAGTGCACGCGCGGCAGAGACGCGTGCGGCGAAGGTCCGGCACCGGCGCAGCAGTGCGATCGTCTCGGTGAGCGGGAACGCCCCATCTCCCAATCGTGCCAGAGCGTAATATACCCAGACTCGGACTTCCGGATGGCGGCGCTCCCCAATGAGCCGTGTCCGAACCGCGGGTGTGGCGATAGGATCACCCAGGTCGCCGATCGCCTCCAAGGCGAAGGCGCGAACCCCAACATCAAAATCGACAAGCAGGCAGCAGAGCGCAGGAGCCACACGGGGATCACTATCGCCGACGATCCCCAGCGCCTCGGCGACGCAGAGTCGGACGGCCGGTTCCGGGTCCGTGATCGCCGCCAGCAGCGCCGGTACGGCTGCGGGATCGCCCTGCAACCCGAGCGTCTCGGCGGCCTCCCAGCGGATGTCGCACTCCGGATCACGGCGCAGTATAGCGCCGAGCGGTTCGATAGCGCGCGGGGTGGGAATATCCTGCAGGTAGCGTACGGCCTCGCGGCGGATGTCGGGCTCCGGCTCGACCAGCGCCTGCAGCAGCAAGGGAACCGGGTCGCCGCTCGGGTCGCGAACGGCGGCGTGTAGATCTGCGGGAGTCATTACAGATCCGCCCAGAGATCGCGGACACGCTGCTGCGAGTAGGTGATCAGCGAAGAGTCCCCATAGAAGGTCTCCAGAGTAAAGGTGCCGTCGTAGCCGGCCGCCTTGACGGCGCGCAGCTCGCGGCGCCAGTCGATCGTGCCGGCCCCGATGGCCAGGTGGTCATCGGACTTTCCCTTGTTATCGGAGAGGTGCACGTGCTTGAGACGCGCCCCGTAGCCGGCGAGCAGTGAAGCCGTATTGGAGCGTCTTCCCGTGCCGATGTTAGCGTGACCGATATCCAGGTGCAGCCCTACGGCAGGAAGGGCATCGAGTACGGGAGCCAGCGCTTCGGCATCGTCCCCTTCCGCATTTTCCACCATCAGCGTGATGCCGAGACGCACGGCGGTCGGAAGCAGTCGCTCCAGGGCCTCGATATTTCGGCGGTTGATGAAGCCGGGGTCGTGGCCGGGGACGCGACAGTCCAGGTGGATATTCATCAGGGTCGCCCCGACGGCGGCGAATACTTCCAGGCAGCGCTCCGCCTCGGTGATCGCGGCATCTTGCACGGTGTCGAACGCGGAGGCGAAGGGAAGGTAGTAGGCCGTATGACCAACAACGCCCAGATCTTTCGCCGCCAGGCCCGTCCGGATACGGCGGGCGTCGACGCGGTCAGCCCGAGTCGCCGGCGGCTCCAGCGTCAGGTCGAGGAACTCAAAACCGAGGTCAGCGGTGCGCGTGATCTCTTTCAGAATGTCACGCGCCGGATTGTTCATCAGCCCAAGTCGCACACTTACAGCATATCGTGTTTGAGGTGACCAGTATCGCGGCTGATGGCGCAGTGCCCCTAGTCGCCCTGGAAACCGTCAGTCGGCGTCGAAGCGGAGGGCTTGTTGGGAGACGGGGGCGAAGGTGCGGCGGTGGAGGGCGCAGGGGCCGTGTTCGGCGAGGGCGGCGAGATGGTCGGGGGTGCCATAGCCTTTGTGGCGGGCGAAGTCGTACTGCGGGTATTGCGTGTGGTATTCGCCGGTCATCAGGCGATCGCGGGTCACCTTGGCGATGATCGACGCGGCGGCGATCGAGATGGAAAGGGAATCCCCCTTTACCAGCGCCTGGCAGCGCGGATGCAGGTTGGGGACGGGCAGGCCATCGACGAGGACGATGTCGGGCGCGATGGCAAGGCTTTTCAGGGCTAGACGCATCGCGTGGTGGGTGGCGCGGAGGATGTTCAGCCGGTCGATCTCCTCGGCGTCTACGATCCCGACAGACGTCTTTACGGCGGTATCGGCACAGAGGCGCTCGAAGAGACGATCGCGCATCGCCGGGGTCAGCTTTTTGCTGTCGGTGATCCCGCTGGCGTCGAAGCCTTCGGCCGGCAGAATGACGGCCGCAGCAACGACCGGTCCTGCCAGAGGGCCGCGGCCGGCCTCATCGACGCCCGCAACGTGCGCGGCGCCCTCGGCCCAGGCAAGGCGTTCGTAGGTCCAGAGATCGATCTCAGCGTCAGGCATTACGCACACTTAACCGCAAAGACGTGAAGC
>Ga0105239_10004186_pt1 | contig 17334 bp, 16 predicted proteins | sample KBSC44metaG_FD_92761 | JGI IMG/M metagenome (GOLD analysis project Ga0105239, IMG submission 92761) | Corn rhizosphere microbial communities from Kellogg Biological Station, Michigan, USA - KBS C4-4 metaG | ecosystem: Host-associated > Plants > Roots > Rhizosphere > Soil | place: Michigan, USA...
CTCACCAGCCTTTCGCGTCAATTTTTCCCAGAATGGGTCAGGAGGGGCCCAGTGCATCAAGCGCAACCCCTGGAGAAACATGGGCACATTCGTCCATGGGGTGTCCGGCCGAAGGAGTGACACAAACTGCGAGGTGACTTTGGCCATGCGTGGTTTATGGTAGAACTCCGTAGGTCGAAGCCTGATCTCCTCGCCATCATCCATGACAACCGTCACACCGGGATCCTTGTTGAGCAATTCATCGTAACGCCGTCGATAGATGAGGTGCTGATGTTGTCGTGAAAGTGCCGCTGGAAGAAACACCCGTTGTCGAACGTCGGATAGTAGCTCGTTCAACTTTGGGTCTGGTGTGGATGTGAAGCTAGGAATGGCTATATACAAGTCAGCGAGGGTGTCCTGAGCATGGGAGATCTCTGGAAATCCACCTACTCTTTGAGCGTTGAGGAGTGCTGCTGAAGAAGCGTGCCGTAGCACTTTTTGCAGATTCCCGCCATTGTGTCCGGCAGCTTCTGCATACGTATTGAAGTGACTGCCCTATTTGTGCCATTGTATGCTCATGGACAGGTTGCAAGCCACCACAAAGGCTCAGTGAACAAATCCAAGATTTCAATCAGCGGAATAGCTGCGGCAGCAAAAAAGTTCCAATTCGATGCCGCAACTGCGACCAGGTGCCAGCATCGTGTTAGGGCATAGACGGCGCCGCTTTAGTACTTGCTCCCGTGCCTGCCTGGACAATATACTAAAGCAGCAGGAGTACTCTTGGCCTCCAGTGCAACCTTTCTCAACCACCTGAGGACTTCACCCCCTACCGGCGCTGCAGTTTTCCAAATCTCAATTTATGCCCAGGTGAGCAAAGAGTTCAGGTTCCTAAGATAAGATTGTTCCTGCTACTATGTTTGAGTAGAAGTACTATTCAATTTTCAAGTCTTCTAACTTAGTCATAAATACTTCAACTACCCCAGGATTCTTCACAGGCATGACAAGTTACGAGTGCATCCATAGTGCTGTACATGTCAACTGCTAGCCTAAACCTGAGGGTAGATATGAGCAGCAGAATTGGAAGCGGGCATGCAACTTCCCCCAGACTTCCGGAAATTACATCAACCAGATTTACATAGCCTCTCCAAGGGCCTATCCCGGCGTGGAACTAAGTACATCTGGGTTCCAAGGTCAAGGTTGGTGATTGAGCCAAACGAAGCGTGTCAGCCTACCGGATAGGATGGTTGCAACTAAAGCTGAAATTCCTACCCCCCCTATCCCTGGCTCCATCTTCTCGAAGTCTCAAGCGGATATGTTATATTCGAGTTCAGCCCTTCGGGTGTAAAGATCAATTGAGGCATCTACATCGAGCCTTTGGAACCAGTGTTTTGCGAGCCATTGTCTAAGTCTTGCAGCATCAGAGACGGTACATTGGCAAGACGAAGCTGTAAGCACAGAACAGGCATTCTCGGCGAACTGATCCTCCCATCTAACCACTGAATTCCGAAATGGGCTGCTCTTTCGCCATCTCTCCGGGGCGTTGAAAGCTCGGAATCTGGTTTGCTTTCAAAATGCCCGCGTTGGCAGGACACCGACAACTTAATCCCCCGTTCGTGCAGGCGCTTCGGTATTCTACCGACAGCATTCGAATGATGTTTCAGTGAGACCCCATTGACTATCTGAGCCGTTCAAACGCACCTTTCGACATTCTTCAACACAGACGATATCCTTTATGCCGAGGCTAGCTTAATCTTGTCACGGAGAAGATGGTTCTGGTCCTGGGAACCACTATCGGAGCGTTTGAGAATGCGGAGGCTCTCCGGCAACCTCCGTGATAGAGTAAATCTAATCGCAATTCCTCGTCGAATACACTGACATTAAGTGGCACCCTCCCCACGTTTCTTCATTGGCATGAAAGAATTGCGGGCGCCCTCAAGAACTATTTATCAGGATTCTGGATGCCCAATGGTGTCGTACCATGTCCAGCTGGCAATGTCCGGATTGAAACCCCCACCTGCATCATGTGAAAGCCACGGGACTGAGCTTGGTAAATCCATGTTGACGCTCATGAAATAATCTGCATCATACTGCTCCCGAGTTTTAATTTCCCCAATAAGATATGGTTCAGTTGTACTTGTATCTTCCCGCTCTGTAAAGGATGGCAGGATAGTATTCCAGGAAACCTCGACTACCGCCGTTGTACCCGCTTGTGGGGCCTCCGGACGACCACCTGTGGCGCGTTGTGAGTTATTCAAGTCAGCATCAGTATTCACCGATTGCTGAGAAGGAACTTCATCAGATGAAGTTCGTGCTTGGAGACGAGAGTTGATTATGTCAATACTTCCTCTCACGCCTGGGGTTTGGCGAGCTTCTGTTTCTAGTCTGGCCATCGTTGTTGTCAGCCTGTGAGCAGCTGCTCTTGAACGCTCCCCAGAAAATTGTTGCATTTCCAATATATCAACCGTTGTGGCGGTGTGCACACAGTATGAGATAATATATGTCTGAGTGCGGAAATTGAATGTACGCCCGGAAATTCTAAAGAAGACGTTGACAAAAGTTGCATTCTCCAAGCATACTTCACGAGCTCGTTCAGTCTGACTGCTGGGGATGCGATTGTGGGAGAGCTACCATAGAGAGTTGACAAAAGCTGATGAATGAGAGCGTTGTCAGGGCTGGGGTCGGAGGATATGTAACATCTACTTCTCCTAGATAGAAAGGGGTCCACGATTCAGAATCACCTGAGTCATCCTATAGACTGCTGGGCGATTATGGCATCTCGGTCAAAGAGGGTGGGCGCCCCAGACAACGACTAATAGACTTGTCCCAGGCGTACGCGGACAGAAACAAGCGCTTCCTAGCCTCGAGATCGTCTGGTTCTAGGTCTTCTGATAGACAATGTGTTGCACTGTGGAGATGTAGCCCTGGGTCCTTGATCATGAGAAAGGCCTATGAGCGTTAGTACCGTGGGGAGGAAGCCCTGTGACAAGCGTACCATTCCCGTGTTAAGCCAGCCTTCACTATTCTTCCCAACTGCACATTGCCTTCCTCCGAGAAGGAAAGGGGGGAAAGTATTCACCACCCATTGCCATATCACGGGAAAAGCCTATGAAGCGATTGGAAAGCTAGAATGTGAAACGAGCTTGCATAACTTACAATTCCGATAAACACAATCATATAATGGCGCCTGCCATGTCCAGTAAATGCGCAACAGTGTAAAGGACGCAAGTGCGTTCTCTTGTTCTGCATTATCGAGTTTAGCAAACGCCATCTGTTCCCATGACTTTTGGAAACGTGCATTTGATGAAAGCCACTTTGAATGTGGCCGATGAACCCCAGAAGAAAACAATACTAACACACTATTAATATCGCTAAGGGCCATGCCAATGACGACGAGGTAGGAGAATTCCGCTTTCCTCTCTTATAGAAGACTTACTCGCGACAGCTGTATATCAATACGCAGAGCTCTACGCACTGGGATGGCCTGCGACATTATCCGTATTCGAAGACGGCCCAGTTTTACAACCGCACGACTCAGGCTGACATCACTAGAGAGAAAGCCTCTAATCGGATTGGAATTCAAAGTGTGTAGAAAATGCCCAACATGCAATCTTTCAAATCACGCTGATATATGCCAGATATCACGATCCATCCTCTGGTGACTAACTAGAGAGGCTTACTCGATTGGTATTCCTACGCACAGCGGAACTCAATCTCAGTGTCGCCATTCACCAGCCAAGCGATACCGCTGTCGCAACTCCAAGCTGTCGCCAAAGAACAAGATGTCTCGTTTCGTCCCGGCGATGTTCTCCTTATCCGCACAGGGTGGCTGGCACTGTACAAGCAGCTCTCCGTGAAGGAGCAGGATAGACTCGGTGGCCGTGACGATCGAGCATCCTGTCGCGTAGAGGCAAGCAAAGAATCAATCAAGTGGCACTGGGACCAAGGGTTCGCTGCGGTGGCGAGCGATACTGTCGCTTATGTGACTTGGCCGTCTACGAAACCCTGGGGTGTAAATATGCACGAGGTATGAACTATACACGAGGTATGAACTATACTATTAATACCCCTTGTATCCCTTCAATACAGCGCCTCACCCGTTCTCTAGGTATTTCTTAGTGGTTGAGGAATGCTTTGATCTCGAAGCCTTGAGCCTCATGTGTACAGAGCTACAATGTTGGACTTTTGTATTTACCAGCCAGCCTCTGAACATTCCCGGTGGCGTTGCCAGTCCTGCTAGTGCAACAGCGATCTTTTGAACGTTATTGAAGCTGCATCGGGAGAAACTTACATACCGGAGAGGGATCTCTTCTACTCCAATCGTATATATCTGCCACAGAAAGATCCGTGACGCAAATCGCTCTCTGAACATATTGTTCACAAGGTTAAAATTTTAGCCCTTGTACTCGTATTCAATAGACCTTCCTCCTCTCTCTCTCTTCGATAGCAAGTTAAATGTAGAGCGACATGGGACCCGAGAGTCCATATTTTGAACCCGGAGGCGTCTCACTTGTGACTCCGCCTCCTCAACGAGCAAATCAACCCATCCTGCTGCACAAACCAGTGATTACAAATTTCCCACTCCTTCTCTGGGTGCGCCAACTCCACAGTATACAGCCTCAGGAGCTGCGGCAGGACCTTCTGCATCTCGATCATGCTGATATTCCTCCCGATGCACTTCCTGCTGCCACCCCCGAAATTCAGCTCTAGAATGTTGTCCATCTGCTTCAGCTGTGCCTCCGACGCGTTAAGCCACCTCTCAGGTTTGAAAGTGTCCGGGTCGGCGAACACTGTTCCGTCGCGGTTCGTCACCCAGGGGTTGATGCCGACGATTGTGCCGCCTGGGATGTAGTGGCCGGCGATTTCGACGCCTTCGGCAGGTACGTGTCGTTCCATTAGGAGGCCGACCGACGGGTGGATCCGCATTGCTTCTTTCAGGACGGCGTTGAAGTAGGGAAGGTGCGTTGTTGATTCTTTATAGGTGATGGGCGAGCTGAGCTTACCTTGGCGGTCGGCTTGGTCGATCTCATCGACCACCGCTTTCATGCACGAAGGGTTGCGGCATAGGTAGTATATTACGGCGCGGAGCGCTATCGCTGTTGTATCGCTTCCTGTCACATCTGTTAGCTTACGGTTGTTTAGATCAACTCAAGCTTGTCCCACCTGCAAAGACATTCGTCGAGAGATGCACGACAATGTCGCGAGTATTCATCTTGAGAGGGTCCGAAGACTTGACATACGCCCATCGCGAAAGCATATCACGGCCTTCGGAATCAGCATTAATCAACTCCCCATCTCGCTTGATAGTAGCCCGGCCATTGATGGCCTTCAGCGTGAACATAAGCACCTGGTTCCAGGTCTCCATCGCAGGCATCAGCATGGCGAAGAGGGGGTTCCCAAGCAGAAACTTGTGGTACTCGGGAACTTGGCCACACAGGGATGCGTAAGCCAGCATTCCCTCGATCGCCTTCATCATCCCGTCAACATCTGTGCCCTGCTCCAGAAACCCAAGTTTGCTTGAGAACGTGACCTCCCCTACCACATCGAAGGCGAAATATTGGAGCCAAGCGCCCAGGTCAATTGGCTTTTGATCCCTCGCGTACTCGTCAAGTCGACTCATGAAGAGCTCGATACACGAATCAACAGCTGCCTCGGACTCTAGAAGGTTAGGTAAACTGTATGCAGCGCCAACCTTCCTCTTCTCCGATCTGTGGAAGTTTGGATCTCGGGTAGAGAACAGGTTCATTGCCGGCTGTTTCTTCCACGAGATGCATTGGATTGGGTAGAACGCCGACTTGGTGTAGTTCTCTTTGATATTGTAAATCACCGGGATGAAGCTGGGGTCCGCGACCGAGACGTGGTTAGGTGCGATTCGCACAACGGGGCCGTATTTCCGGTGAATTGCGATCGCGGTCAGATGAGCTTCTCCTTTCCATACATCGTACAACCGCCAGAACTTGGTGTATGCTGCCACGGCGGGGCCAGGAATGCCAACTAGGTGCCGTTGGAATTTATTCCACGCCAGTCGGAATAAAATAAACCCAAAAATCAGCTGGAGTGGATAGCTTATAAAGACATGTTGAATCTGTGAGAGGACAAGAGAGCTCCCAGAGTCTTGTGCTGGTGCCATCTTGATTCACTCGCGCCGTTCACGCAATACAAGGGTCTCCGATCTGTCAAAATCTCACGATATGGGGAATGTTCAGCTATGGGGGTTGGAACTTTCAACCTCTGGACACGACTCGGAGACAGAACATATATATGTCCCATCAACCAGCTCCACACTCCAATAACCTTCACCATGAATGCCATTACGCAAATTCTCCATCCCGCCTAGAGGTCAAGACCCTCATCCGAGCAACCAGCACGGAGCCTTCTTACTCAGATCCATAGATTCTCCACAAACCTCATAGTAAACCTGGGGGGCCCTGTCTTCCCGCAAAGGGCCCTAAGAGAGAAGAACAAACCGAAAGCAACCAGTTTCCGAACCGAAGTGCTCCATCCGGAGGAGCTGCGTACAAGTAGTCACCGCCCAGTGAAGACAAGCACGTATTTCGATCTGGAGTGGGATAAGAAGCGGGCAAAAGGCAGATCGTCGAGCTGGGGCTATCGTCTGTGGGGCCAAGTCGGGACTTAGTTAAGTCTTGCAATCCCCAAGCGAATCATGTACCCCAGATCCTAAGCCGAACAGGGGATGATCCGGGGTTTCGCTGAGTGTGCGACGTCGCACACACGACACGTGTTACTTACTGGAGGTGACAAGGTATTTTGCATTTGGGTGTGGACTTAATAAGGCATGTTCCGTACGTTGTTACCTTTGGTTAGAGGAGGCGGAAACGTGTAGTCGAAATTTTTTATAACAAGAAACACTGAAGCTGTTCGGGTGGGTCGAGATCTGTTATAACGTGGGGAAGGTTGGTTTACCCGTAGGATGTCCAAATGGAATAGATAGTGGCAGGAGCCAAGAGAATCCTTATGTCTGATATTTGAAGTGATGGTGACACTTCTGAGGAATCCTGGATTCGCAACGGAGATTGTATTAAGGGACAGGCAACCGCAGGGGCTGCAGCCTTGTCATGCAAGCCTTGAGCAGTCGACAGCGCCAATGGGCCACATAGCCCAATTGGACCTGTGCTTTCCACTAACAAGAGATGCAACTTCGCGTGAATAAGATCAGGGTCAAGGGTAACACGGAGCATGAACTTGAATTACATAAAGGCACAAAGATCGTGATGATCGTGATAGTCAAAGTCAAGAAATGGGGCAGAAATGCTGGTCCGATTTACATCTGACTCGGAACAGCCTGCCATTCAGTCTTGTGGTATCTCTACTTCCCCTCGCCTGAGGTTCCTAGATAGGCGCCATGGGAGGTGTCTATTGAGCGAATGGAGAAATGTTGTATGCCCATGTGCAGTAGAGGATGATTTCATCGTCTGACCAGGTGGAGATTGACTGCTAAAGAACAGCTTTAGGTATTGTGAAGCGGCGGGGCACCAGTTCCGACGATCCGATATGAATCAGATCGTGACAGCTCAAGATGGCCCTAACGTTCGCTTGGTGGCTTGTTAGCTCCTCTTGAACAATCGGGTCGTTCATTACCTGACGTCGTGATGCCTTATGAGGTGGCTTGGCAGATGCGCAAGAGTAAATTTAAGCACTTCCCAAGCAAACCGTAGGCATATGCCTCCAGAGAGGTACGCCTTAATCAGCGGCGAGCACTTCTCAAGAGAACGGCAGGTTGGCTCCATTTTGGCTTCCTTGACACGGGTCCCATTGACTCTCTCGACGACCTTCTAGCCCCAGTCTGGAGCTTCAAGTGCTCTACTTAGTGTGACTAGATCCTGCTTTTAACCATGAGTTTAGTCTTTCGGTAAGCAGTGCAGGAGCTGATCCGTTCCGAGCCGGCACTGCATGTGCCTTTGACGATTCCAGCGCCCCTGAATGAGGACCAGGTGGTACTCAATATGACAGGATAGGATCAACCGATCATCAGGCCAAGGCTTGGGCAAGTCCATATCGGAGCAGCATGGTATTGCCTCACTTGACTTTACCCATGATGGTATCCATACCTCTTTCAGTGTATGTACTTGCAGCAGCTTGTTTGACAGCGGTAATGGTGGCCCGATCCCAGTCATCACGCGTCTTCAACACTGCCTCAACCCAAGATAGTTGAAGATCCCAGAATTCGGTCTTGAAACGTTGAAAGACTGGAACCAGTTCAGTCTTGTCGACCTCAAGGAGCTGGACGGTGAAATTGACAGCCTTCCACTTGGGTTTGATGGTCTCGTTAAATGCATCAGGGTATTTTTCAAAGAATGCAAATGCAGCCAGAACATCGTCCCTAAACTTGGCGGGGAATGGTTCACCTCGCCTGAATTTGACACCTTTATTGGTCCGAATTGCTGACAAATATTGGATTAAAAGACCATCAGAGAGCTCTTCGATCAAAATGTCTAAAAGGGAAGGATGGAGGACAGCGTTATAATCAGCAACATAGTCGTCGAAGGTAGTGGTAATCCGTTGGATCGCCGATTGTTCGTACCACTTTCCTGGTACAAAAAGTTCAGTCAAGATGGTTCGAAAGTCAACCCTAAAGATCAATAAGACGAAGCGATTAATGCAATGTGTGGCCAGATCCACATAACCATCCCGGAGAGCATCCAATTCCGTTGTGCCATTCGTGGACATAAATTTGGCAGAAGGAGGTGTTTGTAGCTTGACGAAGTCCTCTCTGAAACGAGTCAGATATCCCTTCTGGGCAGTGGGGTCGTCTATAACATCCCCAGCTGCATCATCGACGCAGGCAATTTGGTCATTTGCAATTGCCAGGAGTGAATCTTGGAGGGGTTGTAAAGTTTCTAGCTGTTCTGGGGAAGGATTTTTGTAACGGTCGACTTCTTCGTCAACGACTTTCTCCCATTGCTGTTGTCTTGATTTGAGAGCACTAAACATGGCGCTCATAACGCCCTCAACCACATCTTCTCGCTCGGAATCACCTGCGGCCATGGCTTGCTCGTGTAACATTCGCCACATGTCGCCCAGTGTTTTAGTTCTGAAGTGTCCCTCGGGATCTTGCTCGATTGCCTCTGTCGATCGCGAGGTGAAATTATTCCTGTCGGTGACATACATCCGGTCAATCCAGGAGTTGAGCGCCTTCGTGATGAGATTTCTGTAATCTCGTATCAGATCTCCTTCCCGTGAATCGAGGACGTGGGGTTTCAGCTGAGATTGTGAGTATTCGAGTTTCTTCATTTTCTTGTAATACACATCCACATAGTGTACAATGGCCAGCATCATTGGCGAACGGATATTTTCATCGTCAACGAATGATATGAGAAAATCATGCATGAGTTTGTGATAGATATTGATGTAGGTGTTGTAAATCTTCCACTTCTTAGGGAAGAGGCTCTGCATGCCTTGTTTAGAGACAAACAGATCATTGAAGTACCATTTGGTGTGCTTTTCCAGGTGGTCTGGGTCGTCTTGAAATTCCTGCCTCGTTTCCTCAAACTTGGCTTGGGCAACAGCTTCGATAGCTTGGAGGAACTTCTCTTTGTAACCACGAATGGTTTTTGGTCCAATCGTGAATGAGGTAAACTTGCTGACTAGATCCTGATGGTCTTTCTGTGCATCTTGCAGAGCCCGAACACGATCGTCGTTCTTCTCTTCAGATGCAATGACAATGGCAAGGCGAACAATGATCCCGTTGTTGTCTCTCTGCACCAACGGGATAAGATTCATACAGACTTGGCCGATATGATCATCGAACATTTCAATGATGTTGTCTAGTTGTTGAAACCAATCAAGTAGCGTCTGCTCCAGACTAGCATCCTTGCCCCGTCGTATCTGGTCTAATGCTTCATCGCGGAAGTCGCGTAGGCGAGTCAATCGCATATGTGCCTCAAGAAGATTAGGTTGATTTTCTAGATCGGCATCATCATCTTCCAACAGTCTCTGTACAAGAGAACAGTCCCTCTCAAAAGTATCTAGGCCGGCCTGCATTGCTCTTGTTGCCTCAAAGTTTCGGTGTACTCGCGCAAGGTAATCCAATTGAGGGAAGTTCTTTCTGATGGCCTGTGCCTGCTCACAAAGATCATGAATACTCTTCATCTCTTCCTTGATCTGTCCGACTAGCTTTTGCCCCTCGGATAAGGTTGACATGCCATTCTGAGTACTGTCGAGATGTTCCTTCAATCCTTCTCGTAATCTTGCGTCCACGTCGCCTTTCTTGCGGCTTATCTCGGCTTTCAAACTGATTACTTTTTCCAAGTCTTCCGGCGTACGAAGGACGTCCTGGATGCGAGGCATACCGACGCTGCCATTGGCAGTTGCCTTGGACGCCATATCGTTGGAAAGGATTGAGTATCAGCGGCCCCGTGGATAGAGAGGGAGCGTCTAAGAGATTGAAATGATCGGCTTTCTAACAGTCGAACGCATCGGAGCGGCTGTGGGTTCGGATAGGACTTCAAGTAATCGAGGGAACAGGATACTCGGGAGGTTGTGGGAGTGTTGTTTGCATGGAACAATTCAAACAATGTTCAAGTCGCGGATATGGTTGTTAAATGTCCAACGCAGCCTGATGCCAGTCTCGAAGCCTACCATTGGAACTGACCCTACCGAAGTTTAGGGGCCGGCGGCATTCCCCGGGCACCCACCAGGCTAATGTGCGATCTCCAGGGGCTGTTCTTGGCTAGTCCGGCACAGCCTACAGAGACGATTTTGAATTGTGTCACGTGGTATGCCACAGCCTTGTTTGGATCCATCTCATTATACTCCGCCCTAGGCAAACTACGGTGCATCATATAGACAAAAGTGCAGTGGCATTTTCTGAACTTCAGAGTAGCTACAAACATCCAAGACCTATTCAATTGCACATCCCATCGTTCACCTCGAAGTTTTCTCTTCACATACCAAACAACTTACCTGCTGTGCCTTCCAGTACATACATCCGCTATGTCCTACTTCCGAATCACCCTCATCCGATCCTCCATCGGACTTCCGAGCAAATCAGCCAATGTTCTAAAAGCGTTAGGTCTGCGCAAGCGGATGGCTACTGTCTTTCACCCAGTCACCCCGTCCATCGCTGGTCAAATCATGAAAGTCAAAGAGCTTGTTGCCGTGAGGGAAGTCGACAAACCCTTGACAAGACAAGAAGTACACCAAGAAAGAGTCCCCGACGCTGGATTTTACGTCGAGTCTCGAGCTAGGGGTTCGGAGGAGACTGCCTGAGTTCATTCTACAATTTGAGGAATTCCACAAACTAGTGTGCTATGACCATGCGCCTCAGAGTTGGGCTGTAGTCATCGAACAATGTCCGATCCCAGCGCAAGTCCGAACAACTTGGCAATCAGCGCGTCGGTCCGCTGGACTCGATCACAACCCAAAACGATATCATAGGCTGTCATCGAGCTAATTGGAGTAGCCGATTTTGAAAGGACGCGTACACAGGCGTGCTCTCCTTGCCTGCAGAAGGAAATCACGACACATACAGCCACAACCTATTGGCGATTGAGTGGATTTGGCCCAACTACCAATATCGCTCGTCACAAACACTCCACGAACGAGCTCTCTGAAGGTCTTTAAAGGCCAATCAACCAAGCCCGCTCGTGCTGGTGGCCATGGCCCGCTGACGCAGTCAACCGCTGAGGAGCCTCGCCAACCTGCACGGAGACGCAATTTGAGAAGGGGCACTAGGTGCATACTTGGCTACCCCACCATCAAGCATGCTCAGATGACCGGAAAGTGCAAAATCAAGAGAGAAGCTGTGGAATAATTTAGAGCGGACGACGATGAACTTGTGCAAGACCCTCAATGGCAGCACGGCACACATCGGGAGAAAAGGCTTGAGGAAGAATTTATGTATTAGTATCCACTGCATTAAATATAGTTACAATTCTAATCCCACACACTACTCACATCGGTATTGTAACGACCACAAGCAGCTGAATATGAACCACGTATTACACAGCACTGCAAATGGATATGAAGCATCAATCAGGACGTGATATTATCAAAAAGGGTATGCAGTCCCAGATGAACCAATAAACGACCTCCAAATATGAATCAGGGAACGGAGCATAATTAATTATTTATTGCGCCGAAACTGTCGTCATTTCTCTATAAATTGTTCCTTAATTAGTAGATTCTACCCCATAATTACTGTTTCACTGACATTCCATTTTACGAGCTGTATACCGAAAATACTAAATCACAGGACCCCGGTTTCCCTCCCCTCCGATATCCGCAAGGAGTATTAACAAGAACTACTTCCTGGTGTCCGTCGCAGGAATTGAAACACAATCATGAAAGCAGCGCGGATCCTCTCGCGCGCAACCAGCGCCGCAGCGGCGACCAGCAGAGCACGAGCAGCACCAAGTAGCACGCGATGCCTGCACCAGAGCCACAGGCTGCGCATTCTCTACCTTTCCAGCTCATCATCATCATCATGCTCCGCGTCCTCTTCCGCACCGATACGGACTCTCAATGACACCCTTCCACGCCCCACCTCCCGCCGAAGAACACAGCTGCGCCAACAGCAGCACCAGCACCAGCAGCACCAGCAGCGAAACTTCACGCAGACACGCAGTACGTTCCAAGACGCTCAGCCCTTAACAGCGGCACCAATAAGCGACTCCACGTACCACGAGCTGGCCGACACATACCTCGACCGACTAGTGTACGCGGCGGAGGAACTGAGTGAGAGCTCGGATAGCGGGTTCGATGTTGAATACTCTGTCTGTGAACCCCCACACCCCTCCTTTCTAAAGAAACCCTCCCTATCGCTCTACGGACATACTGATATATTGTGGGTGATTTCTAGGCGGGCGTCCTAACAATCATACACCCCAGCCAGGGCAGCTACGTGGTCAACAAGCAGCCGCCGAACAAGCAGATATGGCTGTCGTCGCCTGTGTCGGGCCCAAAGCGGTATGATTGGGTGGTTGATGCGGCGACGGCAGATGGGGAGGATGCTGACGCTGCGGGCGATGATGGGCATGGTGGGAGGTGGATCTATCTGCGTGACGGGTCCGGGTTGACGGAGTTGTTGAGGAGGGAGATTGGCGTGGTGATTAGTACAGAAGACGGCGAGCGAGGGGAGTAGGGATATATCGTCAAATGGACAGGGTACAAGATCAGAGCCAGCGAGCATCCATGTGTGCGTATAAAATTAAACAGGCGGATTTGTTCATTATAAGCTAGGGGATTGTACCCATCTCATCTGCCAGTCTAGCAATAAGAGAAAGAGAAATCCTGGGAATCCTGGGAGGAAAATACAAGCTCGAAAGTGTAACATGACAACACAAGACATTAATTTTCCCTCGCCGCCAACCAATCCTCGCTAATCGAACGAATAGCCCCCCGAAGTTGCGACTGTCGATAATCAAAAGCTACCGGAGAGCCCGATACAATATGTTTTTGTTCACCTTCTCTTCTTTGAACCACCAGACTTGGGTGCACCAGATGCAGGTCGAGAGGGTGTCTGGGCTTGTTGGGGTGGAGGGGGGGCAGCCTCGCCCGGTGTTGGAATTCCTGATGTTCTGGCCATCCTTCTGCTCATGATTTGTCTGGACACAAAGGAGATGGCGATCATAATCATCCAACTGGGCGTGCTTCCAAAACCCCACATGACATATCCAAAGGGGATCAGAATGTTGAATTGAGCCATCCAGCCATCAAAAGGGTGGACTGCTCCCTCATACTCTGGGAAGTCTAGGTATCGCGACTTGCTTGCCGATGGGATGGAGACGATATCAGCGGTAGTGACAGATGACAGGTTGAGTGGAACAATATGCAGAGGAACCTTGGCTTGTGGATCGGATTTCTTCGGGACGGTGAAGTGGTATATCGATGGGAGGGTGGTTCCCCAGGCAGTGCACACCACCTCCTCCTTTTCACAATCGATAGTTCCCAGATGCAAGGGTTTTGATGAGGCCGCTTGTATGGGGGCAAGGAGAGGGACAGCCAGCTAGAAACACTAGTTAGACCAGGAGGCACTCATAAACAAGACTGTTGGAAAAACTCACATTCCAAGTAGCATCTGCATGTGCGCATCGACCATAGCAGCTCTTATTTCCACCAGTTATATAGACCATCCACTCCTCCTCAATATCAGGTTTGGGGGACAGCTTGCGTTGCCAGTTGCGGATATTGATGCGCTCGACTTTTCGCTCAGTGACAACAGCGGCGGCAGCATCAACGGGTCTATTGCTGGGGCTGGGGATATAGCCTTTAGCTTTGTCCAGCCAGCCAGCCGCCTTTTCCATCAAAGGTACTTGGTCTGCACCCACTACCACACATGGTAGGAAAGGCGCGAGAACAAGCAGTGATGAGAAATGCATGATGAATGCTCGTCTCCTCAGACCACGGGCGGGCGATATGTGCTTTTAGTGGCGACAAAGGTCTGGACAGGCACACAGCAAGAAAGCCGAAGGAGAAAAAGATGCAACTGGTGTGATAGAAAGATTGAATCAGTACCGAGTCACCATGAAGAACTTGAAGAGGACAAGAACACTAAGGGATACGTCGACATTATTTTCCCAAGAGACTTTAGCGAGAACGTGAATGGGTAGGGAACGGGGCTTGGTGTTGAACCAGTGAACCATCCACCGCGCCTTCCACTTTCAAGCTTGACTTGCCCTTTCCACCTTCCCAAGATGCGTATGGCGTCATTCAGGCTCAAGCCTTAAAGAGTTTAACCGAACTTTAGGCCAAATTTGAGGGGAATTGCCATTGAGGAAGCAGGCACGGGCGGCGGTTCGGGGGCCTCTGGGGGGAGCTCCTGCCCCCAGGGACCCTTGATCCCAACACCCCAGCAACCACGTGGTGTGGGGTTCTGCCTAGACAATTTCATCTCATATAAGTGCGTACAGTACTCTGTATACATAGTATTCCGATTCCCGATTGCCTTCACCATCATCACCTCGACAGTTAAGACCATTGCGAGAGTTCTCACGCAAGCTGAAGTTCTATAGTGAATTGAAATCAATAATTCATCATCTGACCGCGATCTATGTATCAACACAGAAGAAAGAGCCTCACTGTCCAGACATTCTTTTAATCAAATCCCTTATATCCCCAACCTTAAGCTCAAACGTCCAGCTACCCTTGTCTTGGGAATACAATTCCCAGACCTTGGTGGCAATAAGCTTTGCATTCATCTCCGGGTCATCGTCACTTATAATCCCTCCAATATTGACACTGGCCACATGTACCCCTTTAGGACCAGCGATCTGATTGAGACTTGCGGCGAAGTTGGTCTGCGCTGCTTTCTGCATCGAGAGCGAGAAGAAGTCACTAATGGGATATTCATAGATACCGCTGTTGCCGAACAAGAACGATGGTTTGGTGCCTGGCTTTTGGGCAACTGAGGTAAGGTGAGGTAATGCCCATGTCGCTGCCACATACATTCCGATATTCATGCTCTGCCTCATGGTCAGCTTGGTGAATCATCAATATGACGAGTTTATGGTACCTTGAAGTCCTCCAAGATGTACTCCGGGCTTGTATCTCCAATCCTGCTCGGCTGGACCCTGGCAGCGTTGTAGTATACCACTTCTGGGACACCCATCTCAGTTTCAACTCTTTGGAGTGTCTGCTTCAATGTGACATGGTCCCCGACATCCACGGGGAAGGCTTGAACCTTGACATTTGGTGATGAATTATGAACGGTTGCGACATCACTCTCAAGACGCTGGGAGTTTCGTGACAACAGTGCAACGTCAAAGCCTTTGGATGCAAATTCCAATGCGGTAGCCAACCCAAGCCCTGGACCGGCACCCAGAATGACGAGCAACTTGTTGGTCATATTTTTGTAGAGTGAGTGAAAGACTTTGATGTTTGGATGGAGCACTCAATCAGACACGGGGCTCTGGTTGAATATATATGTGCCGGCCATGATTCTAATTTCCATGGTCCCACGAGAAGTGGTCGACGCTGTTTCCGTCATCCGCAGATAAAGTCAAATGGGTTAACTTTGAAAGTCGTCAAGGGCCCCTCGAGGCCGGTCAGCATCGTGTTTCATTTTAGATTCTCCAGGGTCCATGTTCAGAATGGCATGATGGACAGGGATGGTGAACTCAGGCCCACCTGAAGTATCCAGATAGTTCGCTGGCCTTCGTACGGAGCATTCTCCATCGGAATAGTGCCTGGAGTCGATTACTCAATGAGCGTCAACCATACTCATCGAAGGCGCCACTGATGAAGAGAGCTGACGCACAGCAAAGTATAAAGAAGTTGCCATCGCCGGGTGATTCAGCTCGTTCTCGCTGTTGCATACCTCATATGCAACATACGTTTAAAACCCTCAAGTATTTACTCGTGCAATGGTATCTTAGGTAATGTGGCACAAGTAATGCGTCAGAAGAAGCCCTCTGGGAATGGCACCCACGCATAAGGCTACCCGGTAAGGCTTCCCTTGTGGATGCGACATAATCGGGCAGAATACTCAATCGAACAATGCTTTGCTTGGCACACAGTCCAGATAGAGCTCTGCTTGGCATTCGTAACAGAACCGCAAGCTTCGTGATTCGTCTCTCCACAACATCGCAACCTCGGGCCAAGTTTCAGGGGAGAATGCAAAGACCCCTCAATACCGATCACCCACCTCTGAGCCCAACCAATCTTGACTCAGCAGCCAGCGGCCTTCCAATGCTTGAACTATTCCAGACTCTCCAAGTCAAAATGTACGAGTCAGTAGCGAGGGATGCACTCGTTCCCTCCCAAGGCTGCGCTGCAGCTCCCCCGCAAAACTCAGGTGAGACTTGATTTGAGACCTCATGATATACCGTGCCCGGTACTCTGTAGGGCAGACTCCTTTACCTAGGACCTTGGGTATTCGGACATTTCAGCCTCAGTCTGTGGATGCGTTTGTTTAACCCAGATTATAAAGGAATAAGTCCCCTTGCGATTTCTGTTTTCTTGAACATAACTAGTGAGTGATCTCGAGGCATTACATACCAAAGGGAACCGATATCTGCTTGCCGTGAATCAAGCCAGGCACTGTGCCCCGACGACCTCCTCAATCCGACACACCCAACTAGCAGCAACCATGGGCAGTGCTGAACTGAAGTGGAAGCACCCTGAGAAACGCGAGCTCCTAGGTGGCGACCTGCTCGCACAGACACTATCTCAGCTTGGCGTGGAGGTCTCCTTTGGGATCCACGGTGGACATCTCGACGCCTTCTTGATCGGCTGCAACCTCGCTGGTATCAAGTTGATCGACACTAGACATGAGACTACTGCCATCCAGGCCGCCGAGGGCTATGCTAAGGTCTCTGGCAAGGTCGGGTGTGCATTTGTTACTGCTAATAGTGGGTATGCAAGATCCATCCATCCATTTACTTATGCCGTTGTTTCCTA
>Ga0105239_10004187_pt1 | contig 17331 bp, 21 predicted proteins | sample KBSC44metaG_FD_92761 | JGI IMG/M metagenome (GOLD analysis project Ga0105239, IMG submission 92761) | Corn rhizosphere microbial communities from Kellogg Biological Station, Michigan, USA - KBS C4-4 metaG | ecosystem: Host-associated > Plants > Roots > Rhizosphere > Soil | place: Michigan, USA...
GTACTACAACGGGTCCGACCCCCTCCGGGACGCCAAGATCCAGCTCAACGCCACGGACCGCACGACCACCATGCCGGCCCAATACTGGGGAGTGGTGCAGCCCTACTACCACCACACCAATATCCCCACCACCGGTGTCTACCTCTACAGTTTCGCCCTGAAACCGGAGGAGCACCAGCCGAGCGGTACATTGAACTGCTCGCGCATCGAAGGTTTGAACATCGTCATGACCTTGAACACCGGCACCGCCGGCGTGACAATCCACCCCTTCGCGGTCAACTACAACGTGCTTAATTCTGGGCACACAAAGCGGGACGCGTCCGCTAGTCGTCCTTTGGGACGGCGACACAATCAGATTGCGGGGACACCCCAAAGCAGTACGTACCCACTCCGACGCGGAAACGCTCGTGAGGAACCTGGTCAATGGCCAGTCACAATGGGAACATCACGTACGTGCGGGACAATCCGCAGGCGAGCTCCTAAAGCACCTACGGTGTGTTATGGAGAAGCTTCAACGACTAAACGGTTGTGGGTGCGCACAAGACGTGCGCGCTTGAGATATAGTCTATGCCCTCGGGAAATACGCCATGAGGCGGGGTATGAACAGGAGGATTACGTCGGGCATGGGGGGACTTGCCTACGCCAGCTAAATTTAGCGTATTGTTACACTTGGAACCTTACATCTTTACATTTTGTATTTCTTCGACCCTGCAAGTACTCCCGACTGTCGAGTTCTGTAGAAAGGAACCTTATCTCGTCTGTAAGAAGTCGAACAGGCCAACTCTCAACGAAACCCTTTTCGACTTGATCTTATGTGACTTCTGAAAATGTGATGGTAATAACCTCATTATCGATGGCAGCGTCCTACATTATAAGCGAGTGCGATGCTATACGTTGCACGACAATCGGAATGACTAATCGCAACGCACCGCAGCCTCACGGCGCTTTCCAAGATGGCACGCTTGTCTGGTCGTTTGTTTCCCGCTCTGCGGCACTACAAGCCTTTGGTATTCCGCGAAACGGCGTCGGCACGAAAGCAGCTCTTGCGAAATTACAGTCAACCGGTCAGCTGATGATCACGGACCGCGTTTTAGTGCGCGCCATCTCCTTTGAGACTTTCAAATCCCACAAACAGGACTTCACTCTGGAGGAGGTCATCATCACCGCCCTCCAGAAGGGTGAAAGTATTGGGCCCGCGAACCTAGAAGAAAGTATCAGACGCTGCGCAGGTCCTTGCGCAAGGACCTTGGTTTGGAACAACAAAAATTTTTCGCAAGAGGGCGAGCTTCTCAGATCCGTATGCAGGAAATGTCGCTTACAAATTTGCGAAATTCGCACCACCCGGTTCAAAGAACGGTTGAAAACAAAGTCCACATTCATCTGCAACAAATGTCATGAGGAACTGCCCATAGCAGAGTCAGCGAAAGACAGATCCATCTGCCAGAAGTGCTTACACCGGCAGCGGCTGGAGACTCATCGAGAGAACAGACCCGACAACACGTCTCCACCAACAGAGTGTGCGTCGTGTCAACGACCCTTCGACTCAGACAATTTCAGCTGGCGTCCAGAACTTGGCCAGTGGAGAAGTCTCTGCAACGTTTGCTCAACATATCGGTACGACTGCGCCATGTGCCCAACATTCAAGGTGCCAACGCCAGGTGCACTGTGTTACGTCGACCGTGTCGGCCTGGCACGGACGAAGAAGTTCGAAGAAGAGATGTGCACCTTTCTGACGGGGTGCGGATACATTTGGTCATACCAGGACCGAGCGATACCTTGTTCTCCGAAAGACGCACTTGTCCGCCCTGACTTCCTCTTTGTACATCAAAAGTTCCTAACGGTACTTGAAGTGGACGAGCACTACCACCGCCACTACGATGTCTCCTGCGAGTTGAAGAGGATAGAGAAGCTACACGAAAATGGTGGCCGATCTCTCTATCTCATCCGCTTCAATCCCCAAAGCCGCGCGTACGGGCAGCTAAGGGAGGTGCTAGACCGAGCTTTCTGTACTGAAACAGAAGAGACGACAAGAAGCTTGGAAGCCTCTGGAGGTGTCGAGATGGTCTTCATCGGTTATCCACAGAAGAAAGTTGATGAACTGAAGTCCGCTATGGTTGCGGACGTCGGGGTCTTTTTTCCGTACACCATTTTGATGTGAACAAATGGTTTGAGCTATGTTTGTTCGATCGCGCTGAATGTCCATCGTCTGGTGATAGAACGATGTAATCTTGATCTTCCACAAAGGCTCCATGGCCTTGTGTTTGTTTGCATATTGCAAAATACGCCACAGATCATCGAAAGATACCATGTACATGTCCTTTCCAGCGGCGGTAAGGCGCTCAGCCAACCACCAGCCGCAATGGTTGCGGACAAGCGAGCAACAGAGGGCGGTCAGATTGGACGCCGTGCCATTGCATGACAAAATAAAGGTCGGAGCGAGTAACAGAGACCGACGGGGACTGGTGAATAAGAATGTACAAATTCAAATCCTTCTGCCGACACTGCAAAAAGTCTAGAAACGAAGTGCCCTTTCCCGGGCTTGGCGTACAACCATACTGCTCTCAATGCATGCAACACTTTTCAGACACGCAGACAAAAATGTGCTTGAAATGTGACAGGGTTCTTCCCTTTCGAGAATACTCCTCTTCTTCCCATGACCGGTTCAAGATACAATCGAATTGTCGCGAGTGCCACGACGCGATGAAGAGGGCAGCAAAAAGGACCGTGAGGGGCTTTCTTGCAGGTCTGCTGGCAAGCGCCAGGCAAAACAGCAAGAAGAGGCTGTCTAAAGGTCGAGAAGAATCCGGACTTTTCCTTCTTACCATTGCGGACCTCCTTGCAAAATGGAAGCAGCAGAACGGTCGTTGCTACTACAGCAAGGTTCCCCTAACGACACGGCCTCTGACTGACTGGATGTGTTCGTTGGAAAGATTGAATCCAGCGCAAGGTTACACAGCGGAAAACACTGTGTTGATATGCTGGGAGTTCAATCACAGCCAACAATGGACAAGAGAAAAGCTTCGTGTCCTCTACAGTCTCTCGAGGGTTACACATTCAGCAAAGGAGAAAGCTGACTTTTATGCGCCCGTCAAGCGAACCGTCATCAATCCACGATGTAAATCAGTTCTCCAGGAAATGTGGACCCGTGGGGTCTCGCTGTGCCTGCACTGCGGCACCGAAAAAGCTCTCAACGACTTTTACGGACATAAGCGGAGCTGTTGCCGTGAATGCTCGAAGAAGAGGATGGCAACCTATACACAACGCCCCAGACATCATTTGCTCAGTCTATTGCGACGCGCAAAGCAGCACTGCAACGACTGGGCAAGAAACACTAACCGCAAGGGTACCACAGACCTGAATTTGTGTTTCGACGATTTGGTTGAAAAGTATTTGCAGCAACGCGGCAGATGCTACTACTCCAACGCGCCGCTCGCGTTCGGTCTGAATACTGAGTGGGGTTGCTCTCTGGAGAGGTTGGATCCCTGCAAAGGCTATGTCAAAGACAACGTTGTGCTTATCGTCAAAGAGCTCAACATGTTTGATCACACCGCTGATTGCAAGAACGTATCAGAGGGGAGCGGTTCGTGGTCGAAGGACAAGATTGCGCTTGTCTTCACAATGTGTTCACTCCAATCACATGATGGCAACTGAGAGACAAAAGACGCTCGGCCGAATGGATACGAGTCTTCACGGCCTTCTTCTCCGGAATCGGCTTGGTCATCGGGCTTCGGCTTACAGTTTGTACCTGGGTGCAGCGCAATGGATGTGAGACCCCTGCTCCCGTACTATGTGATCCCTCGCAACGTCAACAGTCAAAAGATCCGCCGCCTCTCCTGAGAAGATGTCCTCCTCCCCTGTTTCTTCCTCCGATAGAACGATATCGAGACAAGCAACACCGGCGTCGAGGCGCGAGAAGAAATCAGGGCGAGGTGATCATGATGCAAAGCTCCATGCATTGATGCGCACAGTGAGGTTTCATATGGGGTCCCATGATTGGGTCTCAGTGGGAGTGCAAAATCTGGTCAGATGTTAATTGGTTGCCAGCTGCAGTTAATTTGACAGCGCAGGCCCGCAGATTGTCAATCTTCATGTGGCCATTTCATTACGAGGCTTTTCCTGGCGCCCAGCCATTTTAAATTGAGGCAACCCCAGCGAACCCCGAAGAATTGCTATGAGGTGCACATGCAGCGAGAGGAGAAAACATGAAGAGGGGTCACGTTCGTCTGTTCCTGACACCACACACAGAACCAGCATTCTCACATGCCGTTGCTTCCTCGTTGTCACTCATGATTTCTTTCTTGCAGCAGCTCTATGGTAATCTCTGGGCAATCTCGGTTCCCCACAACAGCAGCGGGGTGACCAGGAAAACAGTGACATCCATCCTCCCCGCGTCCGGTCTCAGATGCGTTTCCACTTCGCGCATGTCTTCCCAAGCACCGGACGCGCCCCGTCGTCCACCCGACCGCCGGTCAGTCTGCGTGTACGTCGATGTCGAGAACGGTTGCCACAAGCTTTTGAAGGCGTTGCATTCCAGCGCACTAAATCCCGCTGTGGACTACGAGATCCGGGCATACATGGGCAACAGCATCACCCCTGTTCCCAAGTCCGTGAACAATAGAACATTCATCCCCATACGCAACGACATCCCGCTGAAGGAGCTGACCGACATCGCAATCCTCTTGGATCTGCACGACGGCTTGAAGGACGACACCGACCGGAAGCACGTCTTGATGGCGGGCAACGACAAGCGCTATGCCGCCATGAATCACAGGCTGCGCACGGGGGAGAACGGTAACTTTCGCTTCCTGGTGAACTACAATATAAGTGAGACACTGAGGGCGCTCGCGGCGATTTGAGAGTTTATTTAGTCAGTTACAAGAGAGCCACAAAGTTACAACGAAGTAATCACCATTTATCTATTCTCGTGTAGGGACCTACAGGCTCGTACGGTCTTTTCATCCTCTTCGTATCTCCCCGACCAATGAGCCCAGTACCGACTCTTGTTACAGTGTTCAACCTTATGCCACGGAAGTGTCTCTATTTCACCCTGCAGCGACTCAAACGGGTCAATGCCATTGCCATGCTGACGGCCAGCACGGAGCCCCAATTCCTCATAACAGAGCCATACATAATCCTCAATCATGAGTCCACACCTGAAGTAAGGTTTGAACGTGGGCGTGGAAGACAGAAGTAGCTGTATGCAGAATGGTCCAATAGGAAGTGAGGTGTTACACTGAAGGCATTCAGCAACGGCTGATATGCGCGCGCAGTCTACGAATGCGTTGCGTGCGGTATCGAGATTCTGCGGTGTTGGGTCGTTGCTGAAGGCGAGTGCTTTGAGGAGAGCTAGGTCCAGATGAAGATTGAATTTGATCCAGAAACCTTTCGCCGCGTCGAACAATTTCGGTCCGAGACACGCGCACGGAATTTTCCCTTGATGAAATGGTTCAGTGGATAGCTGGCTCAAAAACTCTCTCTTTCTCTCCTCTTCCTCGTCGGCCGTCAGTAATCGATTGACAAATGGATTTTTGTGTAGATTCCACTTGCTCACAGGTATCTTTTGGAGCTCAGCGAGGTAGGTGATTTTCGATTTGATTAGGGCCATCTGTCAGAATGGTCAGTGAGCTTGCAAGACCAGCATGTGTCCAAAATACCCACCAGTTCCAGCACATTTGTCACCTTGTCAACTGTAAAGGCTCCGCCAGAGACTCGTAGATTATGACCATAGTTTTCCATCGCGATTGACTACGGATAGTAGGGCATCAACATAAATGAAACCGCTAGCATACATACCTGAACTCTTACCCTCAAGGCAAATTGCTTTTCGATTTTGAAAGTGTTGAGCAGTTGAATAGCGTCGAAAACAGCCTTCTCTCTGTAGGCGCAATATATTTCGTGAAATGGCTCGCCTGGGAGGACACAGCGAGGCCAGATTGTGGCCTCTGGGCAGCCAGGGAGTCGCATACGCTGCAGTCTCTCCGTTGGTATCATTTTGATAAAGCCGTCGTCATCCACGTCAGTCTATAGAAAACGCACTTATTTAATTGAATTGTTTTTGCAGATGACCGGCTGGTTGCCTACACACCTCGATTGGTGACAATTTTTCGTCATGTCCATTACTCTCTGGGCAGTCATTTTCGCTTTTTCTTTCACTCTCAGTATCGCTTTCATTCTCAATTTCGTCTTCCTGGGAGTTGTGATTTCCCGAACTGTGCATCTGATCCGGTAGATTGATTGTCTGTCTCTCTACTGATATGGCTGAGTGAATAGGCTGCACGGAATCACTGCGCTTAAGTCCATCTGCGCTGTTGGACTAATGAAAAGTAAGCGGTAATTGGGGAACTTGCCGGTCAGGTCTTACCAAGCGTTCATCCAACCCAGTTTGTCCTGCAAAATCAGGTTGATTCTCTGCTCCTTCCTCTGACTTCACCTTTTCAAAGACGTCCAAATCGATATATGTGATTTTGGCCCTGATTACAGGTTGGCGAACCATTTTAAATAGTTAGCGTCAAGGAGTGCTGGCGACGTACCTGTCCTTAATTTGCACCTGGTTTCGATTGTAGATATTCCAGTGGTGCCTTGGTACGTCTCCCTTCGGTATCTTCCAGAGCATCACGCACATGAACATCATCCAGGAAGGACTCTCAGGCCGCCGGTACATCGACTCAAAATGAAGGTTCCACAACGGTATGTAGCCGCACAGAAGAGCACGTTCCGCCAGGTTGCTACAGACCATGACTTTCTCCTGTTCGTAAATCGAGTCGGTGCCCCTGACCCATTCAGGTTCAACCAGCGCCGGGTCGCACCCTGCATTTGCCTTCTCCTTCCCCCTCATGTTGAAGGTCTGCGCAAGGACGACGTAGGGCTGATCTGTGCGACGGAGGAGATCCTCCAATGCAGCTTGAGGACTTCCCTCCGCTTTGTTACCAGTTGTTGTGCACATCCAGTCAAAGTAGACGACGTTGTAGCCGCCCGGTCGAAAAGCGGCGCTTCTGACAAATTGTTGCATAGTGGTTTCGAGAATGGCGGCTTCAGGAATGCGATGACGTAGTTTACTGGCAGTAATGGGATCCCTCTCGACCAGCGTTACGTTTTCCTTCGCGACACCGGCACGTCCATGAAGTGTCGTTGTCGTCCCAAGATCTTCCCCATCTAAGGCAAGCAAGTACGTCGTCGGAGCGATCCCACCAGCCCGGACAATTTCATTGTTGAAATGGTTGATTGCGGTTGCGAGGAGCTCGTTATTTGCTGTTTTCACAGCGCAACGTATGTCACGATAGGACGACATCGTGTTGTCCGGTGAAAAAAATGAAATAAAGGCTGCTGGTGGGCGCCCTTTTCAATGGTGGGCCTGGCCAACATGTGACTCACGCTCAATCATTTACGCCACGTTTGGACATGTGAATCACGCTCAATCATTTACGCCACATTTGGTCACGTGTCCTCACGAGGTCTGCGCGTACATTTTGAGTACCCTATCCAGCTGTTCTCTGTTCACTGGCTTACTAAGCACTTCTGACATTCCGCTCTCCATGTAGCGCTGCAGCTCCGAGTTCACTGCGTTGGCGGTTACCGCCACAACCGGTATGCCTGCATTCTTTGCCTTGAGCTCTTGTGTCGCCTGAACCCCGTCCATGTGAGGCATTTGTATGTCCATGAGAACAAGTCCAACTTCATCACCGTGCTGACGGTACACTTCAAGCGCCTCCAACCCGTCGTTGGCTTCAATGCACTCGTACCCCAGCCTGCGCAGCATTTTACAGAGGACCTTCCTGTTGAGGTCGTTGTCATCAGCCACAAGAACCACCTTTTTCGCGTGTAGGTCTTGCATCTCGATAGACTCCACCGACTGGTTGTCTGCTCGGGCAGCGTCACGATGAAGGCTAGTTTCGGGAGTGGGTATGTCTGTGCTGGCTTCGGAATGAGATCCAGGAACCTCACCGGCCGCCTCTGAGGCAGGGATGTCGAATGTGCGGTCGTCTCCGGACACCTTCAACGTGATAATGAACGTCGAACCGGTTCCCTCGACCGAGTTGATCGTCACTTCTGCGTTGATCGCCGCTGCTATACGGTTCAGAAGAGACAGACCCAGTCCCAACCCGTTGGATTCTTTGGCGCGCGCCACTTCTCCCTGGCGGACGGCTTGCAAAAGCGGGGCGCTCATCCCGTGCCCGGTATCTGAAACTGTGAGATACACCGAGTCTCCTTCGCGCACACAAGTCAGGCCGACAATACCTCCCTCGGTATACCTGAAAGCGTTGTGCAGCAAGATGCGCAGGGCTTTTGTCACTTTCCTGCGATCTGTGTGAATGAGGACGGGCGGGACGTAGTCCGGCGCGCGGAACTGGTTCCCGTTCCGGATCATCCTCTGTGCACGGTCGACAACCTCGGATACCACCGTGCGCAGTGGTACCGTCTCCCGCCACAACTGGACGCTTCCAGCCTCGAAAGCAGAATACTCCACCAAGTTGTCCAACATTTCCCCCAATTCGTCAGCGCGCTGCGCCGCTTCCCCAACAACCTGCCTTTGCTCCTGATTCAACCCGTCGTCCAGCAGACCCGTGAGCACACCTTGGACGCCGTTCAGAGGTGTTTTCAATTCATGGCTTACGTGATTCAGGAATGTGTTCTTCAGCCGGTACAAGTCCTCAGCCACGGTGCGCTCACTTTCGAGTCGCTGCGCTTCAAGATCCGAGGCTCGACGTTTACGGCTTATCCACGTCACGACCAACAACGTTCCGGCGACAGAAAGCGACAGGATTATACCCAGGGCGGCAACCAGCGTAGGGGCTAATGACTGTTCGAAAAAGGTTCCACAGCGCAGTGTGATTGTCCGATCGGCAATGGGAAAGACCCTGTCTCGGATTATGGCAGAGCTCTCACTGGTCCTGTCTGAGAACAGAGACATCTGTCCAATCCCGAATCCGTAAGTGATCCCGCCGCTGAACCGGTCACGCACGATGGTGTTTTCAAAGTACGCCTCTGTGATGGCTCCTGACGGGAAGCCGGTGGCGTCATACAGTGGCAAGTACAAGAGGAAAGCTCGCTGCCTGCCACCCCCGGCTGGATTTGCGTTAGGAGCAAAGAACGGGTCCGACATCACCAGATCGTGGCGTTGGTACGCACGGAGAGCGACATCCCGCCTGGCCGTTTCAGACAGATTGTCTAAACCGCGAACTCGTGCGGATGCCGGGTAGGTGTCAATAATGGGCAAGTAAAAGGGGCGGTCACGAGGCACGGGCACGAGGTCCAGATTTGGGGCCGTCTCTACCACCCGCAGTCCTGTAGATGCCTCCCATCTTGATAAGTCCTTGAGTGACACGAGTTCAGCGCGGGACAAGGATAGCACCGACCAGTTCCCGGCCATAATCAGTCGCCCGGCCTCTGTCGCCCAAATATCGTTCGTCATTCTGTCAGCGCCTAATGCATAGGTAATGGACTGCATTGCGTACATCAGAGTGATCCCCCCGGCCAATTGGCGCTGCACCTCTACCTGCTTGACATCACAGTTGTTCTCAAGGCGGTTGATGGTAACATTCAGTTCATTCCTACGGAACGTGAAGAAGAGGAAGACAGACAGGGCGATACCGGCCGCTGCCGCGAGGGGTGAGAGCAGGTACATCCAGGCTCCTCGGCGCATCCTGGGCGTCATCATTCCTATCCAAAGCTAAAGAAAGACGACGATAGTGCGACACGCCGCACCCGTTGTCTTACCGGTTGCGTGCTTCTTTCAAACCCGCAGAGACAAATGCCTGGCTGAAGACTTTCCCAATGTAGCAGACGGGCGCGGACCACAAAGTCAACATGGCGGCGGATGCAGGTCCCCCGTCGTGATTCATGTAAATCAACCCTGACTGCACAGCTACGTCAAACCAGTCATCCTTGCCGAAGAAGTGTTTGAACCCCGCGGCCAAGGAAGTCCCAGCAGCGGCATTGGCTACGAGGGGAAGGAGGGTCAACCTGTCCATCAGCCTGAGGGAGATGAGCGTGGATACGAAGGTGGCCAGCGTGTCCGCGACGAGTGCGTGGGTATCATTGACACGTTCTGCCGACAAGGACTCTGTATGCGACATGGATTGGACTTCCCCAAGCGCGAGAAGAAAATTTCCTCTGGCACCCAGCCGCGGTGCTCGGAAGTATTATTTTCTATGAGGTAGTCACCATGGGCTCAACAGATCCAATGCACCAGACCGTCACCCGGCTGACCTGCACGAACGAGGCGACCTTTGAAAAGGTACACGTCCTACGCCACATTACGGTTCCAACACCCCTGGCTCCAGAATCAGCCGCATCTCGTTCGTACGTGGACTCTGGGAGATCGACGCCAGGCGCCGGTCTGAAGAAACACGGGACCGTCATGTCAGTCGATGAGACGCTCCCGCATGTGAAATCTCTTGGGAGCCTAGAGGAGCTGACCGTCAACAGAGCCATCAAGACTGGTGATCTACGGTGCGTCAATTCGGTCACAGCAGGGAAACTCGTCTGTGAGACCTCGGTAGCCGCTGACAGTCTGTCTACCGCGGTGCTAAATGTCACCAGGGAGGCTTCTGTCCTACGGTTGACTATCGGGAGGCAAGCTGAGCCGGAAACTCAAATGCGCGCATCACGATTGAGCTTCAGCCATCACGCCGGGAAAACCACGCCTCTACGGTACGGGGTACGCTACGGGACGACAACAACGCCGCCGACGTCCGGTGCATCCTCGCAAGAGCCATGTCTGATCGTCAAAGGGACCGCCCGGTTTGACAGCTTGGTTCAAACCGGCCATGTTACCAAAGCGTATGCGCGGGGCGTGGTTAAAGACTCGAACCCCTGCACCTTAACGCTGACAACCTCAGACGAGCCTTTTACAGCGAAAGTGAAGATAACGACGGTCCACCTCGGTCATTGTGAAGAAGTTGTCATACGCGTCAGCCAGGGGCTGGAAGGTCCGCCCATTGTTACCTGTGAAACAGGGGAAACCATCGTCATCAAAGTTGGGGGTACGAGCAGGTCTTGCGTGAACATCCAGCTCGCCCATCCGGGGGATGCGGAACTGGTCAGTACCGCCTTCTACGCTGCGGCGAAAATCGACATTGCTGAAGTGCTCTCATTTTCCGTAGCAGACGAGATTAGGTTCTCGGGTTAGGTCTAAGCAATTGTTTGAGGGTTCGGGTTCCTCCGAGTCCGGGTTACCACTTCCAGGGCGAAGGAGACCTGATGCTGGGGAAGGACACTGCCCACCAGGGCGGCATCTGACGGGGTGTAGACCGACCCGTCAAACCGGCGCAAAGAGAAGGTAATCGAGTCGAGTCGGGGCTTGTGCGGTTTGAACACGCATCCCACCGGCGCCAACGTACGGGGATCCACGCTAAGAAAACCCCTTGACCCAAAGTGCGGCGCGAACGTGGCCATGGCGGTGTAGGTTGCCCCTGTACCAGCGTGTTCCAGGCAAGGCAACTCGGGGATGTCGACGAAAACGTGAGGCTGGGCCGACAGTTCAGTGGCCGCCGGGAGGATCATTTGTAGGACCCGCACCGAGACTACATTTTTGAAGGACGCTGGGAGCTTCGCCCGGAATGAGAACGGGGAGGGGTCCGCGGCAACGTCCCTTCCCGCCGAGGTAACGTACACGTTAGTTGTAGAGTTTTCGGCTTCAAAGGCTTTTTCAGCTGCCACGGGCTCCGTCCAGTTGTTCCGGTACCGCAAAGCGTCCAAGGCGTCCAAGTTGCTCGCTTTCGCGGGTTGGCAGGCTTGTCTCGTGTACATCCGTTCTGTCAGTGCGGCTTGAGAAAAAAGTGGTTACTGCTGGAATCCCGCGTACGGGGCTGAGGGTGCAAAGTCCGGGTTGAACTGAGGGTTGATTCCGGGATTGGGGCCCCTCCGACGCCCGAACGACCGCCCTGCCGGTCCGGCGGAGCGCGACCCGAGCAGACGACGTCCGACGACCACGACGGCGGCAATGATCAACAAGTACACGACGGTCCGCAACCAGCCCTTTTGGTACCACGCCTTCTTTGCTTCCTCCGCCAACTCGGATATGGCGCTTGGCGGGTGCACGACGGGGATGGCAGGGGCCACTTCCGGACAGCAGGGCACACCGGCGGGGCAAGGCTTGATATGAGCGCACCACGTGGGCGGGACCTGTTTGGACATAACCTTCTCCGCGGCACTTCCTTCAGGGTCTCGCTGTGTGGTCATATAGTACAGAGTCTTCTGAAGCGCGCTGGCATCCCCGGCAATATCCTTCTTTGTTTGATGATCCATCGTGTCAAGGAAGAACCCCGACGAGTCGACTGGGAATGGTAACATTGAGCCCATCACGGGATTCGCCACCGGGTCTGATACGAGGAAGTACTTGCGCTCGGCAAGCTTCCGTTCCTCTTCGGACGACGATTCTGCCGGGTTGATGCAGTCCACAGGCTTTCCATCTACGGACATGCCCGGGCATATCCTGTCTATCTTATAGTAACCGTCCTTATCCGTGTGATACTTGGTGACAGCAGCTCCCATCTCTGAACAAGAGCGAGAAAATTGTGCAACACCGAGAATCTTGACCTGGGACCTCACACCACGTTCGGGTTGTACACCAGTTGCTCCACCGGGTAGATGACTGCCTTGTACTGGCCGTCAAATCCAGGCACGCTGATGGAATCCCCGTTCTCGAGCTCGACATCTTTTGGCGTGGTGAACGGTACGTCTATGCCGTCCTTGGTGCGCATAAAGTATTCCCACCGCTCGGAACGGGCGAGTTTGCGGTGACCGAAGAGTCTGTAGACGTTTCTGTCGCCCTCGCCCTTCACGAATCCGACCTCATGCCACCGCGTGTCATTAGAGGACACGTAGGTGCGTCGCGGTCCCGCCACGATCGCCTCCTGAACGGGAGCGGGATCAATGACCGGTTGCGGGCGGATGTTGGGTGGGACCCGGACATTGGGAGGTACCTTGACGACCACGATTTCAGCTGGAGCAGGTAAACGCACATCATCCCTCGGTGTAACGCTGCACTTGAGCTTCCGACATGGAGGGCATTGGGTTCGACCATACTGGACGCTGATGGCAATGACGGCTGCCAATAGTAGGAAGAGAAAGACTTGTCGCACCATTACACTTACTTGGCATATTTTTTCCACCACTTGATCAACAAGTGAGATGAACACCACGGTAGACTCGCCCTACCAAGCGCCCATTACGTTCCTTTACGCGGCGGACAGGTTCCGCACCCTGTACAGCACGGCCATGTCGGTCTGTATCCAAAAGTTCAACTACCACGTCGAACGCGGAGACACGGTCTTCAGCCTGCCCATCACCGGCATGACGTTTGAGTCGCTGTGTAGGATCTCGGATGGTTTCCTTGCCGAATTCCTCAGCCTGTTGGATTGGCCGGAAGGGACCGTGACGGTGACAAAACGGGAAGACGAGGACAGCATCTTCTTGGACGTGATTGTGGACCTCAACCTCCTCCTGCTCGCGGCATCGCCCATGCAGAGGACGCCCCTCATCGAAGGCCCGGAGCATGAAGCGTGTCTGCGCATCGAGGCCGAGCGCGCGGGTGAGGAACTCCCAGCCTTCACCCCGGTGGCGAAAGTTCTCAACGACGGAGACGTCTTCCCGCCCAGCTTCGGGGTCATGTGAGCAAGGATCAGGGAGCATTCACGAAATTATTTCACCTATACATCACCTATAGAACATGCTCGCCACGGCCGACCCAACCTTCGCCCGATTTTGGTACCTGACCATCGATCAAGACGTGGTAGGGGTGACCCCAGCTTCGGTCAATAAAGTCATTACCCGGGTCCTCACAGACCCCACGGGGTGGAGCCGCATGGGATACAGTTTTCATCGCACGACGGAAAAGGCCGCGAGGAATCGTGACCCGCGCACAGTTATCCACATCAGGTTGTGCAAGCCTGCGGTGGTGAAAAGGGTTTGCAACATCGCGGACCGGAGCTGTGCTGATCTCAATCTGAACAAGATTTACCTGAATGCGGACCGGTGGCTGCATGGCGCTGACAAGGCCGACCTGCCGTTAGAGGACTACCGCAATGCGCTGGTTGCGCACGAAATCGGTCACCTGCTCTCCTTTGATCACGTCAAGTGCCCCGGAGCAGGAGCAGAAGGAGACGTGATGCAGGAATTCACCTTACGGGGATGGGAGGGCTGCCTGCCCACGACGAAACCCACCCTTCGTCGCGCTTGGGAATCAGCGGGATCTAGTCGTCGTCCTCGTCGTCGGACTCTGGCGAGTTACCGCAGTCAGGGCAACAGGGTAGGTACCTGGTCCCCTCCTTGATCTGGAGCAATGTATCGTAGCTTCCCTGGCTCGCCGGGAAGTAGCACATAGTCTTCAAGAGTGGATCTATCTCGGACGCGGAGACCAGCTGCGTGACAGCAGCGAGCTGCGGGGAACAATTGCCGCAAGCCCGACGAACAATGTCCGCAACGTGAGTGGCAACGACGTTGGCCACAAGTATTTCAGGGATCACGCGGCCATTGTTCTGGTAATTCAAGGTGACATGGCAGCGTGCCTGCCACCATTCACGCCCGTCCCAAACGATGTCGAAAGAACGCAGGGCCGACTTGACGAAGTGGCAGACGAGGTGTTTGTCGGCGATGAGGCACTCCGCAAAGACGCCGAGCTTGTCCGCGTAGCAGTCCTGGCTGCCGTCAAACAAGTAGACGAGGTCGTGGTGATCAGTCCGGTCGTCGATGTCGGTGGTCTCCCACAGGGCCTGGTCGCGGCGGATGAGCTCGTCGCGGGATGGATGGTACGCCCAGTTCTCTTCTACGAGCTTGTCGTACTTCGTCTTCGCTTCGGGAAAATCTGCGGTGAGGCTCTTGTACACACGACAGAGCGCGTTGAGGTCCTTCCACGTCTTGCGACCGGACGCGAAGAGATCATCGAAAATCAGTTCCAGAGACCTCATGCTTTCTACAGACGCACAGGCTGCACCTTATTTGGTCTCCTCGAACGCACCGCGTCTGTCACCCGCCAAAATAAATTTCTGCGCCCATTGCAAAATGAGACCTACCATCCTCATCACTCTGTTCCTCTCCGCCCTCGTTTCAGCCAAGCCCAAACCACAGGCTTCGACTTCAATTGCCACACAGACATCAACAGTGGCAGAGCAACCCAGCGTCCACGGCACGATCACGTCAGAGGTGGTTCCCACGGGAACACTGGTACAGAGCACCATCACGGGGACCCCTGAAACCATCACCACGACAATCGTCGACACGGCGACGGCCCTGACGACAATCACAGAAACAGCGTCCACGACCGCGACAGCGACCAATGTCGTAGTCGTCCCCACAGTAGTCGAGACATCGAGGACTACCAGCGTCGTGGGGACCGAAACGAGTACTGTTACAGTGACCCAATCAGAAAGCGTGACCATCACCGTGGAACAGCCGTTCAACGCTACGACAGGTACCGTCACAGAGGCACCAACCATGACCGACGGGACGACCTTGATCACATCGACCGAGACAGGTACAGACAGCGCAGGGTTGACAGACACGGTTACTTCCGGCTGGAACTCCTGGACGAGCTCTATATCTACCGCCGTGAACACAGACACCGAAACTTCGGCGGCGACGACGACCGCGTCTACAGTTGTATCGACTGCCACGTCAACTTCAGTCTCTGGGGCACCCTCCTCGGTACGCTCCGTTGTAGGGGTGCCCCTCGCGATAGTCGCAGGGGCAGCCGCATTGATGTGGTGAGGTAATTAGTATTCAGGTTTCCGTTCGTCCGTAGTGCGAAGTAAGTAAGTAGTAGTTGGAAATGAGATAGTGAAATAAAGATACTAACCCTAACCCGTTCAACATGTCTCATCACGGCAGCACGCCTGACCACGGTGAAGCAGGAGAAGCCTCGCCCCTTCTGCTTCAACCCGACAGTGATGAAAACGTATGCCAGTGTTTCAACCAAGAGGTGATCAATGTGCACCCGCGCGTCGTGTTGGCATTTCTCATCACGACGACTGTTTTGATCACCTGTGGCGCGCTCCTCGTGGCGCGACCGACGTGGCACAACGCCTTGCTGCCCATCATGAGCACGCTCTGCGGACTTTGGATACCCAGTCCTGCGCAAGCCGCTGGAAGAGGCGTTAGGTCACGTGTTACCACCGCGTGACGCGTTTGGCACCTCAAGCACTCATCTTTTCTTGTTCTTGGTTTCCTTCTCCGTACTTGACCAGATCTACCCTTCCTCACTTGCAATGGATGCGTTATCAGCTTTGCCGAACGGGGACTTTATCAATGGCGTGGCCACAGCCCTGGTTCGCTACGGTTCCGTCACTACATTCCGTGCCTGGGCGGCGAGCAATACAGAGTTTCGGTCTTGTATTCTTGGACAGAGGAGGGGCCGGTGGGACGCTTTTCGATCCGAGGCCTGGCTCAACCTGATCCTGGGAAGCGCCGACCGGATACCACGATGTGACCTTGACTTCCTCACGGCGCACCTACTTGATATAAATATGAAGATGACCAGGGACTTTGCCGAGCGACAGCAGTGCGTGGCGCTCCTACTTCAAATGGCCTGCCGTCACTTTACCCGCATGTACAACAGTTACCGGTTATTCAGCAGGTAAATTCGTGCGGTCTCCGTCTGAGGTCTCTGAACTCGCTGACCGTCATTCCAGGACAAACCCTGACGCCGACGTGGATGAACTGTACCGCATGCTCGATGAATCCGCCCCGACAGACGACGCGAGGACTTTCGCTTCCACTTTTCTTGTTCCTGGGCAACGAGTCATTCGCCGAATATTCGCACCTGTCGCCGCCGTGTCCGCAACAGGCGACCGCCTGACTTTTGATACCATTAACCGCATCGAGCGGGAGTTCCGCGTGTTTGTAGATATTTACAAACCGCTCCGGCGTCGGCACATCCCACAAGATATACTGGATCGTGTCGTGCGGTACTCTCGTTTTCTACCCATGTTCTCCTCCCTCCCCTGGGCTTCTCCGGAAGACGCGGACCCGACCTACGCCGCCGTGCGAGCATGCCTTGCGCGCTGCCCCTCTGACGTGGAGAAACAGAAACAGGGCCTGACTTACTTGCGGACCTGCGTACAGCATTTCTTCCCGCACCTTCGAGGCTGTCCTGACGCCGTAGGTGATTGCGGTCCCTTTCATCACGCTTAGTTTACTAACCTGCTCATTCGTACAGACGGTGAAACGGATCCTGCAATACATTTTCAAACAAGGGGACCTCGACAAATTCGACGTGATCATGCGGGAGCGGTGGATTCGGGGGCCTTTGACGGTACTGCAGGCAGAACGCATGCTCAGCTATCTCAAGGTCAGGAGCCACATGCAATACTGAATTCCATGTATGACCGCCCGCTA
>Ga0105239_10004188_pt1 | contig 17330 bp, 14 predicted proteins | sample KBSC44metaG_FD_92761 | JGI IMG/M metagenome (GOLD analysis project Ga0105239, IMG submission 92761) | Corn rhizosphere microbial communities from Kellogg Biological Station, Michigan, USA - KBS C4-4 metaG | ecosystem: Host-associated > Plants > Roots > Rhizosphere > Soil | place: Michigan, USA...
GGGGGGGGGGGGGTGGCGGGGGGGGGGGGGGGGGGGGGGGGGGGGGGGGGGGGGGGGGGGGCGGGGTGGGGGGGGGGGGGGGGGGGAATCGCTGGGGGACGGTGAGGAGGGATTGTCAGGGGATGGTGTGGTGGGATCGACTCCTTCGCTGCTGACCCAGAACTCGGCATTGACGATCGCCAGGCGAACGACGAGGCCTCCGCCCGGGTCTTCGAGGCGATAGGTTTCGGTGGCGCCGAATGCGCGTTTGTAGAAGTCTACGGCTTTGGGGCCGTCGGCGACGGTGAGCCAGGGCGCGAGTGTGGGGGCGATTGGATTGTCGGCCATGGGGAGGTTTTGTATAAAGGTACGGACTTAACCGTGCGTGTGGTTCGCGTGAGTGAGGGGGTTGCAGATGGTGTTATAGATCAACTGGTTGGGCACGCCCGCGCGGGCCGCCGCGATAAATGCAGGACATGAAAATTAACTTGTTGATGGACGGGTAAAGGGGTAACTTAAAGTATGATACCGCAAGGAATGTTTCAGCCGGCCGAGCTGCGCAGCACCGAATACCTTCCCTGGTCGGGGGGCCGGGGCGTGGATGTGTGGGCGATGATCGTTGCTTGCGTCACGGGTGACCTGCTGACGGTGAAGAAACTGGTCGCCCAGGACCGACGTCTGCTACGTTGCGAGTATCAGTATTTTACTCCTATCCGTTTTGCCGTGCGGGAGAACCATCGGGCGGTAGTGGAATACCTGCTGGCGGAAGGCGTCAGCCCGGTAAATCTCATCGGCGACTCGCTGGTGACGATGGCGCGTGACCGGGAATACTGGGACCTGCTGCAGATGCTCGAACGGCTGATCTATGACCGGTATCATATCCGACCGGAGGGAGAGGCGATCGCCATGGCGATACGAAATTTTGACCTGCCCCTGGTCAGGGAGATCATTGGAACGCGACCCGAATTGGTCAGCGCCGCGGACGACTTTGGGAACCAGCCGATACACTGGGGTTCGCTCACGCGGCAGATCAGCGTCATCAACTACCTGCTCAGCATGGGTGCGGATATCGACATACAGCGGCCCGATGGCGCCCGTGCGATAGACCTGACCAACGGCGATTATAATTACAGAAGCTGGTACCGCGACCTGCCGCCGACCGGGCTTCGCGAGCATCATGTGGTGGTCGGCTACCTGATGGGGCGGGGGGCAGAATGCGATATCAGCGTTGCGGCAAAGATCGGTCACTACGAGCGGGTGCGCGAGTTGCTGGACCTCTACCCGACTCTGGCCAACAAGCTGCCGGACTATGTCGGCTACTACAGCGGTCTGCCCCTGCGGAACGCCGCGGCGGCGGGACATATCGAGATCGTAAAGCTATTGCTGGACAGGGGCGCCCATGTGAACGAGCCCGAGCCGGGTATTGCCCCGATGGGTGGCGCCCTGCATTCTGCTATCGGCGGCCGGCACTGGGATATCGTCCGGCTGCTGCTGGACCGGGGCGCGAACGCCAATGCGATGGTAGAGTCGTCGGGTGACTGTCTGTTCATGGCGCGCTATGTGAACGCTCCGCAGGAGATCGTCGACCTTATCGCGGCGCATGCGCAACACCGGGAGATAAACATCGTCGCCTATGAGGCATCGGAAGACCGGCTGCGCCAGCTGCTGGAGGCCGACCCGTCCGCGGACGTGACGCCGTACCTGGAGCGGATCATTTCGGAAGATATCCGCGGCCAGATGGAGCTCATCCTGCGCTACCAGCCCGATGTGCTTCGCAATTTACGACAGGACAGAGCGGCGTGGTGGGCCGGGATCGGTTGCCGGTCGGCGGAGCAGGCGCGCTGGCTGTTCGAACGAGGGCTGGACCCTTCATTGCGCAACTGGCTGGGCATTACCTATCTTCACCGATGCGCGGGCCGGGGCGAGGTATCGATCGCCGGGGTCTGTCTGGAATTTGGCGCCGATATCAATCCCATCGAATCGCAGTGGTCTTCTACGCCGCTGGGCTGGGCCGCCCGCCATAGTCAGAAAGAAATGGTGGAGTGGCTACTCGCGCGGGGCGCAGACCCGAACCTGCCAAAAGACCGGCGCTGGGCGCGGCCGCTGGAATGGGCTAAGAAGAGGGGATACGATGAGATCGCGAGCCTGTTGGATTGAGGGATCGTGAACCCCGGATCGAGAGATCGTGAACCTTTTGGATCGGGTCAAGGGGCCAACCGGACAGGCGGTGTATCGCCAGCGGACAGATCATTTCCAGGAAAGCTCACAAGATATTGAAACACAAAGTACACCAAACCGGCATTTTGTTGGTGGAGACAGATCATAACGCGAACCGAAACATATGTTCACCACCTATTTTACCACCGCCTGGCGCAACCTCGTCCGAAACAAAGTCTATAGTGGTCTCAACATCCTCGGACTAGCCACGGGAATGGCGGTGGCGCTGCTGATAGGTCTCTGGGTATACGACCAGACGAGCTATGACAAATTCCTTCCCGGATACCGGCAGGCCTACCAGGTGCGGTTCCGGTATAGCGATAACGGTGTCATGCGGAGCGAGACGCATGTCTGCATCCCGCTGGCGGCAGCGTTGAAGAAGGATATTCCTGAGATCGAACACACGGCCGTGAACTTTGGTCCCGTAGACGGAATTTTCACCACCGGCGACAAAAAGCTGAATTTTCATGGCCTCGTCGCAGGCGAGGAGTACCTGCAGGTATTCCAATTCCCGGTCATCAGCGGCAACGCGGCGGACGCGCTGAAAGACCCCGCAGCGGTCGTGATCACAGAATCTGCGGCCAGGGCGCTCTTTGGCGTCACCGATGTCGTCGGCCGCGCCGTGGACATATATGGCTCCAAGAGTCATGTGACGGCCGTGTTGAAAGATATGCCCAGGGCGTCGACAATACAGTTCAGTTTTATCAGGCCCCTGATATCCGATGCCGCCGGAGGATGGGTAAAGGCTGCGATCACCAGTTGGCGGGACTGCTATTTCGATCTGTATGTGTCGTTCAGGCCCGGGACTACTTACGCAGACGTAGAGCCGAAGTTCCGGATGATGATGAAACAATATTCTCCTGAGTCCTGGTCCGCCTTTCACCGGCAGGTGACGATGCAGCCCATGGCCGACTGGCATTTGTATACTGACTTCAAAGACGGCTATCCTTCCGGCGGAGTGATCGAATATATCCGGCTGTTCAGCATCATCGGCGTACTCGTGCTGCTGATCGCCTGTATCAATTTTATAAACCTGAGCACGGCCCGCAGCGAGAAAAGGGCGCGCGAAGTGGGTATCAGGAAGGTCATTGGCTCCTCGCGCGGAGCGCTGATCGGGCAGTTCCTGATCGAGTCTCTCGTCATAGCCTTTATCAGCGGGGTCCTGGCACTGGCGATCGTACAGGCGGTGCTGCCGGGATTCAATGCGCTGATCGGGACGGGCATAGCGATCCCGTATGGGAAGGTGGTCTTCTGGGGGATATTTGTAATTTATATCGGCGGGACCGGTTTGCTGGCGGGTAGCCGGCCGGCCTTTTATCTCTCGTCGTTCAAGCCGATAAAGGTGCTTAAGGGTGCGGTAAGGATAGGGCCATCGGCGACGAGCGCGCGAAAAGTATTGGTGGTCCTGCAATTTACCTGTAGCATAGCGCTGATCATCGGCACGGTCATCGTCTATCAGCAGATCGAATTTGCGCGCAGCAGGCCGCGGGGCTACGATCCCAACCGGCTGCTGACAACGGCGGCGATCTCCGACTATAAGGCGTTGAAACGCGAGGTGCTGGCCACCGGTGTGGTCAGCGGCATGACCAGGTCGACGGTTGCAGCAACCAGCGTCGCGTCGCATAATACTGTCGACGGTTGGCCGGGCGCCATGCCGAATGAAGCGCTCAATATGGCGATGAATTTCGTGGCGGACGCCGACTATTTCAAGACGCTTGGCATAGCTTTCGTCGCCGGCCGGAATTTCACGGGGAACTTAGGTACGGACAGTCTGGACGCCATTTTGAATGAGGCTGCCGTGCGAAGAATGCGGATGAAGCAGCCGCTGGGACAGTCGGTTAGCTGGTTTTCGTCCGGAGTGCCCATCCGGCTGCGTGTAGTCGGTGTGGTGAAGGATATTGTGACGGATAACCCGTGGGGGCCGCCGGAGCCGGAGATGTTCGTGTATGCGCCGGACGCGACCTTCAATCTCATGTTCCGGCTCGATCCGAAGGTAAACACCCATGTAGCCCTGTCGAAACTGGAGCCGATATTCCATAGATACAACTGGGACGGATCGTTCACCTACAAATTTATAGACGACAGCTACGCGGAATTATTCTCGCTGGAGACGCTGATCGGGAAACTGGCCAGTGTCTTTGCCGTCCTTGCCATCTTTATCTCCTGTCTCGGACTCTTTGGGCTGGCGGCCTATGTGGCGGAGCAGCGGACCCGGGAGATTGGCATCCGCAAGGTGCTGGGCGCCACGGTCGCACAGGTCCTGCTATTGCTGTCAAAGGACTTTCTCGTCCTGGTCGGTATCAGCTGTCTCATCGCATCACCCGTGGCCTGGTATTTCACGCACCGGTGGCTGCAGGGCTACGACTATAGGATCACACCAGGTGTTGGGGTCTTTTTATTAACAGGATTGGCGGCGATCGTGATAACCGGGCTGACGGTCGGGTATCAGTCGGTGAAGGCGGCGCTGATGAATCCGGTGAAGAGCCTTCGGGCGGAGTGAGCGTTAATAGTCCGGCGCTAAGGTACTTGCACTGGCCACTGGCTTGTCGGGCGGGTTGGCGACGAAATAAAAGTTGTCGTCGAAATAGGTGTCGTGGGTGAACTGCATCCGCTCGATCTCTCTTGTTATAAATCCCTGTCGCAGGTGGAAGATCGAAGGGTCGTATGGGGGATAGGGTTCATTGAAATTGACGGTATGTATTGTTTTTTTCGCGATGTCCCGGAGAAAGGAATATTTCGAGAACATCTGGAAGCCGTGGGAGTCGGGAGGTTTGTCCGTTGGGACGACCATCCGCAGAATGTGCGGCCGGTGGTAGTGCGGGGGCTTGTGGATAAAAAAAAACAGCAGCACGACCCCGAGGCCCAATGCTGCTGATCAATCCGGGTACATAGAATATCTTTTTTCTCATACCCCTAAGATGCGGGGGAAGGAATATTCCACAGGCGCATCAGTGATACCTTTTTGCTTCCCATTCTTTCTTTGCGTTCTCAAAGTCGCGCGGGAACTGCTCATTCTGGAATAGCAGGTTGACAAGTTTGCGTGCGAGGATCCGCGATACCTCCGAATCGCTGGGATAGTGAACGCCGATGGTCTCACGGGCATGCGCCATAGCATACGCTTTTTGAATAAAGAGGTCGGTGAACTCAGGAGCCAGCTCCTGGTAAATATAGGCATGGACATAAGCATAGGTGACATGACCCCCCGGGTAGGAGGCAGCCCGTGATTCTTCCAGGTCGTGTATCCTGGGATCCAGCATGTAAGGTCTCGGACGGTTGTATTTGAATTTTATCAACCAGAGGAAATAATCGACGTCACGGGAGACATTGGCGAATAGCGTGTCTGTCATGGGAAGATCCTGGGGACCGGCCCAGTAGCCGATCTTACGCCCGACGTCGCTGGGGCTCTCATGGACATTTGACATATACAGGCTCGACCGCACGTCTTCAGCGTTGCGGCTATTCTGCAGGGCCAGCAGATAATCCAGTTCGGCGCGGGTCTGTTGCGAGCTGTTGGCCGGCGGCGCAGGCAATTGAAGGTCGTCCAACGATACAGCCCGGAGGTAGACCGGCTTCTGGCTGAGGGCTTCGGCTGCCATTTTTTTATCAAAGGGGAATTTAATAGTATCCAGCCTTTGACCGGCATATTCCGGCTTTGGACTCAGGGCCGCCAGCACCTTGTAATGGCCGCGGGCAGGTGTCAGCTCGCGTGAAAGACCGACCGGCATGGCCATTTGGCCGTAGGCGATCGCCGAACAGCCGATATAGAACGAAAGGAGGAATAAACAGATTTTCATATACCCGATTTTCTATAAAATTATCCAGCACCGGGACAGAAAACCTGTAAAATATGACTGACTTTGACCGGTGGTTGCCGGAAGTTGTAAAATATGACTACCTTTTGTCAAAGCTGTTTTTATGAGATCGAACGTAGTGAGATCCCATAAGACCTTTAAAAAATGATTTATCGCTTATGAAACACGGAAGAAGCCCATATACTTCCGCATTTTACACGTGGCAGGGTGCGTCTGCTGTTTTCTTTTCCTCGTGTCTCACTCCTTTTCACCGGCACGATGCCGTGCAGCTGGTGCTGGATACGCAGGAAAGTTTCAGATTCCGGACAAGGAATAGCCCCTGGAATAACTACCGCAGCCTGCTCATCAGGGAAAATGTCATTCATCAGCTGGATACGAACAACAGCGTGCAGCTGATCATCTACCTGGATACGGCAACGGAGATTGCGCAGGCGATCAATTTTGAATATCTCCGCGAGAACGACGTGTATGCGCCACCCGTAAATATTTTTCATTTTGCCGATTCCAGTCAGCTGCAGCTGGCGCTGCTACGCCAGGATCCTTTACTGGTAGAAACGCTGATGCATCGGATATTGACCCATTTGTCCCGGAAGATCGGGATCACCCGGGACGATGAACGGGTCGTAAGGGTAGAACAGATGATCTCGGCAACGTCCCCTACCGAGATCTCGATGAGCATGCTTGCCGCGGGGGTTTGCCTTTCGGAAAGCAGACTGCGGGCTTTATTCCGGGAGGTCACGGGAATATCCCTTTACCGTTATATACTATGGAATAAGATACGGTTCGCCACCAACCGCCTGATGGCCGGGGATTCTGTCAACGGGGCTGCGCTGGAAGCGGGATTTACAGACAGCAGCCATTATCACAAAATGATGGTTCAGCTGTTTGGTATGAGTCCGTCTGCATTCCTGAAAGAGAATCTGTTGAACGATTTTGTCGTGTGTGAGAGGGTTTGACAGTCTCAGTCCTTCATCACCTTAAATATTTTCGACTTGCCTGAACTGTTGCGCATGGCGATGACATAGACGCCGGTGGGATAGCTGCTGAGGTCGATGCTAACACCGTTGACAACGCTGTTCTTCTGCTGGAGCATGCGGCCGTCCAGTGTCAACGGGGTCAGGGACTGGGGCGTAGTGCTGTTGGTATTGACAGTACAATTGCTTTTTACGGGATTGGGGTAGAGGGTGATGGTCAGGTCGGACATATACCACCTGCCGGTGGTGCTGAGGCCGGCATTCTGCAGGGCGAGCGCTGAGTTGAAGAGGACAACGCCATAGTCGTTGACGGCGTTGATGCCCGATCCCGCGCCGGGAGCCACGGTGAAATTGCTGTTCAGTCCTGACCCGGCGGCGTTAAGCTGCTGATACAAGGCCGTGGAGGTTGCGGTGGCCGTCGCGCTATAATCGGCACCAAAGCTGGAGCCGGTCTGCGTCGATATCTGTGAAGGGGGGAGACTATACTGCTGGTTGCCCAGTGAAAAGGTGGCCGTCGTAGTCGGTTTCGTAAACGGGGTGTAGGAGTTGCCGGTGCTGCTATTCTGCAGGAAGGTGATCACCTGGTTAACGAGATAGGACAAAAAGAGTTCTCTTTTAAAGAAAATAGTCTCTGTTTGGGACAGGATCCTGAGCCAGGACCGGGAAAGGGCTGGTCCGGGGTCAGCCGCCTAAGGGATCGCCGCCCTGATGGGGACAGCGACGGGACATGGGGACAGCAGTGCCACTCTGGCCGGCTATGGGGTTGTAAATCGGTGCTCAACCGGTTAATCACCGGATAACACTCGATTTTCGGTCCTGCCGGGGTCAATTTTGTAACGAAGGTTATATTGGGCAGATGGAGGAAAAACGGTAAATTTAGAGACCTCTGTCGCCTCTTACTTAAAGCCTAATTTATGAGATGTGACAACTGCGGATGGGATAACCCCGATAACTCCACCCATTGCATCAAATGCAATACCGCCCTGCAAAGTATTTCTCAGGAGAACAAGCCGGTTTCGTCTACCCCCCAGCGCTCGGGAGGGGGATCTTTTGCCGGGACTATTACTGATGGTAGTGGGGGTGCCGGCGGCCCTGGTGGTGGCGCTGGAACCGGAAGAGATCGAAGTAGTGATGGCGGCCCTGGTGGTGGGGGCGCCGGAAGTGGGGGTGGTAATGGTAACTCGCCGGCGCCGGCGGTGTTTGCGGGGACTATACCGGATTTGGCGGTGGGGGATCAGGCTAACGATGTGTTGGTGCCTTGCCCTAATCCTGAATGTGGTTATTTGAACTCGGGATATTTGAAGACTTGTGTACGTTGTAAGACGCCGTTGACTGCGGCCGCCGCCGTCGTCGCAGACCGCGGGGCTGCTACGGTCCCGGATCGCGGGGGCGCTGACACGGTACAGGATCGTGGGGCTGCTACAGTCCCGGATCGTGTGGGCGCCGGTACGGTACCCGAGCGTGGAGGCAACACCGTTCCAGATCGCGGGTATAGCCGGAAGCCAGGGGCTGGCACCATCGACCCTTACCGCGTGCGCCTTGATACCCCACCATCCTGCCGGCTTAAACTGGTGCCGAGGGACGGAGAGGCCCTTGATGCAGCGGCTACCGAAAAGGAATTTGTTGCGGGAGAAACGCCGATAGTGCTGAACAGGACCAACCTCGATCAGGCGAACAACAGCATCACCAGCAAGGTGCAGGCGGAGCTCGTTTTTGAAAACGGCAGGTGGCTGCTGTCGGACCGCAGTGATCTGTGTACGACGTTCATACGGGTTGGGGAGAGGACCGAATTGAAAGATGGGGATATCATAATCATGGGTGACCGGAAATTTGTCTTCACGGCCCCTGATAGGACGGACACGGCCCCGACTGGTACGGCTCACGGCAAGACGAACAAGGATTAGCCATGAACGACTTTGGAACCTACGAGACCCCGCACCGGTATTCCCCGGAGAAAGGTGACCACATCGATGAATACACGGTCCTCGAATTATTAGGCGAGGGATCGTTCGGTGTCGTGTGGAAGGTCCGCGCGCCTGACAACGAAATAAAGGCGCTGAAGCTGATCAAGCTCTGGGAGATCGCCTCGATAGAAGAACGAAAGGCGCTGATCGGACGTTTTGTCCGCGAGTTCGAGATCGCCAAGCTGCGTTCGCCCTACCTGGCCAGGAGCTATGCGTACGGGAAGAAGCTGGGCAATCCCTATATCGTCCTGGAGTTCTGTGCCGGCGGTTCATTGGGTGAGTGGGTGGGGAAGTTCGCCAGCCATCCCCGATCGGAGAAGATAGCCTATGATATCTTAAGAGGGCTCGGTGATCTGCATAGCAAGGGCTATTTCCATCGGGACATCAAGCCCCAGAACATATTATTAACTGAAGATGGTGATGCCCGTCTGACCGACTTCGGTATCGCCGGTCAGAAATCCGCCCGGCTAACCGTCACCAATATCTTCGGAAAGGTCAACCAGATATTCGGCACCTGGGCGTACCTGGCGCCGGAGCAGGAAAACAATAAGCTGGCGTTTAAGGCCATGGATGCGGTGACTGATATCTTTAGTTTTGGCGTAACGCTGTTCGAGCTGTTCACGGGAGAATATCCCTTTCCGCCTTATCGCCTCGTCGAAGACCGCGACCTGGCAGAATACCGGGCCCATGTGCTGAAGGGCAACTGCCTCGGCATCGACCATAAGAAAGCGCAGATCCCTGGCCGCTGGCTGCCCATCATCCGAAAATGCCTGCATCCCGACTTTCAGCACGGCCGGTATCGCAGCGTAGGGGAGATCATCGAGCAGCTCGGCTATCAGTCCATCGACTTCCAGCCGGCCAATGTCAACAGCGACAAGCTGGCGATCAGAATAACCTATGGAGAGGAGCTGAATAAAGTTTATGACCTCACGGCGCTGTTAGAGCGCTCTACCAACGGGATCCTCACCCTCGGAAGAAAAGACCCATCCATCCGTAACGATATCGAGATCAGGGAAAGCGACACCGCATTCATCTCGCGCCGGCACGCGACTATCGAAAGATGGGAGGAGCCCAAATGCTGGATGATCCGGGACGGCCAGTGGACCGCAGAGGGCTGGAAGTCTTCCTACAACGGTATCTTTCTCAACTCAAGACCCGTCGGGAAAGGCGGCATGCGGCTGCATCCCGGCGATATCCTCACCCTGGGGGACACGGTGATCAAGATCGTTGCCGTATAAGCCCGGGACCTCGTCCGCGATCAAACCATAAATACCAGTTACCCATCGGTTACCAACCGGTTGTCGTACCGGCTTTGCAGGACTCTAACCCCAATTTTGTATCAAAACTACAACGTTATGCCTTCCACCATCTCCCAACCAAAAGCTACTGAGAAGTTCAAAGGTTCTTTCGCCGGCTCGATAAAGTCCCTGGTGAGCTCAGGCAGCCGCACTTATTTCGTGATTGAATATAAGAACGACACGCAACAGCATAAGACCGGTCAGACCACCGAGGTCATCGGCGACTATGTCGAGCTGGGCCGTGGCAACAGCTACGCCATCAACTTTGGAGAGGATTGCAAAACGGTCAGCCGGCCCCACGCCGCCATCATCCGGAAAGACAATGGCTGGGTGCTGCGCCCGCTGTCGCAGACCAACCCCACCTTTCTAAATGGTCAGGCGGTGCAGCGCGATATGTATCTGAATAACGGCGACGAGATACAGCTGTCGACCGGTGGTCCGCGGATGTCGTTTCTTATCCCTTCCAATAACAAAGTAAGCACGATGGGGATGACCAACCGGCTGAGGGCAGTGGCTAACGAGGCCATCCGTCCATACCGGAAGACGATCGCGACGCTGGGAGTCGTCTTTCTACTGGCGATCTCGGGGCTCTCCTATTATACGTGGTGGCAACACAAGCAGGATGTGAATGACTACCATGTGCTGGCGCAGCAATACGCCGATAGTCTGCGGGCTGTGAACGCGCGGAATGGCGACCTGCAGAAGCAGCTGGTCCGCCTTGCCAAGGAAGTAAAGAGCCAGCCCCGGCCGCGCTATTCGGCGCCCGATGGCGAGCACACTTCCAATACCTCCCTGCAGCAACTCTATCCTTCCATCTATTATATTCTGAGTGACCGGATCACCTACGAGACCAACGAAGGCACCCAAACGATGGAAGGCAATATCAGCGGATCTGGTTTCCTGCTCAGCGACGGCACCTTTGTTACGGCCCGGCATATGGTCGAGCCCTGGTTGTTCGCCAGCAGCTCCCGCGACAGCCTGCTCAACCTGATCGCTAACAATGTTTCAAAGGTCATCCATCATTTTACGGCCTATTCACCCAACGGCGGCAAGCTGGTCTTTACCAGTGAGAATTTCAAAATGGACAAGAGCCATGACAATGCCGTGCAAATGCAGCTGGACGACAAATCGCTGGTATTTACGGTGCCCAATCTCAGAGATGGCTCGGACTGGGCCGCGTGTAAGCTCGAGTCCAGCGGCGGAGGCGGTCTTGCCTTCGATCAGCAGCTGGCCGCGCACCTGCCTGCCGCCTCGACTTTGTATATCCTCGGCTATCCGTTCGGGCTGGGTGTGAACAATGCCTCTGACATCAGACCGATCTATAGCGAATGTAAGGTCTCGAGAGACAACCTGGACGGCGGCGTCATCGATATCTCCGGCCGGGCCTTTGACCACGGCAATTCGGGCGGACCTGTGTTTGCCGTTAATAACGGGGGCAATTATGTGGTGGTAGGGATCGTTAGTGCGGGCAAAGAACAGCAAGGCTTTGTAGTACCGATAAGTGCGATACAATAAAAACGACTAAGATGAAAAAGCAAGTACTATCGGGTCTGATGCTTTTGCTGCCGGTACTGGGTCTGCTGGCGCAGAAGGAACAACGGGAACCTTCGAAGGACCTGCTGGCGATACTCTCGTCCGACCAGCGTCTTGTCCGACTCGCTGTGGACAGCAGCATCTGCCTTGTCCGCCAGGACTACACGCTGGTCGACGCAAAGGGTAATGAATACGGACGCAACAGCGACGCCTACTTTGGAAGGAAATATGGACTTGGTGTCATCTCCGACAGCGGCATCTGGGTCGGCGCGGAGATGGGGATGCCCTGGGTCGGCGACAGGAATTTTGAGAAGTTCAAGACGGGCGATAGCCTGCGGCCGCATCTGGCCAGGACTTATGTCAGGAGACCGGCGCAGGGTGGATTTACCGAACTGCCGGGCCGTTTGACGGGTGGGGGTGAGCTATTCTGTATCGCCCGGCCCGAGGGGCTGGCGCCTATTGGCTGTTCGTTTGATGTCAGGGACCCGGCCGGGTGGCTGGTGCTGGTGACCACAAAGGACGGCATGGACATCGGGGATACGACGCGGGTTGTGTACAACACGTTTCAGCCGAGGGTGACGTTCGTGGACTCTGCCGGTAAGGGGTATGTGAAAAATATGCCGCAGGACAAGGACCTGGTTGGGGGTATCTACTATACCTGCGCGATTGCTCTTGGCAAGATCAGTTTTCGCGCGGCGGGTATTCTGCAGAAGGACGAAAAGGGTTGGTATATCCGCCCGCTGAGGGGGAGGTGGATGGAGGAAAATAATTTGCAACACACAAAAAGTACAAGAAATGGCTGAAAAAACGTTGACGCTGGAAGTGATCGCGAAGACCGACGCCGGCATGGTCAGAGAGGCCAACGAAGACAACTTCCTGGTCACGCCCGACCGGACCAATCCGGACTGGATCCTGCCCAGGGGCGAATATGCAAATTCGGATGGCGGGACGGTGATGGTAGTAGCCGACGGTATGGGCGGTCTCAATGCGGGGGAAGTGGCCTCGAATATTGCCGTGGATAGTATCCGGGCGCATATCAGCAAGGCCGGAGCTATAAAGGACGATGCGGCGTTGTCGGCCCTTATGCGCGAGGCGATACAAAAAGCGAATATGAATATCGTGCGGCACGGCCAGGACGAGAAGGAGACGGAAGGCATGGGCTCCACCCTGGTGATGGCCTGGATCAGGGGCTCCAAGCTGTACCTGGCCTGGGTTGGGGACAGCCGCTGTTATATCTGGCGGAAGGGGAGGCTGCTCCAGCTGTCAAAGGACCACTCCTATGTGCAGTCGCTGGTGGACGAGGGGAAGCTGACGACCGAAGAGGCCTTTTTCCATCCCGAAAGCAATGTCATCACGCAGAGCCTGGGGGATGGGGTAAAGAAGCCGGTTCCCGATGACTGTGTATTCCCGTTGGACAATGAGGATATCGTTCTGTTGTGTTCGGATGGACTGAATGGGATGCTGCAGGACGCCAAAATTGAAGAGATCATCACGGCGGGGGGTGGGCTCGCCCCGGTTGCAGACCGGTTGATCGAAGAGGCCAAGGCCGCGGGAGGGTTGGATAATGTCACGGTTATCCTCGCGAAAGTGATTGGTGGCGCCTGGGCGACGGGGGGTGAGGTGTTGGGGGACCGGCGCGGGTTGTCCGTCGACCGGCGGCGGAAAAAAAAAGCCAGGGGTCTGATCTATGGACTGGTGGCGCTGCTCGTGCTGGGGGCGACCTTTTTTGCGGGTAGCGGGGTACTGCGGGGGCCGGAGGTTAAGACAAAGGTTCGTGTAGATACGGTAAATAAGGCTACGGTGCGTCCGGCGGACACGGGAAAGATCAGGAAGACAGACAAAGCGCCGCCAGCCAGACCAAAGGCGTCGGATGAGAAGCCGAAGACGCCTGCTGAGAAGCATGGTCCTGCGGACGAAAAGACGATCCTCCGAAAACTGCCGGCACCCCGTGACACGGTTCATTTGAGCCAGCAGAAGGATACGACAAAGGAGAACGAATAGATAACCGACTAAACCGACTAAAAATGCTTATTCTACAACCAGGAGACGTTTTTGCGGATCATTACCGGCTGACGCGGCTGATCGACACTGGTGGTTTTGCGGATGTGTGGGAGGCCGTATTTTTGTCCGCGGGCAATACGGTGGCGCTGAAGATCTACCCGCGGCTGGACGAAGAAGGAGGGAAGAACATCGAGAACGAATATCGCAACCAGGCCGATCTTTCCCATAGTCATCTGCTGATCGCCCGTTATTTTGGCCGTCACAACGGATATCCCTTTCTCGAGATGCGCTACTGCAGCGGGGGCAACGCCGGGGGGAAGTTAGGCAATTGTGACGAAACGGAGCTTGCCCGATGCTGCTACCATGTCGCATCCGCGCTGGAATACCTGCACGAGAACAATATCGTGCACCAGGATATCAAGCCGAATAATTTTCTGCTCGACAGCAGCGGCAACTATTACCTGGCCGATCTTGGACTCAGCCTTAAGGTCCGGCAGACCATCAAGAAGTTTACGATGTCGGGGCCGGGGCAGAAATCTTCGTTTACCGGTCTGACGCCGCCGGCGTATCGCGCCTACGAGCTGTACGACCGTACGTCCATCGGTGACCAGCCGGTGAAGGCCAGCGATATCTGGGCGCTGGGGGCCTCGCTCTATGAAATGGCGACTGGCAATATGCCCTTTGGAGAGTTTGGGGGGCTGACGCAGCAACGGGACCCGCAGCCGCCTTCGTTGCCTGATGGGTTCTCGCCTCAGCTGAATCGCATCCTGGAGAAATGTTTAGCGAAGGAGACCTGGGAGAGACCGAAGGCTTCCGAGCTGGCGGCGTGGGCGCACAACTATCTGCAGAAAAAAGATTATGGTTTGCCGGTATCGGCGGCGACTATACCGATGTCGCAGCAAAAGCCCGTGGATGATCGGAAGGGGCCCAAGGATGGTTTGAAGGGGACTGTTGCTGATGGGAATGGGATAGCGGTGCCTGTCAGGAAGCGTCGGCCGGTGGGCCTATACATATTGCTGTTTACTGTGGTGCTGGCTGGTATTGCCTGGGTCTGGGCCCGTTCAGGGTCAGGGGATCACAAGGACCATTCCAAAATGGTGCTGGCGGCGGTAAAGACGGATAGCCCGGAAAAGATCAAGGACTCGGGACATAGCGGTGGTGGGACGCCGGTGGTAAGGGGACCGAAAACGGGGGGTGGCGCTGAGGGGAAGGCGGCTGGAGCTGAGGGGAAGGGGACAGGGACGGACGGAAAGGGGACTGGCACGCCTATAAAGGACCCGGTGCCGCCGCCGGCCGAGATAGTGACGACGGTAAGCCCCACGGTTGGGGACCCGCCGAAGAGCGGGATGATCTCCATCTCGAAGATCGAGCGGGGGAAGGACTATCTCAAAGTATATTTTGCCCTTACCAGGCAGTCGACCGATGACGGCAATGCGGGCTTCAGCATCTATGGGCCGGAGAAGAAGTCCAATTGCTTTTTTGTGGTAGCTGACGGACAACAATATCACCTGTTGCGCATCTCTCCCAGCGGGACCAATCTTAAATTTGGCACGTCGAAAAATTTTAATTTCTCCGCGACGTTCGAGAAGATACCGGAGCAGGCCAGGGTGATCAATATCATCGAAGGGGAAGACAGGGACCGAATGGATCAGAATTACTGGACCTTCCGGGAAGTACACATCAAATAAGTTTCACCTATTATAAGATCGAACATGACAAACAAACACCTATTCCTCGTGACGCTGCTGGCAGCAGGCTGTTGTACACGGCTGGCGGCACAGGATCATACCGCCGACATCATCAAAATGACCCTGAACAAGATGGACGCCATCAAACGGAACTACCGGGTCATCGAAAAAACGGTCGGGGACGTCCTCTTTGTGAATGATACCTTAGGAGACAACCGCGTCTTCAGCTATGGTTTTTCTTCTTCGAAGCGCTATCATCTGAACGCTTTTGCGCCCGGCGATGACATCACGTCCATTGCGGTCGCGATCTATGTGTACGACAGCAACGACAAACTGCAGTTCGTGACCCGCAACGAGGCGCAGGGCGCGGACGTCACGCTGAACTTCGATCCCCGGGAGACCAAGACCTATTATCTCATCGTCACCGGCAAGCTACGATCGAATATACAAAGCAGCTTTTTCAACCTTATTATAGACAGGGACTAAAAATACGAACATGAAAAAGATATTCTTTTTTACAGTTGGACTGGTGATGGCGGGCAGCAGTTATGGCCAGGCGGGCAGCAATGAATATTCTACGGCGATCTTCCGTCATATCTCGACCGTGTATACGAATGTATCTACCAATGCGAAAGACAGTTTCGTCCTGCGTCGTGTCGAGACGGGCATTCTCAGCGAAGGACAGAACGGCCTCTATTCTTCCATCCAGCGCAAGCTCTTCAAGGGCAACAGCTACTCCGTTGCGGCCTTTACGGACGACCGGGTAAAGACATTTGACCTCAGCTGCTATATCAAGAACACCTCGACCAATAAATGGGATTTTGTGAGCAGCGTCAAGGATCCCGGGTCTCCGCCGAAAGAGGCACTGATCGGTGAGTCCAAATTCCTTTCGATCACGGTCCCCGCGGATGGCACCTATCTTTTCGAGATCACGGCCAACAGGAATACCGATAATAGTACGGCACGGTTTGCGATGATGGTTTACTCGTCGGCGCCGGCGACGGCCAGCTCGGGGTCCGGCGGAGGGACTTCGACGGGGTCTGGGGGAGGGACTTCGGGGTCTGGGGGAGGCACATCGGGGTCGGGCGGCGGCACATCGACGGGATCGACGAGTTCGAACGGCGCTGTCAGCACCTTCTTCAGCATCGAGGGATTGGACTATTGCGAGTATGATTCGGTGAACAAGAACTTTAACAACTGTACGGCCAATGCAGGCGAGGCCTCGCTGTTCGAGCTCAACGCGGGCAAGACGATGTTCACGCATACCACGTCCAGCATGACCTCGCACTACTATGTGCAGTCGAAAAAATTTGACAGCCAGTACAACCTGTATACCTATGACGTGGTTAGTGATGTAGGGAACAAATATGTTTTCTATATACCGCTGAATGGGACGGGGAATCTCAGCATTTTTAAGGAACAGGGGAATAAATCGTATATGATCAAGCATCATATCAGGAGGACGTGGACGGGGGGGCAGTGAGGGCCGCGCTGATGAATCCGGTACGCAGCCTGCGTAGTAAGTGAATTTGATTTTTGGGGAATGGAGCTTGACTTTGGGATGAATGATCTTGAGCCTGGATCTACTCGACTATAAACTGTCGGTTGCCGAAGATGAGGATGTCGCCTTTTTGGATGGATATGGGTTTTTGGACTTTGATATAGGTGGTTTTGAGTTCGCTGAAATTCTCGATGATCCATTGGCCGTCGCGGACGCTCAGCTGGGCCTGGACCTTGCTTGTGATCGTGTTGTTCTGGGGGTCGAGGTTTTGCCGGTTGAGGATGATGGGGCTGCCGCTGTAGGTGAATTCAATCGGCTCGCCGGGGTTGGAGTCGGGGTCGAGGGGACGGAGGGTGCACTGTA
>Ga0105239_10004191_pt1 | contig 17319 bp, 12 predicted proteins | sample KBSC44metaG_FD_92761 | JGI IMG/M metagenome (GOLD analysis project Ga0105239, IMG submission 92761) | Corn rhizosphere microbial communities from Kellogg Biological Station, Michigan, USA - KBS C4-4 metaG | ecosystem: Host-associated > Plants > Roots > Rhizosphere > Soil | place: Michigan, USA...
CCGCCCCAGGTCGTCAAGTTCAACAAGGCCGGCCAATACCCCAGTGACCACTTCGCCGTCGCCGCGAAAGTGCGGATGTAACCCCGCCCCCCCTCGCGCGCAAAAGCCCCTCCCCCTCTCCCGCACGCAACTACGACCGTATTTCGCTAAATCGCGCTCCGCGTGTGGGAGAGGGCGCGGGGTGAGGGCCGTAGCCGCCCGCACACCAAAGAATTCTTCTTCCCCACACTAGTCATCCGCCGGCGTATCGTCCGCTTCCGCGACGCCCGCCGTCGTAGGCGGAGTCACGGGCGAAGTTGTCGGCGGTGCAGCCACCGAGGTCGCCGACGGTCTCGTGCTCGGCATCGTCGCCGGTAGGAGAGTCACGATAGTAATCGGCTTCGTCGTCGGCCGTGTCGCGGGCAAGAGGTTCGTGACGGTAGGTGGCGTTGCCGGCCTGGTCGTCGTCGGCAAGACGGTCGCGACGGTAGGCGGCGTCGGCTTTGGCGCAGTGCTCGGCATCACCGCCGGGCTCACAGCCGCCTTCGCGCCGGACAGATCGATCAGCGAATCCACCCGCTGTCCCAGCTTGAATGGCACCGGCTCCAGGAAGACCAGCTTCACCAGCAATACACCCGTATCCGAAGGCCGGCCCGGGTCCTGCGGCCGAAGCTGGCGGCCCGCCACGACGTCCGGGATCTCTTCCACCCGCGCCCGCCACTGCCGGCCGGGATACCCCTCCGCGGTCGCCGTGGCCATGGCGCCGACCGCCAGGCCGTCGGCGTCAAATTCGTTTACCTCCGCCTCCAGCCGCGCCTGCGACAGATCGGCGATCGTCACGACCTTTCCGAGAGGCTCGACCATCTGCCCCGGCTGGGCGAACCGCGCGATCACCGTCCCGTCCAGCGGGGCGCGAATCTGCCCCTTGGCCACGTTGATCTCCAGCCGCCGCACCGTCGCCTCCGCGGCCTTGCGCCGCGCCCGCGCGGCCTCCAGGTCCCGCCGCCACTGCTCCAGTTCGATCACCGACACCGCCCCCGATGGCGCCATCTTCTCCGCCCGGGCGACCTTGGGCTCGAAATATCGGATGTCCGCGTCCACCTCGGCGATGCGGGCACGGGCCTCGGCGGCGGCGGCGACCTGCTCGTTCACGTCGATCTCCGCGATCAGATCCCCCTTGCGGACGACCGACTTCTCGTCCACCAGCACGCGAACGATTCTGCCCGCGATCTCCGCGCCCACCGTCACCTCCGCCCCGGGCCGCGAGACCATCTTCCCTTCCGCCACGACTCGGTGTACGCCGCCGGAAGTATCCGACGACGTGCCGTGCGTACCGGTTTCACCGGCGAAGGCGGACATCCACTCGCCGCGACTGATCGCCGTCCGGTGCGTGTACCAGACGCTGGCGACGCCGGTGAGCATCAGCCCCACCAGCGCCACCCGCCGCTTCGACCCGCCCGACTTCCGTTTCTTGGTTTTGGATTCCACGCGTGAATTCCTCGTCGTTTACGTCAATTGCAAAGTCGCCCGTCGCGGATCGTCAGCACTCGGTCGACCACGTTCCGCACTTTCGGATCGTGCGTCACGACCAGGATCGCGCGGTTCTCGGACCGCGCCAGGCTGCGGAAGAGTTCCAGGATCTGCTCGGCCGTCTGCGAATCCAGGTTCGCCGTCGGCTCGTCCACCAGCAGGATCGGCGAGCGTCCCGCCAGCGCCCGCGCGATCGCCACGCGCTGCTTCTGTCCGCCCGACAAATCCCGCGGCGGGGCGTGGAACTTGTGCCCCAGGCCGACTTCCGTCATGACCCGCTCGGCCTCCTCGCGCGCCTCCGCGCCGCGAACGCCCTTGATGTTCAGCGCGTATTCGACGTTCTCAACGGCCGACAACGCCGGGATCAGGTTGTACTGCTGGAACACGAAACCGATCGACCGCTTCCGCGCCTCCTGGAGCACCCGCGGGTCGTCGGTATTGATCTCCTCGTCCTCGACGACCACCTCGCCCGACGTGGCGGTCATGATGCACCCGAGGATCGATAGCAGCGTCGTTTTCCCCGAGCCGCTCGGCCCTTCCAGCGAGACGATCTCCCCCTGCGCCAGCGCCAGCGATACGCCGTTGAGCACGGACACCACGTCCTCGCCCTCGCTGAATTCCTTGTGAATGTCGTTGGCCTGCAAAACGGTCATAACGGTTCACCCGCGATACGCGGTCGACTACCCACGGAACACCATCGCCGGGTCCAGTTTGGCCACTTTCCGGAACGAGATCATCGACGCCGACAGGCTGAACACCAGCGTCCCGACGAACGTCATCGCCCACACGTTGGGGACGATCAGCAGCTTCAGGTCCATCTTCATCATGACCGGGCGCAGCGCGAACGTGATCGCCGCGCCGACGACCGCACCACCGATCGCCGCGATCGTCGCCTGCCGCGCCAGGATGCCGTAAATGTGGCCGTTCCCAGCCCCGATCGCCTTGATCGTCCCGAACTCCTTCAGGTGTTCCATCGTCGAGGTGTAAAGCGTCTGCGCCACGATGATGATCGCCACGATGCACCCGAGCAGGATCGTGCTCGCGAGCTGCAGGCCCAGGCCCGTGCTCGTCACCCAGTAGTTGCGCGACCCGCTCGACCAATCCTCGCGGGTGCGGACGTCGGTGTGCGGCAGGCGCTGGCGGATCTCCGCCATCACCCGCTCACGATCCGCCCCCTCGTTCAGCTTCACCACGATGTACGTCGTCTGCCCTTCCAGCTCCGGCGTCAGCGCCTGGATGGATCGCAGATCTGTAAACGCCACGGGCGCGGTGGTGAACGACAGAGCCTGTTTCGTGCGGCCGATGATCTTCATCCGCTTGCCGATGAACTCGCGGTAATCACCCACCGCGAACGGCCCGCACCGCTTGGTCGCCGAATCGTCCAGCATGACGAACCGGCCACGCTTCAAGTCTTCGAGTTGCCCCTCGGCCACTTCCCAGGGCATGCCCCACTCCTTGAAGCGTTCCATGGCGTACATCTCGACGCCTTCCTGCACCCCGTTGGGCAGCGCCATGCGGATGAACCAGACGACGAGGTTGTCCGCCCGCTTCACGCCATCGATCGAGCGGACGCGGTTGACGAACGCGTCGGAAAACGTCCGCGCGAAATCGATGTTCGGCGTGTTCTTCGCCAGCACCCAGATGTCCGCGTCCATGTGATCGATCGTGATCGACGCGTTGTCCATCAGCCCGAGGAACAGCCCCGTCTGCACGAGCACCAGCGCCACGGCAAAGCCGACGCCGCTGACGGTGATGAAGAACCGCAGCTTGTCGTACAGGAGGATCTTGCGTGCTAAATCGATCATGAATCCAACTCTGCCCGACCACCGTCGCCGCCGGAGACGCGCGCGGGCGCGCGCGTAACTCCGGCGCGCGTCGCTGCGGAACGTTCGGCTTCTACTGCTGAAATCGGATAGACCGGGGGGTGGGATTAATCGGTTCCCGCCACCGCAAACCCTGACAAATGCTGGCTTTCCCCCGGCTCAGGCGGCATTCGGCTGGTAGCGGCCGGGGCTGATAATGCCCTTGGGGTCCAGCGCCTGCTTGATGCGGGCGCTGACGTCCCAGAAGACTGACGAGCTGAGGTCCAGCTTGGACATACCCGCCGGCCCCGTCCGGTACGAGACGTACCCTTCGCCCGCCAGGCGGTTGGTCAGTTCCTCGTAACAGGCGCGGGCGCGGGCCACCTCGTCGGGCAGCCGGCGGTCAAACGCCACGTTCGTCACGCAGATCATGGCACGCTCGGTAATCATCGTGAACGTCACCAGCGCGTCGAACCCGTGCTTCTCATAAATCGGCTCGATCAGCAAGACCAGCCGCGTCGCCTCCCCGCCGCTGGCCGACAGCACCGGCGCGACCCACATCAGACCGGAATTGCAATCGAGCGGGTCCGCCGAATCCGGATTCACCGGCCCGCGCACGCGCCACTGCGCCCCGTGCAGCGGCTCGTCGGTCGGGATCCCCTTAAGCAACCCATAGACGGGCTTCACCGATTCGAGCCGCGCCCCAAGCCCGTTCGCCAGGCCGAAACGTGACAGGAATCGTTGAACGCGACCGGCCAGCGCCAGCGTCCGATCGTTCAGGAACGTCACGCGGTACTTCGACAAGGTCCGTTTCAATAGCTTCCGCGTGGCCGCCACCGTTTCGCGACTGCCATAGATCGCGCCCGCGACGTTCCAAGCGCCGATCGCTCCCTCGGCGCAGAGAGCCGCGCGCAGCTCGCGCGGCAGCGGCGCTCTGCCGCCCGCCCGATCCCACGGGTAACGCATCCGCCCGGACAACACGCGAAGATCGTTCCCCACGTGAATCGTGCTTTGCAGAATCCCCTGCAACCGCAACGGCGCCAGGCGATCGACCAGATCGGGCAACGATTCCTCGCCGGCCGACAGGAAAAAGGCACTAAATGCTTCGGGCTCGGGCATCAGCCACACGCCCACCTGCGTAACGACCCCGAAGTTCGATTGCGTGAAGATGCCGTCAAGAAACGGCCCGGTGCCGTAGCGATACGTCCGATGCGCCCGCGCACCCGGATAGTGGCCCATCCCCGTGTTCAGTACCTCGCCACCGGCCAACACCACCTGCATTCCGCAGGTGGTGAGACAGTGGTCGCCGTAGCGCGTGTGACCAAAGCCGCGGTCCAGAATGTTCCCGACAATGCTCGCGTCCAGGCCCGCGCCGGACGAATCCATCCACAAGCCGGTCTTGTTAACTTTCAGGTATTTGTAGAGCTGCTCCTGCGTGACGCCCGGTTCGATGACCGCGTAGCAGAACTGCGTATTGACCTCAATGATGCGATTCATCCGCTTGAGGTCGAGCACCACCTGGTTTTCGCGCACCGGGGCGGCGTCGCCGTAACCCCAGTTCTTGCCGCGCGAGATCGGATAGACCGCGATGCCCTGGGCCGACGCGATCCGCAGCACCTCCCGAACCTGCTCCGTCGATTCGGGATAGAGCACCGCCAAAGGCCGCCGCGCCTCGACGCCGGTCGTGCGCCCGTAATGGTCGCGCGTGCGCGGGTCCGCCTTCACGTATTCGGTCCCGATCGCGTGCGACCAAGCCTCCAACGCCTCTTCGAACTCGCTCCGGTTCATCGCCCCCGGCGCCGACGACGACTGTCGCAAGCGGGCGTCGGTGGACGGCTGGACGGCGGCGCCGGGTGTGACCGTGGGCATGGCGGGTAGACCGGGGAACGAATTCGTTCTGACGCGACTCTTCCCTCTATTTCGGCCAAGAAAAGCGGGGGATTGAGTTGGGGACGATAAATCGTGATTTCACCGTCCGACGCCGGTTTGGCCCCTAAACCCCCCTGCTCCATACGTCGATCTCATCAACAGTCGTTTCATTGCAGGAGGCCAGAAGGTGTCCACGTCCCCGGTGAATCCGTCCCCGACCGCCGCTCCCGCCGCCCCGCGCCCCCTGCGGCCGCGGCGTCGCTCCACGCTCAACTATTTCGTCGCGCGCACGCTCGACGACGTCCTGGAAGCCTGGAACCTGGTCTACCTCGCCTACCGCCGCGCCGAGCTCATCGACGCCAACCCCTTCGAGCTGCACGCCATCCCGCAGGCGATCGGACCGCAGTCCGTCGTCATCACCGGCTGCCTCGGGCCCATGGCCGGAACCACCCTGAGCGCCTACGTCGACAACCCCGGCGGCCTCCCGCTCGACTCGGTCTACCCCGACGAGCTGGCCGACCTCCGCAAGCAGGGCCGGAAGTTGATGGAAGTCGGTCTGTTCGGCGACCGCCGCGACCACCTGATCCGCTCGGCGGACAGCCTCTTCGACCTGATGCGCTTCGCCTATTATTACGGCATTCACAGCAACTGCGACGACGCCATCATCGGCATCCACCCGCGTCACGCCCCCTTCTACCAGCGGTTCTTCGCGCTCGAGCCGATCGGCGCGGTGCGCGATTACGCGACGGTGAAGAACAACCCCGTCGTCCTGCTGCGATTGAACTTCCGCGCCAAACGCGATTCGATGCCCAAAGGGTTGTCGTTCTTCTCGAACAACCAGATCCCGGCGTCGGTGTTCGAAAGCCGCTACAAGTTCGAACCCGCCTCCCTCGTGGATTCCACGCTCGAGCGGTACATGGCGCACAAAGCGAAAACCGCAAAGGCCGCGTAAGAAGCTAACGTCATTGGCGCAACCAAGCCGCGCGGACGTACCGCCGCGCGGCGCTTCGCATTCCATCTTTAATCACCTGGCGGACGGGTGCCCCGGTCCGGACAACTCGGTGAGTTCGATACGGTGAAAAACCGTCGGGCTTTGCTGCGTGCCGATTCCCAGGGCCCGCTCGACCTGCCAATCCTTCGACGCGAGGTCCGACCCGTCCGTCTCGTAGCGCGTGATCAGCTTTCCGTCAAGCCACGCCTCGATGCTATTCTTGCGAACTTTCACCACCGACGTATGCCGCTGCCCGTTCTCCGTCGGCAGCCCGCGCACGCCCGTCGGATTCCGCTCCGCGGACTGGTCGTTGATCTGCTGGAAGCCAGTAACGGTGCCCTTCCAGCCATAAACGACCAGGCACGCCTGCTTTTGATGGGTGAAGATCTGCGTCATGCAGTTGTCGCCCGACGTGCGGGTGAAATCGACGCGGAAGTCATATTCCTCAGGCGGGTCGTACGGAATGTTCATGCGGGCGTGTTGCGCGCCGTCAGAGGTCAGCTCGGGCGAGAGCTCACCCGTACGAAGCCGCCACGTCCCCGAATGCGCGTCGCGCGCCGGGTCAACCAGGAGCAGCAGGTTCACGACCCGACCCACCCCGGAGGCGGCCGTCGAAGGCTCGACGGCCGACCGTACGCCACCCGCATCAGGCGTGTTCGACTGGCCCGGCGCGGGCGGGGTCGGCGCGGGCGTCTCCAATTTCGGAAGCGTGCGCTGCTGCGGCGGGGCGGTCGAATTGTCCGCGACCGTCTTCGGATGCGACCGGCCGGCGATGAATACGATGAACGCCGTCAACGCAAGGACGACCCCCGCGACCGCGACCCAAACCACGGGAAAGCGCGCTCCCCCGCCGACCACATCCGTTCTAGCTGAAGAATAGGCGGCCGGCGATTGCGGCGACGGGATCGGCTCCGAGCCCGGAACCCACGAGGACGACGAAGCCATCGCGATCGCCTGTTGCGGGTCCGCCGGCCGCGACCAGCCTCGACTGGACAACGACGACGACGACCCGACGCCTTGTTCCGCCAAATTGGCCTGCGGCCGGGGCACCGGCGTCGCCGGTGGAATGGCAACCAGCGCCTGCCCACAGTCCGGGCAAACCGGCGGGCGGCTGGGCGCTTTCTTTGTCCGGTACGACTTAGAGCAGTCGGGACATTTCCAGGTATAACCGATCATGGGCGCGCGCTACCGTGGTTGTAGGTCACTTATAACTATACGACTTAGGGCGTCGCCTGGATCGACCAGACGCTCCCTTTCTCTCGCCGGTCGTTCACTTCATACGCATCCCGTAGGGCTCGCTTCAGCGAGCGGGATTCAGACGGCCAGGGCAACGTCTACGTAGACCGGCCGCTCGAACATCATCCCCGTATGGCAAGGAGGAGCAACCGGTGGACCGGTAGGATCGTTGTCGACCAACCGAACCGTACCCCTTGCGTGAGACGCGCCTCATTTCGTCCCCCGCTTGCGGCTCCGCGACGCCTCGACTCGCAAAAACCTCCCCGAATGCCCGCGAACCACCACGCATCGCGCGCTTGGGAATCACCCCTCCGCCTTCGCCCGTTCGTTACTCGGTTCATACCCGCGAACCCGCCGCACCAACGCAACGAGATTCTCCACCTCGCTGGCGATCCGCTCGATCGCCTCCCCACTCTTCACCGCCTGCTCCGCCTTGGCCGCGAGGGTCGTGATCTGCCCAAACCCGTACCCACCGCCGGCGCCTTTCATCTGGTGCACCGCGCGGCGGAGGTCGTCCAGGTTGTGTTCGTCGACCAGCCGGCGGATGTTGGCGATCTCGCCCGGCAGGCGGGCCACGAACTCGCCAATGACCTCCTGCATGTCCGGGTCGCTGGCGTACTCGCTCGCATATTCGTCGGCGGCGCCAGCGGCCGGCACCGGCGCGGACGCAGCGGTGGGCGCCGGCGCGACCGTCGTTCCCTGGGCCGGCGCACCCGCTGTAGCAGCGGCAGCCGCCGGGGCAGCGGCGGGTCTATCGAGTGGCGGGCTCAGCACCTCGCCGTTCGCAATCGCCTTCCGCGCTTCTTTCAAATGCCCGTTGATCGTCGCCAGCAGTTGTTGCTTGTCGATCGGCTTGGTCAGGTAGTCCGTGCAGCCCGCCTGCAGGCAGCGGGCGCGATCCTCCGCCATCGCGTGCGCCGTCAGCGCCACGATCGGCAGCTTGAACCCGCGCCGCCGCAATTCGCTGGTCGCGCCGTACCCGTCCAGTTCCGGCATCTGCATGTCCATGATGATCAGGTCGAACGTCTGCGTCCGCGTCAGGTCGACCGCGATCCGACCGTTGTCGGCGATCGTGACCTCGGCGCCCGCCTTCCGCAGGTGCAGCGAGATCAGCCGCTGATTATCCAGGCCGTCCTCGGCCAGGAGGACCTTGCCCTCGAGCTTGATCACGTCTTCCTTGGGCGCGGGCACGTCCGCCATGATCGCCTCCGTGACGTCCGTTCGCATGTTAACGCCTTCCAGCGAGCCGCCGTCGATCGTGACGGTGAACGTGCTCCCCACCCCCTGCAGCGACTGCACCGTGATGTCGCCACCCAGCAACTTGGCCAGCCGCTTGCTGATGGTCAGCCCCAGGCCCGTACCGCCGTATCTGCGGGACATCGATTCGTCCGCCTGCGTAAACGGCTGGAACAGCCGCGAGAGCTGATCGGCGGTCATGCCGATCCCCGTGTCCTTGAGCTGAAACCGGATGACGCTGGAATTGCCGGCCGGCGTGCACTCGACGTCCAGCTCGATCCGCCCCTTGTGGGTGAACTTGATCGCATTGCCCATCAGGTTGACCAGGATCTGCTTCAGGCGCAGCGCGTCCGTCGCCACCTGCTGCGGGATCGCGCCCAGGAAGTTGATCTTGAAATCCAGGCCCTTATCCAGCGTCTTAGGCCGCATCAGCGACACCACGTCGATCACCAGGTGCGGCAGGTCGCACGGGATCCGCTCCACCGTCATCTTCTCCGCCTCGATCTTCGAGATGTCGAGGATATCGTTGATCAGCGCCATCAGGTGCCGGCCGTTGCGGCGGATGATCTGCAGGCAGTCCTGCCGGTCCGACAACGTCTGGTTCGGCTCGAGCATCAGATCCGAGTAGCCGACGATCGCCGTCATCGGCGTGCGGATCTCGTGGCTCATGTTCGCCAGGAAGTTGCTCTTGGCGCGGCTCGCCGCCTCGGCCCGATCCTTCGCCCCACTCAGTTCCGTGTTCAGCTTCTGGAGCTGCTCGGTTCGCACCGCCACCTGCTCTTCCAGGTGGTCCTGGTGCGACTTGAGGCTTTCGTCGCGGAGCTGGATCTGCGCCAGCATCTCGTTGAACCCGTCGATCAACTGCCCCAGCTCGTCGCCGCTCTCTTTCACCGCGCGCACCGAGTAATTCCGCTCGGTCGAGACCGCCTTGGCGGTCTCCGCCAGGTGCTGGATCGGCCCGGAGATGAACCGCTGTAACCGCGTCGCCAGGAACAACGCCAGTCCGGCCGCGGCGCAGAAGACGCCCAGCAGCGTGATCGCGTACCGCGTGATCCGGTCGTGTAATTCGCCCAGGTCCGAGCGCACGTACACGGTCCCGATCGGCCGGCCGTCGAGGATCACCCGCTGAAACACTTCCAGGTGCTGGTTCGCAAAGCGATAGGTGTCCGTCAGCACTTCCGACGGCACCTGCGGCTCGACCCCCTGCCGGTTCGCGTACGTCGCGAACACCTTGTTGTCCGTTCCGTAAACGCACGCGTCGACCACGTGCGGGTCGGCGCGCAGCGACGCCAGCGTCTGCCGCGCGTCGTTGCTTTCGTTAAAGCTCAACGCCGCCGTGCAGTTCTGCCCCACGATCGCCGCGTGCATCTGCAGGCTCTTGATCATCTCCTCCCGGCACATCATCACGTCGAACACCAGGAACAAAGAGCACGCGACGACCAACGCCACGCCGCTGGCGAGCATCGCCAGCACGATCAACTTGTTCTTAATCGACAGGTTGGAGAAGGTTTTCATCATGACGGCGGCCCGTTACTTGTTGTACATCCGTGCGAGCTTTAGCAATTGTGCGCTGAACTTCAGGTGACCCTGGTTGGTCGCGTCGAGGTTCACCTCGAACTTCAGGCGGTTGTCCTCGGTGATGAACCGAACCATCCCCGACGCGGCCGTGAACCCGTCGAAATCGCCGATCGTCAGCGTGCTGTCGGCGAACGCGCGGCGGACGACGTCCCCCATGCGCTCCCGCTCGGACGCCGCAACGAACAGGATGTGCGACCGCTGGATCGCGTCGACGCCCGCGTAATACTTGACCACGATCTCGCGCTTGCCCGCCGTCTTACCCTTGACCGCCTGCTCGAGCATCTGCGCCAGGGACGGATCACCCACCACCCCGATCACGAACGGGGCCGACGGACCGCCGAACGCGTCCCCCGGCCACTCGACGAACTGGGCGAAGTTGTAGATGAACGCCGCCTTGAGCTTGTATTCGAGGGACGCCCCGCCGTCCGCCCGCGCGCCGCCCCGCCAGGGGAGCAGCAGCGCCAAGGCGCCGACCAGGATCAAACTGGAAATTCGTTTAACCATCATGCCACGCGGGTCACACAAGCTCGGCCAGTCCGTCTCCGTCCGTCCGAACCCGTCCCACTACACCGTCCGGTCGCGATCTCACAGCTTGAACAGGATCTGCCCGTACACCACGCGCGGCACTTCGGTCGTCTCGTTGAAGAACAACCCGCTGTTGAACTCCGGGTGTTGCGGGTCCAGCAGGTTCTGCACCCCCACCGTGACCTCCACGTTCGACGTCGGCCGCCAGGTCGCCCCGGCGTCGATGCGGACGTACGACGGGATGTCGCCGGTCCGCAGGTTCTCGACGTAGTACAGCCCCGCGTTGATCTCGAAGTTCTTCGTGATGTCGTAATACGTGTGCACTTGGAACTGGTTGCGAGGGCTGGTGCCTTCGAACACCCGCTCCAACGTCGGGTCGACGCCAAAGCCGCGGTGCAGTTCCGTCATCAGGAACGTGTACGACCCCGACACCCGCCACGCCGGTGTGACGTTCCAGTTGGCCGCAACTTCAAAGCCATAAGTCGCGCCGTTGATGCCGTTCTTAAGCGTGATCGGGATATTCAGGTGCGGCGGCAGCGGGTCGACCGAGAGGCTCGGAGCCCCGACCGTGCCGCTCCGCAGACGGTCGTACGAATTGTAAAACGCCGCCGCGTCCACGGTCAGCGCCTTGCTCGCCTGCACGCGGTAGCCGATCTCGTACGCCCACATCTGCTCGGAGTCGAAACCGGTCCGCCCCACCGTGTCCAGCTCGCCCGCCAGTCCCGCCTGCGTCGGCATCGTGCCGAAGACGATCCGCGAATCCTCTTCCCACCGCGACGGCGTCCGCACCGCACGCGACACCGCGCCCCAGATCGAGTTCTTGTCGTTAGGCGTGTACAGCACCCGGGCGCTCGGCTGGATTTCAAAGCCGCTGTAGCTGTTGGTCTCCAGCTTGGTCCCGAGGATGAAGTGCAGCCGCTCCGGGACGATCGTGATGTTGTCCTGCACGAAACCACTGACCAGGTACGACTCGCGGCTGTTCGGGTCGAACGTGCCGACCGCCGTGTTGCGAATGTGATCGCTCTGGTAGCGAAGGTCGCCGCCCCAGATCACTTCCTGCCCCTTGGTCAGCTCGAACCGGTGCTGGAAGTCGAGGTCCGCCGTGTCGAGCGTGTAACCGAGCTGCACGTCGCTCCGCTGCAGGCGGTCGTAGTACAACTGCACGGAAAACTCGGACGTGTCGGAAATCGTGTGCGTCCAGCGGCCCAAGACGTTGCCACCCGAGTAGTTCGACGTGTCGTCCGTCGCGTGCGCGAACGGCGGCAACAGGATCGGCAGGTTGTACGTCTGCCCTTCGCGCTGGCTGTAGCCGTCGCCTTGGAACGTCAGCACATCTTGGTCCGACGCGTACCGGTCCACGCGGAACCCGCCCCGAAGCGCGTCCCACCCGTCGTGGCCGTCGCCGTCCGGCAGGTCGAAATCATCGGCGTTGCGGTACTTCGCATAGACGCGGTAGTAGGTATTGTCGTCGAGCTTGCCGCCGTAACGAACGCCGCCGACGTAATCGACCGTCGACGCCTCGCCGCTGAGCAGGAACCCCTGCGTGTCGCGGGCGCTCTTGGTCGTGATGTTAATGACGCCGTTCACCGCGTTGGCGCCCCAGAGGGTCGCGCCGGGACCGCGGATGACTTCGATGCGATCGAGGTCGGGGATGATGTAATCGATCGTGTCCCAGTAGACGCCGGAGAAGAGCGGCGTGTACACGCTCCGCCCGTCCATCAGCACTTCCAGCTTGTTCGCGTACAGCTCGTTAAACCCGCGCGAGCTGATCGCCCAGTGGCTGCCGTTGATCTGCGCCACGCTCAGGCCCGGGACCAGTCGCAGCAGTTCCGGGATGTTGTTCATGCCGGAGCGGCGGATGTCGTCCTGGGTGATCGCCGTCACCGCGGCGGGCGCCTCGGCGACCGTCTGCTTCTGCTTCGACACGCTGGTGATCTCCACCTTCATGAGGTCTTCGAGACTCATCGAGGTGAAGTCCTGCGAGTCTGCCGCCACGGGCGCGTCGCCGCCCGGCGCCGGACGCGCGAGCCCCAGCGTGACGACGGCGGCACACGCCATCCCGAGCATCATTCCCCTGCGCCGGCCATTCGATCCGATCATGGTTCGCTCCACTTATGCGGGTCAACTTCCGTCTTTCCCGCCTGTGACGGGTATGACGTTTGTACTAATCGGCCCGCCGAACCCACCCCATAACTTGTGGTTGCAATACCCCCATCCCGCGCAGGTAATCGGACGCTACAATCCCCTCGACGATGCATCCGGAAGTCGCACAGTTCTCCCACTTGCTCGACGCGCTCGCCTGTGGCGCGGCTTTGGTCGAGCGTTCCGGGCGGATCGTCCACGTCAACCCCCGGGCGGCGGCGATGCTGGGCCTGCCCAACGAAGCCTTGGTCGGACAATGTGTCCAGTCTTTTTATCCGGACCCGGCGGCGCGGGAATTCATCGCGGCGGCGCTGGCGGATTTGGACCACCCCCGCGAGGGGGAATTCTACCTCCCCACCCCCGCCGGCGAACGCGTCCCCGTCGTCATCTCCGGCCGCGCGTGGCGCGACGCCTCCGGCGCCCGCGCCTATTACGCCCTGACCATGACCGACATCACCCCTCTCAAGGCGGCCGAGGCCGACCTCCGCAACCAGTACCGGATCATCGCCGAGCTGTCGAACACCATCCTGGGGCAGGCGGAGAACCTGAAGGACTACACCGAAGCCCTCGAGCACCGCGTCCACGAGCGCACGCAGGAACTCCACGCCGCCAACATGGACGCCATCTACATGCTCGCCGTCGCCAGCGAATCGAAGGACCAGGACACCGGCCAGCACGTGCGCCGCCTACAGCACTACTCCCACTCCCTGGCGCGCGAACTGGGCTTTAGTCCGCGCGAGGCGGAGCAGATCGGATACTCCGCCATCCTCCACGACGTCGGCAAGATCCACGTGCCCGACCACATCCTCAAAAAACCAGGACCCCTCACGCCCGACGAGCGGCACGTCATCCAGGACCACACGATCGCGGGGGAGCACATCCTCTCGACCAAGCCGTTCTTCCATCGCGCCCGCCGGATCGCACGCAGCCACCACGAGAACTTCGACGGCTCGGGCTATCCGGACCGGGCCGGCGGGAATGACATCCCGATCGAGGCGCGGATCGTCCACCTGGCCGACGTCTACGACGCACTGACCACGCCGCGCGTTTACAAGGTCGCCTGGCCGGCGTACGACGCCGCGGCGGTGATCGCGGAGTCGGCCGGGCGGATGTTCGACCCGGAGGTGGTGCGGGCGTTCGACTCGTTGAAAGCGCGCGACCTTTGGTCGACGTCTTTCCAAACTCCGTGACAAGCACGTACAATCGCCACCCAACCCTATAACGGAGATTGCATGACCATCCGTCGGAGAAGAAAGGGGTCATAACTTATGACCCCTTTTCCCCCCGGTATGATGCACGCGCCTGATAGACCTTGCAGAATCCGACCGGTCAAAAGATATGCGGACGCCATTGTCCCGCTCGGGGCGACTCCGACGAGCAGCGAGCCAACGATGCTGAGGTAGAATCCGATGCTGACGATTCTGACTCGGCCAACACGATCCGCGACTCCACCCATGACCACAATGAATACTCCGGAGAATAGTGCGGTGATCGCTACCGCAGTATTCATGGTGCTCGCCCCAATCTTGAGTTCCTTCCCCATGTCGGGGCCGATATTCAGAGTCGTCTGAGCGATTAGTCAGAACGCGATCACACCCAGAATGATTCCGCAAAGCAGTTTGTCGTTGCCAGGGAGTTGTACCACTGTCGCGGCATGTGTGTGCTGCTCGGCCGCGCTTGGAGCGCAACGGCCAAGCGACGAAGCCGGGTTTTCTTCGATCGGACCTCGGGGATTGTCACTCCCCAAATCCGTCATGTGTCCTCGTGCTTGCCCGGTTGGGCAATCGGAGCACGCCAACGCCGATATATCGCCATGAGCCGAAGGAATAAGCATACACCTGCGCCGAGAAGCATCGAACAGGACGGCGGAACTTTTTCGACGTTGCCGACAGCGACGATCGCCCCCGCGGCCAGCGCGGCCAGCGCATAAAGGTCCGCTTTGAGGACGAAGGGGATATCACCCGCTAGAACATCGCGCGTCATTCCACCGCCGATCCCGGTCAGCATTCCCATGATCGCGGCCATCAATGGATTGATGCCATGCTCGATCGCTTTTTGTGCGCCGAGTACCGCGAATAAGGCAAGTCCCAGTGCGTCCAGAAGCAAAATCTGACGTTGATGTGAGACGACTCGCGAATACCAATAGAAGGTGATGAGGCCAGCGATGATTGCGATAAAGAAGTAATGAAGTTCAGTAACCGCTGCCGGCGGCACCGCGCCGATCAGCACGTCGCGCATAATGCCCCCGACGACGGCAACGACAAACGACAAAAACAAAACCCCGAATAAGTCGAAGCCTTTTTTCACGCCCAGCAAGCCGCCGCTCAGGGCGAAAGCGAAGGTTCCCGCCCAGTCCATCGCGTTCATTAGCCAAGGGAGTAACTCACCGGACATCTTCATCATCGTTCCTCAGACACGGCGTGATTCGTTCATGCGGTCTTCTTATGTCTAGCGTGAGATTCTCCTGCCGCCAGGGATTCCTGCGTCGACGCGAGCCACGCCCGTGCGGCGACAACAAGCGTCTCAACGCCCGTTCGCAAAGTGGGATGGAGAACGGGCGCGAACTTGGGGCTGTGATTAACCGGGAGCTCGTTCAGCCGATTGGCCTTCTTTGCTTTCGCATAGACAGCCGGATCGGTGCCGCCGACAAACCAGAAGACTGACGGAACTTTCCACGCCGTGCCAAAGCAGCCGAAGTCTTCGCTCGCGGGAGCGGGTCCCGTGTGTATCACCCGGTCGGGGGAGAAATACCCGCGAAATGCTTCGGCGATCCGGTTACTCGCGGTTTCGTCATTTACATTCAGCGGGTAGCGGTCAAGCGTCGTAATCTCCGGTTTGCGCGGTGCTCCCGATGCTTCAGCCTCTGCATTCACAATGCGTTCGATTGCAGCCAAGACGTGTCTTCTTACGCCCTCGTTGAACGTTCGGACATTGAGCTTGATGATCGCGTCATCGGGAATCACGTTCTCTTTCGAGCCCGCCTGGAGCACGCCGATGGTAACGACCGCTGCATCGGTCGCGGCAACCTCGCGTGACACGATGGTCTGAAGTCGCATGACTGTGGACGCAGCCATGACGACGGGATCAATACTGGCTTGCGGCATCGAGCCATGTGCTCCACGCCCGAATATCCGGATTTGCAAACTGTCGGCGGCAGAGGTGATAGGACCGGAACTCCCGGCGACGGTCCCGGAAGGTCCCACCATCACGTGCTGGCCAAGCACCACATCCGGCGCGGGAAAGCGTTTGAGCATCCCGTCATCAATCATCGCCTGGGCACCTTCGGCGGTTTCTTCTCCAGGCTGGAACACGGTCATGAGCGTGCCTCGCCACGTTGATCGAGAATCGGCCAAAAGTTTCGCGGCGCCAGAGAGCCAGGCAACGTGCATGTCATGGCCGCACATATGCGCGACCGGCACAGCTTTACCATCGTGATCCTTCGCAGTCGCTTTGCTTGCGTAGGGAAGGCCTGTCCCCTCCTTGATGGGCAGCGCATCCATATCGGCTCGCAGCAAGACCGTCGGTCCCTTTCCATTGCGGAGAAGACCAACGACGCCAGTCTTGCCGACACCGCTGGTAACTTCATAGCCAGCGGCGCGAAGCCGTTCCGCCGCTAACCCGGCTGTACGCTTCTCCTGCATCGACAGCTCCGGGTGTGCATGCACGTCCTTGTATAACGCTTCGAGGTCTGGAAGCATCTTCTCGAGGTTTCGCAACACGGGACCAGAAGTATCCGATTTACTCTCGCTCATGATGTCGGTCCTTTCCTCAAATGCCGCACTCGCCTTCGAGATGCTACCGCTGCATTCATCTACTGTCCCTCCCCGGTGGCCAGGGGATGGCGCTCGGCGGCGCCCGGTATTCGTCAGGATTTGATCCCGTGCGGAATGAGCTTGACGCGCCGAACTCTTTCGCGCCCGTTACTCTGCCCGCACTTGCGAACGCAACTGCCGTCCGTGACTTCGGTCCGACGCGCGTGGGCAGGTGCGACGCGAAGCACTGAAGAGGGACCCGATACCCCTGTCTGGCTTTCCACGCTGCCGGAGGACGGGCCGGCCGGTGGGTAAGGGGTCATAAGGTCATAAGCCATTTTCGGGGGTGCTCAGGAAAAGGCTTATGACCCCTTGCCTTGCCCTCCCTTTTGCCCCTCCCTCAAAGCTGCAAGACGCCCGCGCCCACCCCAATCCCGACCCGTACGGACGGTCGAATGCGGCCGACGAACAGCCCGCCCGAAACACTAAATGACCCTGTAACGCGGGCAATGAAACCGGGACGGGGATCGGCCCGGTGCGCCCCGCGCGCCCGCCGCGCGCAACCCCTCGCCAACGCAAACCAAAGAATAAACCCGCATTCCCCGCCCAAAAACCCAGCTTTCCCGCCCCCGCCGCGCGCCGCGCGCCTCCGGCGCGCAAACCCGCCCGTCCTACGGAG
>Ga0105239_10004192_pt1 | contig 17318 bp, 15 predicted proteins | sample KBSC44metaG_FD_92761 | JGI IMG/M metagenome (GOLD analysis project Ga0105239, IMG submission 92761) | Corn rhizosphere microbial communities from Kellogg Biological Station, Michigan, USA - KBS C4-4 metaG | ecosystem: Host-associated > Plants > Roots > Rhizosphere > Soil | place: Michigan, USA...
AAATAGGCCTCCTGTGGCGCATACGATATCTGCCTGCGCAACTCATGCAAATTAAACTTTTTTATGTCCATACCGTCGAGCAATACTTCGCCTTGTGTAGTATCGTACATACGCAGCAGCATGTGTGCCAGTGTGGACTTACCTGAACCTGTCTTACCAATAACGGCAACTTTCTTACCCGCGCCTACGGACAGTGAGAAATTCTTCAGCGCAGTGATGCCTGTATGCGGATAGGTGAAACTGATATTGTTGAAGGTAACAGCGCCTTGCAACTTTTGTGTAGTGGCATTTGCAGATGTAACGATATCCGGAGCGGTATGTAGAAACTCATCAATTCTTTTTTGCGAGGCCCCTGCACGCTGTGTCATAGAAGCTACCATACCTATACTGGATATAGGAAACATAAGCAGGTTGATGTAAATAACAAACTCAGCGATATTACCGATAGTTATACGCCCATGAATAGCAAAATAGCCACCGATAAGTACGGTGCATATCATACTGATGCCCACAAAGAAGTTCATGGAAGGGAAGTAGAGCGCTTCTGTAAGGGACAGATTTATGGAGCTGTCCTTATATAATTCAGAGTTATCCTTAAAGTAGCGGAACATGTTATTCTCCTGGACAAAAGACTTTATTACACGCACACCTGAGTAGGATTCCTGTGCGGTAGTTGTAAGCTCTGAAAGCTGCGCCTGTATCTTACCGCTCTTTTTAAAGATGATCTTGTTTACAATGTAAATGGTAAGTGCAAGCAGTGGCAACGGGGCCAGCACACCGAGTGTGAGTGCCACATTCACGTTGATCATTTTCCATACACATATCACCACTATGCCCAGCATAGAGGTGAAGTACATAACAGAGGGGCCTGTGTACATGCGCACACGACTCACATCTTCAGAGATACGGTTCATAAGATCGCCAGTAAAATGCGACTTGTAGAATTGTGTATTGAGCTGCTGGTAGTGATTGTATATTTCATTCTTCTGGTCGTACTCTATAAGGCGAGACATGACAATGAGCGTTTGCCTGGAGAGGAACATGAAAAATCCGCTTAACAGCGCCAGTCCCAGCAATATCATTCCGCCTTCAAATACCGATGAGGCAATGCTATCTTTTATGGCGGCACCGTTAGCGGCATTGGCCGGATCGTGAAAGGCAGCCACTTGCTTTTGTACACTGTCGATAATATCTTTTACCACGGAACCGGACTGTACAGCGAAAAACCTGGAAATAATAACAACCACCACACCTAACAATAACCGCCACTTATACTTGATAAAATACTTATTGATCGAGCCCAGATTCTTCATACGCCTGCAAAGGTCGGGAAATGAGCAATACAGTCAGTAGTAGCGAAAGAATGTTTTTATGCTTTCTTATTTACATGTTACTTTTGCAGCCACATTACAATATATACATGAAAGTAGCAGTAGTAGGGGCCACAGGCCTTGTAGGCAGCACAATGCTGCAGATATTAGCAGAAAGGAATTTCCCGGTAACAGAACTGATACCTGTAGCCTCAGAAAGGTCTGTAGGTACTACAGTTACCTATAAGGGAAAAGAATATCCTGTAGTAAGCGCCGATACTGCTATTGCCATGAAGCCTGCCATAGCGCTGTTTTCAGCTGGTGGATCTGTCTCTTTAGAGTTAGCACCTAAATTTGCAGCAGCGGGTTGCCGGGTGATAGACAACTCATCGGCATGGCGCATGAAGGAGGGTATAAAGCTGGTGGTACCGGAAGTGAACGGCGATGCGCTGACCGCAGAAGATATGATCATTGCCAACCCGAACTGCTCTACCATACAAATGGTGATGGTGCTGCAGCCGTTGCATAAAAAATATAGTATCAAACGTGTAGTCGTAAGTACTTACCAATCGGTGACGGGTACCGGACAAAAGGCCATTAAGGAAATGATGGACCAACGTGGCGGCGGTACAGAAAACACAGTGTATCCGCACCGTATAGACATGAATATTATTCCGCATATAGACGTTTTTCAGGATAACGGCTATACAAAGGAAGAGATTAAAATGGTGCAGGAAACTTGCAAGATAATGGGCGATGACAACATACGCGTTACAGCCACAACCGTGCGTGTACCTGTGCGTGGCGGGCATAGCGAAAGCGTAAATATAGAATTCAACAAAGATTTTGAAGAAGCAGATGTAAAGGAATTACTGTCGCACTCGAAAGGTGTGACGGTAGTTGACGACCCATCTAAGAATTTGTACCCTACTCCACTACATGCAGAGGGCAAAGACGAAGTATTTGTAGGCCGCATACGCAGAGACCATTCGCAGGCAAATACCCTGAACTGCTGGATAGTATCTGATAATCTGAGAAAAGGTGCTGCCACCAATGCAGTGCAAATAGCACAGTACCTGCTGGATAAGGGGTGGGTGAAATAATTAATAATGCTGTCGCGATCCGACAAGCTCATCGTGACAGCATTATTACATATAAGTACGTTCTTCTTAAAATTCCTGATTGATTATGTGGCCGTAGACGGTCTCCATATCTTGTGCTGTGGCAAACCACCAGCGCACGTTTGCACCTTCAAAATCGATGAAATATCGTTGCTCTTCGGCATCAGTGCCTATATTCAGAGAGCTTACATAGGCCATATTTACAGGCCTGTTGAAATAGTTGGTATTGTCGTCATTTGCGGGACCGCTGATAACGGAGCATACTAATTTTGCCATTGCAGATAAGTTTATAATGCACATAGCAATATCATGCCGCATTATTTTATCCCCATACCTATGGTTTTCTTTATCCTTATAGTGGCCTGCTGCCCATTTGTGTTGTAAGCAAGGATACTGTACTCTTTCTTACCGTCTGTAAGCATTATGTTGGCTGTGTTGGGTGGTTCCGTGCCTTCGTTATCTGCTATGATGGTAATCACATCCACTCCCTGCCCTGACAGTGGTATGCGCAATCTGTATTTATTTTTCTCGAGGAAGTAGCGCTTCAAGTAATCCTTCCCATTGTATTGCAGGGTAATAATATCACCATCTATGTGCCCTCCATCCCATACATCTATTATCACGGTATCGGAGTGCCATTCATATACTTTCTCTACGCCTGCAGTTACTTTATCTGTAACCAGTGGTGCAGGCTCATCGGCTACTACCGCATCCGCTTTTTTTGCTGTCGCGGAGTCCACCGACCTTTTTTTCATGGAGATAACTGTATCAAATTTATCGCCATTGCCAAACAGGCGGTCTATCTCCTCTTTATTGCTGAAGGTTACCACGCCACCGGTGCATGCAGTATTATCTGACTCATTACTGGTTATTGAGCCATACAGAAGTACACTCTCGGTGGTTTGTTTATAAGTAAGTGCAGCATCTATGAGGCACATAAATGCATTGGTATGTACCTCATGCGAATAAATAATATCTGTCTCTTTAAATGATAGTGTGCGGTTGCGCCTATCGAGCATACCTTTTATAGATGCTTTTGTTTCATTTGGCTCCAGGTAAGTAATCGAGTAGCCGTTTACCGTATTGCCTTCAGAAGTAACTACTAATTTGTACGGAAAGGTTTCGCCGCTGAGCACCGTGAGTGAGCCTGTAAGCGTTATTTCTTTGGCGGGCTTAGACTGTGCCGATAAATCCAAAGGCATAATAAAGAGTAAACAGGCAAAAAAGATATACCTCATAACGGCAATAAGCAGGTTGTAAGCCCCGAAAATACAGGAAATTGGGGTAATGCGTTGCGTAAACACCGGATTTGAACCAGGGCAACATCTATACCCAATAATTATATGCGATAAATGAGTGGGGTGAATTGACTATGGAATGTGTCTGAAAGGAAAAAAATATTATCTTTGCGCTCCGATAGAAATATGGAGGCTGTAGCTCAGTAGGTTAGAGCATCAGATTGTGGTTCTGAGGGTCGAGGGTTCGAAACCCTTCAGCCTCCCTTAAGTTATCAAAAAAAAGTGCCGCAAAACGGCACTTTTTTATTATCTTCCATCCCCGATATTACTGTATCGCAATTATCTTTGTAAACCATTATTGTTTTATATTTAAATTTTAAGAAAATGAGCTTAGAGTTATCAGGTAAACTTATTGCCAAGTACGAACCACAGGAGTTCGGGGAGAAAAAATTCAAAACACGCGAATTCGTTATTGAGCTTGCAGAAGAGGTGAACGGAAATGTGTACAGCAACTATGCTAAAATGCAATTAGTGCAAGCTAAATGTGATATAATAGACCGCTACAATATAGGTGATGCAGTAAAGGTGAGCTTTAATGTAAGGGGCCGCTCTTATACCGATAAGAAAGATGGCTCTACCAAGTACATAACTAACCTCGACGCATGGCGCGTAGAGCCTGCAAACGGCGCTACCGGTGGCGCTCAGCAGCAAGCAGCACCTGCATACAACAATAACAATGCAGGCGGCGGCAACAACAATTACAGCACAAATAATTATAACCAGTCGCCTGAAGCGGTTGATGATCTTCCATTTTAATTGAACAAAAACTTACCGTTTTTATGCGCCGATACCTGCGTTCCATTACCATCGTTTGTCTTACTACCGTACTCTTCAGCGCGTGCAGCAAGATGCCTGACCATGCAAAGTACATACCTAAGGACGCCATATTGGTGGCCGGTGTGAACCTGAAATCGCTGGGCAAAAAAATAGCCTGGAACGCGCTTACGGGCAGCAAGCTATTTAAGGAAATGGAGCAGCGTATGCCCGATAAAAATGCGAAAGACGCCATGGGCGGCCTGGAGCACGCGGGTATAGATGGCTCTAACACATTTTATGTGTATGTAAAAACGGATAAAAGATTTACCGGCGGTAACAGGGTAACGGCACTTGTGCCGTTATCTGATGCCGGCGAGTGGGAAGCATTTGTAAAGAAGACCTTCCCTAATGCTATCATCAAGCAGCATGGCGACCGTAAAGAGGCTAGCCTGGCAAAAGGCATGTATGCAGGGTGGAACAGCAAGCTAATGATCGTTATAAATGTATTGCCAAACCCTGCTGATTATTACAATCCACAAGCGATGATGTCACAGTCGACCGGCGATTCTACAGCTCCAGCGCCATCTCAGGTAGATGATAACACAATGGCAGCTGAAATGGATAATGCTTTCGGCGTAACAAAAGAAAACTCTATTATAGAGAACAAGCGCTTTACCGAGCTGGAAGGCGAAGGACACGATATCTCTTTCTGGATGAACTATGATGTGCTGGTAAGCCAGTATATGAGTGAGAACATGAGTGAGAAGATGGGCGGACTGTCTATATCGAGCGCACTATGGAAAGATGCCGCAGCAGCCTCAGGTATTGACTTTAAACAAGGTAAGATAACCGGCGACTCCAAGTACTACATGTCGGACGAACTGAAAGATATTTGCAAGGAACTGGGTGGTACCAATGCCGATAAGGACATGATACAGCGTATGCCCAGCCAGAACATGGATATGATGATGGCCTTCCACCTATCGCCAAAAGGATTAAAAGCGATACTCGAAAAAACAGGTATGCTTGGCTACGCTAATATAGCCCTTATGACACAGAACATCAATGCAGATTACGTACTGGATGCCTTTACCGGCGATATGGCCGTAAGCGTGAGCGACCTGAGCATGAAAAGTGAAATGAGGACAGACAGTATGAATGGGGTAGCTTTTAGCCACGCTGACATGAAGCCATCTTTGAGTGTTACCTATACTTTAAAGATCAACAAGAAAGAGAATTTCAATAAGCTGTTTGGCATGCTGAATGAAAGCGGTATGCTGCAACCGATGGGCGCTAATACGTATGTATTTCCTATGGGCGAGCACGATAGCGCCTATGTAATGATCAACGACCAATATGCAGTAGTATCTAACAAACAAGCTTATGCAAGTGGTTTCCTTGCAGGTACATTCAAGAGCCAGAAGATGACCGGTGCGGCATCTTCTGCCATCAATGACCATGTATTTTCCTGGTTCATCGATGTGCAACAGGCAGCTAAGGGTATAGACCCAGGCATTACTCAATCGGCACACGATTCTGTAATACTTGTGGAAAGCAAAAAATTGCTGAGCAACGTTTCTTTCAGCGGCGGTGCATTTAAAGGAAATGCTTTTGAATACCACATGGAAATAAATTTTATGAATACAGAAGAGAATAGCATTATACAATTGCTCGACTTTGGCATGAAGATCAATGATGCAACAAAAACAGGAAATTAGTGCTAAAGACGGCATGAAAAGCTGTCTTTAGCCATAATATAAATGACACTGCCAACATATTGCAGATAATACACGTCTTATATGTAGGAATAGTGCCGGTAACAATTATCTTTGTTTTAACGATATTTATGACCTTAGTAAAAAAACAACCAATGCGCAGATCATCTTTATACCTGATAGCAGGGGTACTTGCCATAGCGGCGGTAACGCTTAACAGCTGCAAGAAGGTAAACGGAATCAATAATAACCAAGTTATAGAAACCCCATATAGCCTTTACGCTGCTGATAGCGCAGGAACGCTCTATAACTCAAACGATGGTAAAACATTCACCGTGATGTTTACACCTGATGGGTTTCCGTCGCATGCTATCTGTACTGCCGATACCAACTTACTATGGGTAAAAAAGAACGTCTATATAAGCGAGAACAATGGCGTATCATATAATCATGCTTTTAATCATGCCTATGATTCTGCAGGGATACAAACTCCTTTTACTCCATTCCCTGTTGATGTAAACGGCGATTCAATATATTTGAACCAGACAATGATCATTAATCTTGCTGGCTGGGACCGCACCTATGTTTTATCAAGCGATCCGGCTTATTACAACACACTTGGTATAGCATTCTCTGATAAGGAAGGTATACTCGGCTCATGGTTGACCGAGCTTTACTACGATACAATAAATATACAGCCTCCATACCGCATCACCACATTTACACAGCTAAAGAACGGTACTGCTTTTGCTTTGGATGCCCGCACCAACAAGATGATATACAGGCAAAATAAAGGTACTTGGTGGACCGCGAACCCGGCAGCAACCCTTTTACCAGGACTACCCAAATGCGTTTACACTTTAGGACACTATAACAATGAGTTGATAGCAATAGACAATACAGGATTCAACGGCGCATTCTACAGCGATGACTCTGGTGTTACCTGGTTACCGTTCACAGGGCTGCCTAATAACGTACCGTTATTGTGCTGCTATTCACCTTTTGAACAGGTATGCATGGTGGGTACAAAAGGAAAAGGTGTTTATATCCTGAATCCAAATATCCATACTTTCCAAGCAGACAATAATGGCCTTGGTATAAATGCCTTAGTACATAACATTACCGCAAAAGAAAACATTTACAAGAATAACACTAGCCAGCAATACATATACCTTGCTACCAACAGTGGTATTTATCAGAGTGTAGACGGTGGGCAGAACTGGGTATTAGACTATAAAGGAAATTTCATAAACATCTACTGATTCGGCTCTTCGCCGTCATCACCTAAGATATCTGTCAGGTCGCGCCGCTGTTTTTTAGTGGGGCGGCCTGTTTTACTTTGGCGCTTACCTGTGTAAAAACTGGTGGTTAATGACTGGCTTTGCTGTTTGTCTTCTTCTGTTGTAAGGTCTATATAGTTCTTTATAGCATCTTCATAGCTTACCCTGTTTTGTAGTAGCCCGGTTACCTCTATGTGCCATTTGCGGGCGGGTGTCTTTATTTCGTACCTGTCGCCTATAGATACCGGTTTGGCCGGCTTTACGTTCGAGCCGTTCCATTTCACCTTACCACTTTCTATCTCTGCTGTGGCCAGTGTACGTGTTTTGTATATGCGTATCGCCCACAGGTATTTATCAAGCCTTGTTTTATCTGCCATGTCTTTGAAGTAAAGTTAAAAGTCGAAACCATGAAGCTGAGCTTGCCTGGTACCCTTTGCAATTTACGAATGAAAGAAGTATTTAAGTATGTAGTAGTAGTTTACTAATTTTACCACTCATGAAGTCAGTCATTGTTTTCGCATCAGGTACAGGCACTAATACCGCGGCTATTATAGCGCATTTTAAAACTACAGGCGGCGCTAAGGTGGCGCTTATAGTAAGTAATAAGGCTGAAGCAGGTGTGCTGGATATTGCCCGTAAAGAAGAAATACCCTTTCTCATTATCAATAAACAGACCTTCAACGAAACACTACTAATAGAGCAAATGGACGAGTATGATCCTTCCCTTATCGTTTTGGCAGGCTTTCTGTGGAAAATACCTGATACTATTATACACAACTATCGCGGGCGCATTGTAAACATACATCCCGCATTGCTACCCGGATATGGGGGTAAAGGTATGTATGGCAACCATGTGCATAAAGCAGTCATCGCCGCAGGCGATAGCGAATCGGGCATAACGATACACTATGTAGATGAAGTGTACGACAATGGTGATATACTGCTACAGGCTCGATGCAAAGTACATAACGATGATACGCACGATACATTAGCCGACCGTATACACGCACTGGAGCATTTTTATTATCCAAGAGTGATCGAATATTTACTAAAGTAAACCGTCATTCCGCTATGGGCAGAATTTGTTTAGGTATGATGAATAACGAGTCATACGTTGATACGTATTTTGGTATATAATTTTTCTCACCATGTATAAATACAGCTACGCCAGTATGTGGTTTTGTGAGTTTCTTAAGCTCCTCTTCATTCAGCATGTGGTCGTAAGCGTCTATGTCTTTATTGTAGAACATAACATCAACAGCATCGCGTGCGTTTAGTACAGTAGTAACATTATTGGGCAGATAATCCTTCATATGTTTATAGAGCTGGGAATTATACGTCATCGTATGCCATGAGTCGTAATATAGTGAATGATTTTTAGGATCGTGTTCATTTGTTATCTCCGGCAGATCTAAAATTGTATAGAAAACAGCTATAGCAACAGGTATATATACGAATCTGAAAATCTTCTGGTTATTTATTAAATGATAGATTGCTATCGCGACAATAATATAGCCGTAGGCTGCACAAATCATAAAGTAGCACGACATCTTTGTCTGCACTATAAAGGAATAAAAAACAAACGGGCCGAGAAAAATAACCGCTAATACAAGCGACCTATGATTACGGTATTTACTCAATAATACCACACAGAATAACCCTATTGGCAGCAGCCATCCTATATACATACCAAAGTAATCCTTAAACCTATCGAGGTAATAATAATTAGTACCAACATGGCCTTCTATGGCCTCGGAGAGATGACGTGTGTTATACTTCATTTCCCAAGCAGCTTCTTTCGGAAAACTGTGAAAGGTATATAATTGCCATGGCAAAAATATTACCACACATACTATCAATGCTAAAACAAAGTGCATCGCGTTGCGCCAGAAAAACTCCTTCCTGATATTGAGTAATAATATTAATCCCCACCCGGCAAATATGAGCATACCTGGCAGCCACTTATTTAATACAGCACAGCCTGCAAAAAAACCAGTAAGTAATACCCATTTAATTTTGGAATTCAATCTATATTCGAAGTATGCCCAAACGCTACACAATACGTAAAAGTCAAAAGACACTTCATTTTGGTCTGTACCTATCATACCTGAAATGAGTTGTAAATTGAAATAAGAGAAGCACATTAGTAGTGCTGCTATGAATGCTATATGCCTGTTCTCTGTTATCAGATAAGCAATACGATTTACCAATAGAATACTCAACGCGCCAAATAATACCGCAGGATACCGTATAGCAAACTCGGAAATACCAAAGAGTTTCATAGATATAACCATTTGCCATAAAAATAGTGGCTGTTTGTGTAGCCATATATGATTGCCACACCAATTTTTATAATCGTACCATAAGACATCATTAACATGAAGCATTGGAATGAAAGGGTGTTGCATCATATTCTTTGCCACCAAAGCATGGAAGCGTTCATCCCACGGATGAAGGAAAGGATCGAGATGAGACATGAACACTCGAAGTAACAATCCCCCAAAAAATAAAATCCCGATAGCGAGCTTATGTTTTCCTTTATAACTAAGTACTATACTGACAATAGTAAGTAGCAAGCAGGCTACAAGTAGGCCGGAATTATGTAAAGGAAAGAGTTCTTTAAATAATGACATAGGGTTATGAGAATAAAAGTACAATACTCATATTATATTCGCAATAGACAAACAGAAAGGGTTCGGCATACCGAACCCTTCTATATATCTTACTAAAACAGTTTTTACATATTATTTAGGAACAATTGTGGTACCACACCCAGCAATAATACTATAACGCAGGTGAGTATTAGCAGGAATTTATCGCCGGCGGTTACTTCACTGTTCATTTCAGGGTTGCCCTGTTTAAAGTACATGGCAATGATGACGCGGAAGTAGTAATAGACACTTATAGCCGCCATCAACAAGCCGAATATTACCAACCACATAAGATGCCCTTGCTGCACTACTGCCATTAGCACGTAGTACTTTGCCATAAAGCCACCGGTAAGCGGTATACCCGCCAGTGAGAATAAGAATATAGTGGTAACAAACGCGAGCAAAGGATTTTTCTTAGCAAGGCCATTAAAACCATCGTAGGTATAATCCTTCAGTTTCATCAGTACTGCGAAGATGCCTATGGTAGCTACCGTGTAGGCAACTGCGTAAATAATGATACCCTGCCATGCTATGGCATTAACAGCAAGCACCGCGAATAACATAAAGCCCGCCTGCGCTATGGAAGAGTATGCAAGCATACGCTTCACACTTTGCTGAAAAACGGCCGTAACGTTACCCACAAGCAATGTAGCTGCAGTAACAACGGAGAGTACGAACGTCCACCGCTCACTGAGTGAACCAAATGATACCTGGAATAAACGAATAAATGCGAAGAATGCAGCCGCCTTGGCGATAGTAGCCATAAAAGCAGTGAACGGTGTAGGTGAACCATCATATACATCGGGCGTCCACATGTGCATCGGCGCTGCCGAAACTTTAAAGCAAAGCGCTATCATAATAAATACGATACCCGCAAGTGCTAATGGATCTAATGAGTCGGCATGCAGTACGCTGGCCATCTCCATTATATTAAAGGTGCGCGATGCGCCATACAGCAACGTAATACCCATCAATAATATACCCGTAGAGAAAGCGCCCATCAGGAAGTATTTGAGTGATGCCTCACTGCTCTTAAGGTTGCGCTTATCGCTACCGGCAAGTATGTATTGCGGTATAGATAGTATCTCAATACCTATAAACAGCATGAGCATATTATTGTACGTAGATAAAAGATAAAGACCGCAGAAAATAAACATTATCAGCGCAAAGTACTCCGCTACATGCATCCCCACTTTTTGAATGTCCTTCCTTACCAATAGTATATAAAGACATCCGCAAGCTGTCATAAGCGTATTGAACCATAGAGAATAATGCTCTATACGCAGCATGCCATGAAAAGGAAGCTGTGGCGCATTGGGCGATGTGGTAACGAGGTCCCAGATATTTACGCCCAGCAACACGAAGAAAAGCGCCGCTGCAAGTGTAGCGATGCTCTTTTTGTTGTCGGTCATAAGGCCGGCAAACATCATGATAATACCTAAGACTGTAGCAGCAATAATTGCCTTCATAAATTCTTTAATTCTAAAAGTCAAAAGCTATGAGAAACCTCATTCGCTTTATTGTTATTTACTTAGCCAGCATACCGGCAACACCTGATGTAAGATCCAGCAACGGCTTAGGATATACACCCAGGAAAATGATAAGGCTGATGATAACCGCCAACCCTATATATTCATTCGCACTCAAGTCTTTCTTTATAACCATCGGCGTTACATTGCCATAGGCTGCCTTCTGCACCATATTTAAAGTATAGATGGCTCCCAGTATTACACCAAGACCCGCCACAACCATAAACGTTATGTGATACATGCTGCTACCCTCAAAGATGCCATTAAACAACATAAACTCACCCACAAAACCATTGGTAAGCGGCAGTGCAATATTTGCAAGAGATATAATTACTAATGCTATTGCCATCTGTGGCGCCACGGTTGCCATGCCACCCAGCTTCGTCATATCGCGCGTACCCCATCTGCTCTCTATCATACTTACCATGAGCCACATACCGGTAATGTTGATGCCGTGATTGAACATCTGCACCATGATGCCGTGCATACCCATATTTGTATTAGAGAATGCCGCGGCACACATAAGACCCATGTGGGCAATAGATGAGTAGGCGACAAGGCGTTTAAGATCGGTCTGCACAATGGCGATAAGCGATGCGTACACGATACCGATGATAGCGAGTACAATAACGGTATTAGACCAGAAGGCAACACCAACCGGCACTACAGGCAACAGCCAACGCAGTATAGCGAAAAGGCCCATCTTCACCATCAGCGCGCTGAGTATGATCGTTACTGACGTAGGTGCCTGCTCATAAGTATCGGGTTGCCATGTATGGAAAGGGAATATCGGCATCTTGATAGCGAAGGCTATAAAGAGCAGCCAGAAAAGCCATTGTTGTGTAGCGGCAGGCAAAGCCATACCCGCAGCCTTGATATCGGGCCATGAGTAACTTGTAAGCCCGGGGTTTTGCAGTGATAAATATATTAATCCCGATAGCATCATAAGGCTACCTACGAATGTGTACACAAAGAATTTGAAGGTAACAGGTATACGCTTTTCGCCACCCCACTTAGAGCAGAGGAAGTAAACAGGTATCAAAGCAAGCTCCCAGAAGAAATAGAATACCAGTGCATCGTACGCGAGGAATACACCCATAAGGCCAGCCTGCGACAATAATAATAATCCATAGAAAGAGCCGGGATGTTCTACCTCTTTATTGGTATTCGTAATCATTACTACCATTACTACAATACCTGTAAGCAAACAAAGCATGCTGCTCATACCATCGGCCATGAGGCTGAACTGCGTTCCCAGCATGGGTATCCACGGGCAGCTAAAAGATATAGGAGCAGTGTAGTTGGCACCGCTTACATAGGCAGATATACCAAGAGTAGCAATAGAGCTGATGAGCGCCATAGCCTTAGCACCATCACCACTTTTAAAGGCAAAGGTGAGGATACCGGTTAGTAATGGAATGAGAATCAGTAATATTAATATCATAATGCCACTTCAATATATTTACTACTGCGATGCAGCGGCTATAGTTATAATTTTATCCAGAAAAAACTTAACGCGAACAGCACGATCATCCCCAGCACCATCACAAAAATATAGAACCCTACTTGTCCACTCTGTAATAAACGCATACGGTCGCTGCTCCAGCGCACGGTCTTGCCCACACCATTCACAATACCATCAATACCCCTTCTTTCCGCAAAACGGTCGAGGAATCTTGAAAAGGCTTCCATAGGGCGAATGATGACCGCATCGTATATCTCATCAACATACCACTTATTTTCAACCACTTTACCAATACCAGTATTAGGTGCAAAGTTGGGTTTCCTGTTTACCACGTATGCTACGATTATCATTAATACCGATAAGCCGACGGACACACCCATTAACATCCACTCGGTACCTGCGGCTAAAGGATGCAGACCGAAATTGGTTACAACAGGGCTAAGATACTCCGCTATCTGGTTGTGTTCGCTCATTACTTCGGGCAGACCTACATAGCCACCCACGATAGCCAATATAGCCAACACGATCAATGGCAATGTCATCAGCCATGGGCTTTCGTGTAAATGATGCTCCTGCTCTTCCGTACCGCGGAACTTACCCTGAAATGTAAGGAAGTACAGACGGAACATGTAGAACGCTGTCATCATAGCCGCGATAGCAGCTAAGTAATATAATACGGGATCGTGGCCAAAGGCGCGCGCCAGTATCTCATCTTTTGAGAAGAAGCCGGAGAAACCCGGGATACCGGATATGGCAAGGCAACCTATCAGGAATGTTATCTGCGTAATGCGCATCTTCTTACCAAGGCCACCCATCTTTCGGATATCCTGCTCGCCGTCCATAGCATGTATCACACTACCTGAGCCAAGGAATAACAACGCCTTGAAGAATGCATGCGTCATAACATGGAACACAGCAGTAGTATAAGCGCCTACACCCAACGCAAGGAACATAAACCCAAGCTGGCTGACAGTGGAATATGCCAGTATTTTTTTAATATCATTTTGCTTGATAGCTATAGTAGCGGCGAACAGCGCGGTTGCGAGACCGATGATAGCTACTATATGCAACGCCAGCGGCGCAAGATCATAAAGGACATTACTACGTGCTATCATATAGATACCGGCAGTTACCATGGTAGCCGCATGTATGAGTGCCGATACCGGCGTAGGGCCGGCCATCGCATCGGGTAGCCATGTATACAATGGTATTTGCGCACTCTTACCGGTAGCACCTACAAACAGGCAAATAGCTATCAGGTTGAATGTAGATGTAGGCATTACGATCGCATTGCTGTGCAACTGACCGAAGAACTCCTGATACGAAAGTGTACCGTAGGTAAATAATATCAATAGCATGCCTACCAAGAAGCCAAGGTCACCGATACGGTTCATCACAAATGCTTTCTTAGCAGCATTGGTATAGTCCTTGTTTTTGAACCAGAAACCTATAAGCAGGTAAGAGCAAAGCCCAACACCTTCCCAACCGATGAACATAATAAGATAGTTAGCACCCAGCACCAACAATAGCATTGAGAAAACGAACAGGTTGAGGTAGGCGAAATATTTTACCATGCCCTCGTCGTGGTGCATGTACGAGGTGGAATAAACGTGTATCAGAAAACCTACACCGGTAATAATAAGCAGGAACAATGCAGAAAGAGCATCGACCTGAAAAGAGAATGGTATGTATAATTTACCGGATTGAATGAAATCAAACAGATGCACGATAACAGGGCCCTGAAATGATGGATCTTTTACCTCGAAAAAGATACCTAATGAAATAACAAATGAAGCAAGTATTGCAACACAACCTATAACCCCTGCAAGGTTTTTCGGCATTCTTTTCCAAAGTAATCCGTTGATCAAAAAACCGATCAGCGGAAACAATGGCACTAAATAGACGAGTTGAGAAAAATTCCCCATTTTTTATTTTTAAAGTATTTTAATGCTTAAGCCTGTTCAATATATTAATGTCCACTGAGTGCACCTTACGATACATCATTACTATTACTGCAAGCCCTACTGCAACTTCCGCTGCCGCTACGACCATTATAAAAAATACGAAGATCTGCGCATCGGCTCCTGCATTAGTTGCCGTATCGGCATAGAGCTTTGAGAAAGCAACAAGCAATAAATTCACCGCATTCAACATCAATTCTATACACATGAATATAATGATGGCATTACGGCGCATAAGCGCACCCATAATGCCAATGCAGAAGAGGGCCATACTTAAAAATAAATAATACTGTATCGGCATATAAAATCGCTCTTTAATTCTGTAATGTATTTTCTCTTGTATGTGTATCTTCTTTTTTACCTATTACTATAGCACCTATCATAGCACTCAGGAAAAGCACACTGCTTATCTCGAACGGTAATTCGTATTTCGTGAATAGTACCTTACCAAGATTCGTTATCAAACCTATATCGGTGGATGGTTTTTCTATTATCTGCACTTTTGCGCTCTTCAATGCTGCCAGTACCACCAGGAACAGCACACCACCTGCTATAAGGCCTGCAAGCTGTACGAGCCTGCCCTTCTGCGGTTCTACATCCGCGTTCAGGTTCATCAACATGATAACAAACAGAAAAAGCACCATTATAGCGCCGGCATAAACAATGATGTTTACAATAGCCAGGAACTGCGCATTCATCAATATATAATGGCCCGATATAGCAAAAAAGGTCATTATCAGGAACATTACACTGTTTACCGGGTTACGGCTGAGTATCACCCCCAGTGCGGAGCCGATGGCCATTACGGTAAGCAACCAAAATAATATCTCGTATATATCCATACTATTAAGCTCCCTATTTTTTGTTGTTAGGGATCAGTAAGTCGTCTTTTTTATAAATAAAGCTCTGGCGCGTATAGCTGGCCGGCATTATTGTTTCTGTCAGGTATACTGCATCTTTAGGACATGCTTCTTCGCACAATCCGCAGAATATGCAGCGCAGCATATTTATCTCGTACTTGGCTGCATATTTTTCCTCACGGTAAAGGTGTTCTTCACCCGGTTTACGTTCTGCAGCCTCCATTGTTATGGCTTCTGCGGGGCACGCAAGTGCACACAATCCACAGGCGGTACAACGCTCACGTCCTTCCTCATCGCGGTTAAGTATGTGCAGGCCGCGGAAGGTAGGGCTGAACGGGCGCTTTACCTCCGGGTAACTGGTGGTGGCAGGTTTCTTAAAGATATGCCCCAACGTTATCGTAAGCCCTTTTGCCAAAGCAGGCAGGTAGAGACGCTCCCCGAAGGTCATCGGGCTGCGGTCTATCTGTACTGATCTGTTAGTTATTTTATCCATCCCTATATTATTTTACTACCCACAATATCACAATACCCGTTATCAACATATTCACCAGTGCAATAGGTATCAATGATTTCCATCCTAATCTCATAAGCTGATCATACCTGAAACGAGGCAGTGTCCAGCGAACAAACATAAAGAACAGTATCATACAGATAACTTTCGTCAGCAATACCAGTACGCAGATGATGGTGAATAATAACGGATTCACACCTGCTGCTACCTTATCCATAAACGGAAAGTTGTAGCCGCCAAAGAACAGCGTTACTAAAATAGCAGAGCTTATAAACAGGTTGATGTACTCAGAGAACAGGTAAAAGCCCAGCTTCATAGATGAATACTCCTGATGATAACCCATATTCAACTCACTTTCGCACTCAGGCAAATCGAATGGTGCACGGTTGAGCTCGGCAAAAGAACAGGTAAGAAATATAATAAAGGCCAAAGGCTGCTTAAAGAAATTCCATGTGAAATAATGACCTTCCCAGAATCCGTGTTGCTGCGCTACGATTTCGCGCAGGCTAAGCGTACCGGTCATCATAAGCAGCGCTATAAGGCTGATACCCATTGCCAACTCATAAGAGATAGCCTGCGATGCAGCACGAATACTACTTAATAAAGAGAATTTATTGTTAGACGCCCATCCCCCTAGCATTACACCGTATACACCAAGGCTTACTACACCAAAAACAAACAGGATACCTATATTAATGTCGGCAACTTGTAATGATACTACACGACCGGAACTTGTCACATAATCCGGCCCCCATGGCACTACTGTACTGGTCATCAGTGCGGTAAGCATGGCCAGGCATGGACCCATGATAAATATGAGACGGGTAGAACGGTCGGGGATGATCTCTTCTTTAAAGAATA
>Ga0105239_10004194_pt1 | contig 17312 bp, 11 predicted proteins | sample KBSC44metaG_FD_92761 | JGI IMG/M metagenome (GOLD analysis project Ga0105239, IMG submission 92761) | Corn rhizosphere microbial communities from Kellogg Biological Station, Michigan, USA - KBS C4-4 metaG | ecosystem: Host-associated > Plants > Roots > Rhizosphere > Soil | place: Michigan, USA...
CATCGAGATTGGTCCGCAGGAACGGAACCTGGGCGAGAAGCTTCGGGGATTCCGGGACAACCAGTGTCCGCCCACCGACGACCTTGTCGGGTTTGTCGAGCACAAGCTGGCTCAGGCGGCTCATGACGGCGTGCTTCGACACCTCGGGCACTGCAAGAGCTGCCGGGTAACGGTCATGGAACTGCGAGCCGCCGAGAAGGCGATGGTTCGCCGCAGTGGAATCTCTTTGCAGCGGCTTCTGCCGGTACTTGGGATCCTTTCCGCAGCGGCAGCGGCGGCCGCCGTCTCTGCGGTATTTCTTCGCACCCAGAATCCCGCGAAGCCAATGGGCCGGGAACCTTACGTGGCATTGAGCGGCACCCCAGCGCAACTCGTCGGTAAGGAAGCTGGGTCGCCGAAGGTTTCGAAGTTGCCGGCGGCAACGGCCGCAACGAAGGTTAAACCCAAGAATTTAGTTAAAGAGCCCGAGCCGGGTCCGGACAACACCAAGCCGAAGATGGCGGAGGAACCTAAGGCTAAGCCGACGGTAAAACCGGTCCCAAAGGACGGATCAGAAGTGAAGCCCCCGCCCCCGGCTCATTCCGAGACCACCGCGCCGCCCTCTACGCCGCCCGATATTTCGACGCCTCCTTCGATCAAACCCGGCGGCAATGGCGTCGTTGTTGCGGCGAGCGAGTCCAACGTAAGCTCGGAGAAGATTTACGCCCTGGTAGGACCTGGCCATACGTTTGCGCTTGATTCGCCGGATTCGCACGAAGCGGATCGGCAACGGATCGAGCAAACCTACGCGGACATGATCCGGGAGGCCAAAGCCGATTTCGATCGACGTATCGACCAAGGCAACGACGTCGGGGCCGAGACCGACAGCCTGAATGAGCGGCTTGAAGAACTGGCGAAGGAGCGCGATGAGCAGTTGGAGGGCTATTTCCCGCTACGCAACGATCTCCGCGCGAAGTATCCGGAGCTGAAAATCGAGGGTCAGGGACCCTATCAAGTCGTTGCGCTCGATACGGTCGCCCGAGGAGAGACCCGTACCGTTCAGAAGGTCGTCGTCCACGCGCCTTGGTCGGGCTATCCCGCTTACGAGCACCCGTACGGATGGAGCTACGGCATTCCGTATTCGCCAACGGAATTCCGTCAGGTGTACTTGAACTGGCACCATCGATACGTGGCCACCGGGGCTCGCGCATATCCGCACCTGATCGGTCGATCCGGAAGGGTTAACGTCGATATCCGGCTCGGCGCCAATCGAAGGTTTGTGGTGAACGCGCCTTCCCCGTCCCCAGCCTGGGGCGGAGCCGCCAGAGCCACGACGCGATCTTCCTTCGGCGGTTTACGGCCGGGCTTTGGATCGGAGCGGACTTCTTTCGGATCGGAGCGTGCGCCTTATCCCTCTGCCGGAGCCGGGAGTTACGGTCGAAGTGGATTTAGTCACTCGACACCGAATAGTTACCGACCCGGTTTCTCTTCCGGCTCGTCTCATCTAAACCGGACGTACCCTCGACCGGGAATCGGCGAGCGAGGCAACAGTTATCACCCACGCGAATCTTCCTCCTCGTCCCGTCCGGTGCGCGAAAATCGGGGCGCGTCGGAAGGTGGTAGACAGCATCACTAGCCCCGGTTTAAAGAGTCCGGCTCAAATCTGAGCAAACGGACCGAACATTCGACAATTGCAAATGAAACAGCCCCGTACCTTGGCCGTTCAGGCATTGCCTGGACGCGGAGGACCAAAAAAATGAACTTGCCCACGAAAACGTTGATCGCCGCTCTCGGAGCGGTCTTTTTGGCCGGTGTGCCGTCTCTCGCAAGCGCGGAGCGACAATTCTTCCTCGTTGGAAGCCGGGATGTCTACTCGATTGGTCCGGACCCAGATCTGAACCTTGAAGCGCGTAAGCAGCTCGAGCAGGACTACGCCGACCAAGTGGCGTCGGACGAGGCGGAATACAATCACCGCATCGACGCCGGAGCCGATCCGGCCGACGAGTCTGCCGGGTTCAATGCCGCGCTTGAGGAAGATGCCACGAAGCGAGATGAAGCGCTCGCCGAGCTGTTCCAGCCGAGCGACGAGATGCGCGAGGCACATCCCGAATTGCAGATCGAGGGAGATGGTCCCTATCAGGTGATCGGTGTCGACTTCCACATGGCCAACCAGGAACAGGTCGTCGACAGCTACCGCGTATACCAGCCTTGGCCGGAGTACGAAGTTTCCGACCGCCCCTACGGGTGGGACTACGGCGTTCCTTACACGCCGGTGGTATTTCAGACCGTCTACGTCAGTTGGCGCACCACGTACATCTCCTGCGGCCGGCCCGCTTACTGCGGTTTCTACGGTCGTCATGGTTGGATCCGCCCGACCTTTGGTTACGGCCACCCCGGCGGCAACCGGTACGTACGTGTCAACTGGCACGACGGTGTTTACCGTCCGGGCCCCGTTATCGTCCGGAAGCCGCGAACCGGCAGTTACCACCAGAAACCTTTACCGTTTGGGCACTACCACGACGGGGTGAAGATCTCCTTCGGACCCACGGGTCCGGGCCGAGGTCGACCGACTTGGAATCATTCCAACAATCCGGGTGATTCCACGCGCCCGCCGGCCGGAACGACAAGACCGACGGGACCCGGTGGCTACCATGGCAATGGTGGTTACCACGGGAATGGCAACCACGGCGACGGTAACCAGGGAAATGGCTACCACGGGAATGGTAGCCACGGCGACGGTAACCAGGGGAATGGCAACCACGGGAACGGTAACCATGGCGACGGTAACCACGGAACCCGGCCTGGCGGCACTCCGCCCACCGGTTCTCCGTCGACGGGGACCCCTCCTTCCTCTGGAACTCCTTCGAAAGGTGCGCCCAGTTCCGGAAATCCCGGCCGGACGCCCTCGACCGGCGGCAGTCCTGTAAAGGGTTACCATCCGGGTGGTTCCCCGACCACCGGGGGCTACCGCGGATCTTCCACAGGTTCGTCAAGTTCTTCGAACTCGTCGAGCAAGGGAGGTTCATCTTCGAGCGGCTCTTCGAAGTCGTCGTCTTCCGGTTCCTCGACCGACAAGAAGAAGAAGGGAGGCTAGTCTCCCTGTCCGGGTTGGGAGGCGTGATTTCGTCACCGCCTCCCAACCCGGTCTCGGGACGCCATAGGGTAACAGGCACTATTCGCCGGGCAAAAACCTTACAATCCCTTGGTAAATCGTGAAGCATCGCGCATAGTTGAATTGGAAAAGAACCTGCGAAACGCTACCCGAGAGAGCCATGGACAACGGCAGAGAAAAAATCACCATAAAAATGGTTAAGGTGACTGAATTAGTTTGCCCATTTGTATGTCATTCATTAGGAGAGCCCGCGAAGGAGGCCAATTGAAATGAACTTGTCTACGAAAACGATGATCGGCGCACTTGGCGCTGTGTTGTTTGCCGGCGCACCCTCGATTGCGAGCGCCGAACGCGAATACTTCCTTGTCGGTAGCCGGCACGTTTTCACCATCGGTCCGGATCAATCTTTCAAGCAGGACGAGCGGCAGCAGATCGAGCAGGACTACGCCGATCAGGTCGCCGCCGACCAAGCCGAGTACGACCGTCGCATCGACGCCGGCGCGGACCCGGCTACGGAATCCCAAGGCATCAACGACGCTTTGGAAGAGGATGCGCAGAAACGTGACGACGCCCTCGGTGAACTCTACAAACAGGCCGACGACATTCGGGCGGATCACCCCGAACTTCAGGTCGACGGCGACGGACCTTACCAGGTGGTCGGGATCGATTTCCACCAAGACGAGGACAACAACCAGCCCGTCATCGACGACTTCCAGGTCAGCCCGCCGTGGCCGAACTATGAATCCGATGACACGCCATACGGCTGGCAGTACGGCGCCGTCTATACGCCGATCGTTTTTCGGACCGTGTACCTTGATTGGCACCGCGGTTACCTCCGATGTGGCCGGCCGGCGTTTTATGGCTTTCGGGGACACCATGGCCCGGTTCACGCGACCTTTGGTTACGGAATTCCCGGGCAAAGCATTTATGTGCAGGTAGGTTTTATCGGCGGCATTTACCAACACGGGCCGGTCATTACGCGACGCCCTTGGGGGGTCACCAGCGGCGTTCTGCCCAACAAGGGGACCTACCATACGACTCCGGTACACATCGGCCGGCCGATTAATGTCGTGGGGAACAAGATCTCTAAGTTCGGGCCTTATCACGGCGGTACTTCCGGTACCGGCGCTCGAAACGGTGGCTCCTCCAGCTACGGCGCTACTGGTAGTTACGGCGCCACGGGGAACCGATCCACTACCAACGGATCGGCCAATGGCAACGGCAGTGGTTATCACGGCGCCGGCACTTCGGCGAACGGCGGTTACCGCGGCCCAACCAACGGTGGCTACAACGGGTCCGGTTATCGTTCGGGCCAGGGAAATACCGGTTACCGAAACCCGGGCCAGACGAACGGCCAAACGAATGGCAACGTGAATCGTTACGGCGGCCAAAACGGCGCCCAGACGGGTGGTCAAGGTAACCGGGCGCCGGGCGGTTCACCGAGTCAGGGTTCGGGAGGCGCCCAGAACAACCACCCAAGCGGTCCAACCAATGGCGGATCGACCAACGGGGGCTCCAGCAATGGCAGTAGCGGCAGCGGTACGAAGAAGCCGGGCGGCTAGGCGCTCATAGTCTGTAGAAAAGGCTCCGGGATAACCATCCCGGAGCCCTTTCTGTTTTCAAATGCGGACGAGAACCAGGGATTGTAGGCTTTTTACCCACTTGCTGCCGTTAAACTGCAAAAATACGCAAGGGCCGATCACTTAATTTGACTATCATCTAGCGCCTGAAGCCCTTTGACACGCAAAATAGTCCGATGCTCGAAGGAGACGATGCCTATTTCGCCGACCTTCAGCAGTTTATCGGACCGGACGAAGGGCAGGCCGCGCAGGCGTTTGCTCGTCTGACCCCCCGGGTCATCGAGGTAATCCAAGCTTCATTACGGCGGCAGGTACCCTCGCGTGACGACCTCGACGACATCGCCCAGGAAGCTTGCTTACGGCTCTGGCGTAACCGTCAAACCTTTCAGCTTCGGGGTAAAGCCGCTTGGTGGGTGTTTGTCAAGAAAGCGGCGAGTTCGTGCGCGATCGATCACTTTCGAAAACGACAGATCGCAGTGTCCCTCGATGGTCCAGATTTCGGCGAAATCCCGGACCGCGATCTGCGAACTTTGGAGGTACTAGTCGAGGTACTGGACCGGTACCATCAAGTACTCGCGGCAGCTGATGAGATTTGGCTGGGCAAGCTTGGTGCGGACGCCGAAAGGAGCATTCTCGCCGCGAAGCTTTTCTTTGTCGACAAGAAGTCCTGGGCCGATATTTCGCGACTATTGGGGGCCCAGCAGCCGGGACGACCGAAGTTGACGAGGCAGCAGGTCGATGCTTGGCTTAGCGACCCGGTCATTTTGCGCCATGTCGCGTTCGATGAACTTTACTTCTCCAATGCCGAACTTGCGGCAAACCTGTTGGGCTATTCGAAGCTGGAGGTCTCTGAGGTCGATCGACTGATGGACCTTGTCGTAAGTCCCGAAGGACGTCAGGAGCTGGAGTCGCGGGGCGAAACCTTCCGCGATTGGCAGTGGGCGGAAGTCTATGCTATTTTATGGCGATACAAACGATCTCTTTTGCTATCTCAACTAGAGCGACTGAAAGCAATTGACCTAAAAAAGGACGAATTAACAGACCTTTTTGATAGATGTGTTCAGAAATTTCCGTTCGTGACTATTATGAGCACGTTGCAGTCACAAGCCGGGAGCCTTCCTGCCTTGTCGAGCAGTCTCAACCGGCCGGGTTTTTGGCAGCGCCTAGTCTTTCAGTACTTCACGAAAGACGAGATCGCTCATCGAGACATCTTGGATCGCACAGAAGGAGCGGCGGCGCGAGCCAACTACCGCCTCACTCCCGCGATGCTGAATGTTTGGCTGAGCAACGGACGCCTGTTCACCCAACTGGCGGAGCATTTCGAGACTTCTAAAGGGGAGAAAGCGGATGTCTGAAAACGTCCAATTCCCTGAGGAGGGGCTCTCGCCCGCGACCGTCGACCTTTTGCAGGCCCTCTTCGCCACTGCGCCCGCCCTTGTGGAGACGGGCCTGTCAAAGGACACGTTGGTTCGCTACGTCGCGCAAGCCGCCACTCCCCAAGAAGCGGCGATGGTGGAAAAGCACACCGCCCGCAACGAAGCCGATCGCCGCACCCTGGTCGACGTCTGGGATTGCGTGGATGAGCTTCGAAGGAAGCCGGTAGGAGATATTCATCGCATCGCGCGAGGGGAAATCTGGCCGGAAGACGGTTTTGCTGGTGAGGCATCCGAACCGCATTCCTTTGAGGCGGAGATCGCAAGGCTTTACCTTGAGGTGCTTGCGACGCCTACCGCGACCAATTCCACCGGAATCGCCGCGCTTCTAAAATCCGGCTGGGATCAGTCCCGGTTGGCCCTCGCGACGCTGGCCGCATTGGGTGAGGCCCGTCGACCGAGGCTAGGGAATCCCGCGTTTGCGTCGGCCATGCGTTCGTCGTCCGCGGTTGTATCGATGGAGGATGCCCCGGCGGCTTCCGGCCGGGTCGAGGCATCGGAACGCGGCGTGAGTTTGGTTTTCGACGAGCCTGCGAGCATGGCCGGGGATGAGATCTTCGTCGCCGTCGACGCCCCGGGTCACCGGTTGAGGCTCACCCATGGTCTTCTCGAAGACGGCTCGATCACCCTTCCGCTCGATCGCGCAGTTTCGAACTCCTTACGCTTTACCGTGCGTTTAGGGGACTGGCCCACGAACAGCGAGGGCCCGTTCCTAACTTTCGTGGGAGGACCAGACGCCACGCCAGAGGATCCGTTCATCGAGTTGGTAAACCCGCCCACAGTCAACTTCGGCAAGTTAAAGCTGATGTTCCGGTGGTTGCAGGATTCGGATGGTCAACTGGCAAAGACGGAAGCCGGAGGGCTTGAGACATCGTTTACGACCGGACCAGAAACTTGGCAGGTCCTGGGCCGGCAGGAGCATGTTCCTGGGCATTCGGTCGTTACCATAGAATTCGAATTCCCCGGTGAAGACGGGCCATTTCCTTGGCCCCTGCGGTTTCTTTGGCAGTCTCCGCCATAGTCGCGAGAATTGCGGCTCGCGGTCTGTATATTAGTCGCGAGCCGTGAAAGTCCGTGATAAGCCACGCAATCCCAGTGCTGAACTACGTCTGACCTTGGTATCTGCTCCGGCTGGTTTACACGTTTCAATTAGCCGTTTGTCCGAAGATTTGGCCTTAGCTTCGCAAACAATTGAGCCGCCCGATATCAATACTCTTCGAGAAGAGTGTCTGGGGTTCTTCCGTACTGGACGCAAAATTCCGGAAACTAAGCTTGGTGAACTTGGCGATGCGCTGGCCGCGATTCTGTTCCCGCCGGCGATTCGATCTGTGATCCGTGAAGAAGTCACGAACAGAGACTTGAGCCTGCGGCTTCAAGTGAAAGCTCCCGACATTGCCGGACTTCCCTGGGAGTTTTGCAACCTCGGAGCCCTCCTTTCCCCGGAAACGCTTCGTGGGCCATCCACCGCCACTGCGGCGCCAACGGACCGGATCCGGCTGGTACGAGAAGTGGCGATGCCGGCGCGACGTCATGCCGTCGAGGAAGGTCCGGCGGTTCGTGTGCTAGTCGTCGAAGCCAACCCGGATTCTTTGCGTTACCCGTTTCTTCGCAATGCGGAAGCGGAGTGCGACACGGTCGTTCGCACCTTACGGTCGGCGAAGCTGGCGCATTTTCAAGTCGAGCAGGTGAAGTACGCGACCCGTAACGTCTTCATCCGGCACGTGATGAAAGAGCGGCCGGATATCGTGCATTTCATCGGCCATGGCGATCTGGAAGCATCGGGTGGCGTGCTTATTTTCGAAGCCAACGATAACGAGCATGTGTCGGTTTATGGAGATGAGATCGCCGACCTTCTCGTGGAGGCGGGAGTTCGGCTCGTGGTGCTTTCGGGTTGCCAAACTGGAGTACCGGAATCAGGCGTCGGGGCCATGATAATCGCGGCTGGGGTGCCGTCCGTGGTGGCGATGCAATTTCCGATCGAGGACGCGTCGGCGCACGTTTTCTCGGCAGCCTTTTATGGAGCAGTGGCAAAACGGCTGTCGATTGACCAAGCGCTCGCCGAAAGCCGCTCGGCGTTGCGATCACACGGCTACAGCTGGGGCATTCCGGTTCACCTACTGGCGTCGAATGCGACTTCGCTCTCTCTGGGTGCGGAACCTGTGGTCAAGGAGCCGAAGCACAACTTGCCGAATGAGTCGCGAGATTTCATCGGCCGAACCCGAGAACTCCGCGAACTGGCCCGAATCCTGAAGGCAAGGAAACACCGCCTACTGACGATCACCGGAATGGGGGGCATGGGTAAGACGCGGCTCGCAAAGCAGGCCGCCCGACAAGCCGTGGACCTTTACCGAGATGGCGTCTGCTACGTAGATTGCGAATCCCATTTCTCCGAGGCGGATCTCCTTTCCGCGATCGGCGAGAGTGCCGGGGTCGAGGAGACGCCTTGTACTTGGTCCCTTTTGGAGTCTCACTTTGCTTCGCGCGAATGTCTCCTCGTGCTCGATTGCTTTGAAAAGCTGGTGGGCAACCATTTGCCGTTTGAGTCTCTGCTGAGTCATGCGCCCGGGCTTCAAGTCATGGTTACCAGCCGTGCACTCCTCAACGCGCGGGGGGAGCAGGAATATGTGCTCGGCCCCATGTCTCTCGCAAGGAAGACGAGCGCGTTGGCCGACGGGATCCGCCTGTTCGTGGACGCCGCTAACCGCGCGGACCGGGACTTCGAACTAACGAAGGACAATCGACGAACGGTGACCGCCCTGGTGCGGGATCTGGAAGGGGTTCCGCTGGCGGTCCTTCTCGCGGCGGGGCGGCTGAAGCACCTATCCCTGGACGAGCTGAAAACGCGTCTGGGGACGCATCGTCTGGATATCTTGCGTCGACGAGACGCGGGCAACGACAAGCACGCAAACCTGTTGCGGGTCGTCGAAGATTCTTTCCGGCTTCTGGGTCCCGGGGAGCAGGCACTCGCCGTGCGGCTTTCGGTTTTCCACGGCGGTTTTTATCTTGACGACGCTTATGCGGTCTTGGGCGAAGAGTCGGACTTGCTCGATAGCGTGAGCATCTTGCGAGACAACAGCTTGCTTTCTGCCCAAGTTGTGGACGGCCGGATGCGGTTTCGGACGCTTGACACGGTCCGTGAGGCGATCGAAACGTTTGCCGATCCGGCGGAGTTCGACCAGGTCCGGCGTAAGCACGCCGAGTACTTTGCGGAGCGGGCTTCGAAGGTGCGGGAAGCGGCAGATAGTCAGAACTCGGCGACCGCTCGAGCCATCGTCACGCGCGAGGCGGCGAATTTTCGGTCGGCGATCGGGTTTGCGATTGAGAGGTCAATGAATGGCTTGCTCTGCACCTACGGCAAAAAACTGACCCGGCCCTACTTCGAGATCGGGGCACGATCCGACTTCGAGCGTCTCGCGAAGGCGGCGGATGTGGCCGCAATCCTCGAGGGAGACCTCAACCTTCGGATCGAGCTGGCTGGACTCCGGGGCGCGGTGTCAAGAAGAGACAACCTGCTCGACCAGGCAAAGGCGGCGTGGCAAGAACGCGCAAACCTTTCGGGACAGAGCGGCGACACCGAAACTGAGTTCGATTCGTACCTTGACCTTGCCGATCTTGCCATTTCTCAGGAGGCTTTCACCGAGGCCGAGGAATTCATCGCGGCTGCCCGGCGGATCGAAGATCGGGTGGAGAGCGAGGTTTTGCGGGTCGGCTCGCTCATCGTTTTGATCAAGTTGGATCTCGCTCGAAAGGATATCGAGAAGGCGATCGTGGTTGCCACCGAGGTGGAGGCAAGACTCGCCCATGTTCCACCAGAGCCGGACGTCATGTACGTCTGGATGAATCTCGCCCGCATCTATCGGCGCGCCGGGTTTTTGGACCGAGGACTCTTCAAATTTCGGCAAGTCCTGGAGCTTGCGATCCGGTTCGGATTTCGACACTCTGCAGGCAGAATTCTTATCGAAATGGCGCCATGTCTAGAAGAGATGGGGCAGCTTGCCAACGCGGCCCTGGCCCTTACATTGGCCGCCGCGATCCCGAATAGCGTGTCGAGCTCCGTTCGCAACGACGCTAGGCGGCAGCTTAAAGTATTTACCGTGATGCATGGGCCTCATGTCTCGAAAACAGCCGTCGATGCGGTCGATTCGGAGGAGTGGGACGAAGTTGCCGCGAAGCTCATCAATCGGTAAAAAGCTAACGCGATTTAGTTAGATCTATTCCGCGTACCCCGTTTCTTATTAGCAAGAGGATGTATGCATTCTCTTGGGATATCTAAAATGGATTCTTCAGCACCTATTCCTCCACCCCTTCCCGAGAAGTCTCGTGCTTCGTTGGTCCCTCTCGACTTTGGAGACGGACGGCAAGAATTGTCGCTCGTCTTTATCAGTTATGAGTGGCACGATCTCGTTTCCATCATTCGAGATCCCGTCAAGTTTTTTGCCGCGAGCGGAAGCTCCTGGAATCAAATCACTCCGGGCGGTGAGGACCCATACGAGTGGGATCTTCTTTCCGACTGCACCCTCGTGCTGGAATGGATTGGCGGTTCAAGTTCCTCGATCTACCGGTCGCTCGCGATGGCGCCGGGCGCGGGTGAGGACTCGACGCCTACTCCTGCCGATCTAAAAGATCCGGAAAACCTTAAGAAGGTGCTCGATAAGCACTATCCCACAGGAGTGATTCACGCTGAGTTCGCTTTGAACACTCGTATTCTGTACATCAAGTACCATCCATGTCCCACAGACGGACTCAGGCCGCGCAGATTCTCTGGTAAATATACGAGTAGCACGCTAGTGAAGCACGTTCCGGCCGATCCGGCGGGTTACGTGGGCGCGAGCGTCCACTTCGACATCGGACAGAACCTGGTTCAACGCGCGCGATTTGTCGTGGACTATCTCGAAGACTGGATTGGGGTCGTCAATGAAGCAATTTCGGCGCAAGGAACGACCTTCCGAATTGGTGAGGCCAACCACGTCGAGAAGGGCGGCACGATCGAGATCAAGGCGCCCGTAGAGGCGACTCCGCCGACACTTCAGGCCGATCCGGACAATGGCTATCCCACCGTGATCGTCGAGAGCCGAGCGGCCAAGGTGATGGCGCCGGCGGCATTGACGTCGGCCGCGAAGCCCGTGCTGACCGCCGACTATGGTGACGACCCTTGTCAGGTTTGTATCGAGATCAACGGCGTACTTGTTAACCCGACCACCATGAACTCAGGCACAACAGTCGTCAAGTGCTACATTCCGCCTGGACCGCCCAACTGATCGGCCAGCCTCAAGAAATGAGCCCCTGCTTCCAGGCGTCGCCCGGGATGCAGGGGCTTTTTGGGAAATACCTGGTAATTCATCTTGGATTTGCGGGTGAAATCCCGTCCTCGTTAGAAGTACTCCTCGGTCCTCGTTTAGTCACTAAGGCCTAGCCAACTGACTGAACCATGATTCGTTCCATTCGCCGGATACGTCGTGTGATGCTGACCCTATCACTGATCGGCTCCCTTGCCGCCGCGTTCGACTGTGACGCCGCGCCGGTAATCCACGGAGCCAGCGCGCCCGCGCACCAGTGCAAGGGCCATCGTCGCCGCCATCGCCATTTCTGGATCTAAGCGCCGACGCGGTCCTTGTCCCGCGTCGGCCTTTGCGCGAGTGCGTCTTTAGCCCGGTGAGAAATCCAGCACGGAATCCGCAGGTAGATCCCTTAGGGAACACATTCCTGCCTTCACCGCAGCGCTTTGCCTTGTTATCGAGGCAGGATTGGCGGCATCGAACACCGTGACCTGGTAGCTGCCGTCCGAGATGCCGAGCGCCGTAAGCCGCACCTCCGACGTGTCCGCGCCGAATACTCTCACCAGCGCCCAATGAGAATCACCAAGACCATGGGCGAACGCAGTCGGCCCGATGCCGGGAGCGGTGATGGAGTTGATCTGGATCCAATCGCCGCCGTGATTTTCGATGCGGATTCGCACCGGGCCGGCCGGGTAGTCCAAGGCAATCGCCGCACCGCCACGCGCTCTTCCCGCTCCGGCGGCCGGAGCCTCGTATTTCTGATCGAAAACCTGGCGGTCGTTAACCCAAATGGTTAGGTGAGCTCCCTTTGGCGATACCTGGCCGGTGGCGACCGATACCTTGCCCGCCGACGTGGCGTTGAAGGTGACGAGGAGCGGCTTCGCCCACGCTTTCTGGCCGCCATCCAGGCTTTGGAAGTATTGCGACCAGCCGGCGAGTTCGCGCACCCCGACATTCGGAAGGTGCAACTCGCTCACCATCGACTGGCCCCAGCCGAGACCGGGAGCGACGGTGAAGTCGGAGTGAGCAGGCGTTGCGGCGATCACATTTATCGGCTTAGCGGCCTTGTGTTTGGTTAAGCCGGATTGGTCGATGACCTTGCGAGCGGCGCGGAAATCGTCGGCGAGGTTTTCGCGGTCCACGTTATCCCAGAACCAATACATCCCCGCTCCGGCATGGCCGGCGAGGATACCGCCGTAGATGCCGTCGCGTACGAGCTTGCGACGATTAGCAGCGGGGCCGTTGGGCGGACCAAATTCGCCGAAGAAGCCCGGTTTCCGCTTGAACTCGTAGCCGCCTATGGAAGCGAGGACGTTCGCGGGGTAGGTGTGGGGCTGCATGTAGTCGGCATCGTCGAATACATGGGAGTCCAGGGACTCGGAACTGCTGCTTGTGACCAAGTGATGGTACGGGTCCAACGACTTCACGTAGGCGGTCATCTCTTTGTGCCAAGCGGCGACATCGCCGACCCTTTCCGGATGCTTCTTGATCGCGTCGACCCACTGGACTTCGTTGAATAGCTCCCAGGACATGATCGCCGGTGAGTGTCCGTAACGGGCGATGGCGTAACGAAGCCAAATCTTAGACCGGCGCTTCGCTTCCGGATTGATGAAGAAGTCGGTCGGGTCGGCGAGGAAGCCGCCGTTCTTAGTGTTCCAAGGATGCTCGGCCCAGTTGGAGTCGGTCGTCGTGCTGTAGGGGCCGTGGTGGAACAGGGTGAATTGGAAGGCGATGCCCGCCTTTTCGGCAGCCTTTACGATGCCGTCCCAAAGTTCCAGGGAGTCCTGCCTGAGCTCGCCGGGAGCGACTGGACGCGCGGGTTGGCCGTTTCCGGCGGGAGCGGGGAAGAACGGGTTCTTGTTGTCCCAATGGTCCGCCCAGATGCGCGACCAGTTCGCTCCGCTTCGGCCCATTTTGGCCATGCCGTCGGCGACGCTTTCGTTGGGGATCGACCGCCAAGCGTAGTCGTAGCCGATGGGAAAGTAGGGCGTGCCGTCGGTGTAGGCGAAGTGCCTGCCATCCAGCTCGATGAAGCCGTGGGGGAGGGGGGACTCGACGTCGACGGCTTGCGGCACCTTCGCGACGGGCTGACCGTTCAGGTAGAAGGTGGCCGTATACGTTCCCGGCGCGGGGGCGACCAGGGTGGCCGCGAACTTGTCGTCGCCGATGTAGTAGGCAAGGCGCCGGTTGTGGCCGCCGTGCTCACTGACGAAGTCCGCGGTGACGTTATTGACGACCGGGTCGTAGGGGTTGCCCTCATGCGCGAAAGTGGCGGAGACCGTAACCGGCCCGTACCATTTCTGGGTGGCCGGCTGGGGAGCGAGGAGCAGCGTCGTCAGTGTCGCCAAAAACGTCATCGTGGCGAGATGCTACCCCTGTGTTAGCTCTTCCGTTTGCCCATCAACCTCGTGAGTTCTGGGTCCATTGTCTTGAGCCAGAGCGTCGCCCCCTCGGGGCTCGGATGGAGCACATCCGGCATCAGGGTCTTGTTCATGGATCCGTCCGGGTTCAGGAAGATCTTGCTGATGTCCAGGTAATGGACGTGTCGCTGTCGCGCGAATTTCCGGATGATCTCGTTGGTGTGGATGAGGACTTGGCCACGGGAGTTCTCGCTGGGCTTCTCGCCATAAGGGAAGCAGCCGAGGAGGAGAATCTCGGTGTTCGGAAGTTTCTCGCGGAGAAGCTTGACGATGGCCTCGATGCCCCCCGCGATCTGCTCGGCGGTGTGGTGCGTCGGATAATTTCGCTCGTCCGCGTTGTTGGTGCCGATCATCAACGTGACCGCCTTTGGCGACTGGCCTTCGAGTTCGCCGTTCTGGAGGTTCCAGAGGATGTTCTCGGTGCGTGCGCCGCTATAGCCGAGGTCGATCGCGTGCCTTGGGGCAATGTACTGCTGCCAGGCGGGCTGGTATTCGGCCTTTTCGAAGTTATGGGTGATCGAGTCGCCGATCATCAACAGGTCGAACTTCTCTTTAGCGATGGCCGCGACCTTTTCGGCATGCCGCGATTCCCAGCCGCCTTGCGGAACGGGCACCTCCGCCGGGTTCGTTTGGTGCGTGCCGGCAAACGCGAACGGCAGGAGGGCTGAAGCACCGAATAGGGTCAGGGAACGGAAGCGCATTCCCCGATGATAGCCTTAGATTGCGAGATGTCGGGTTAGGTATCGGGTGTACAGGTCGCAGGCGAGGTCGACGGTGCCGTCGGGCAGTTCTTTCAGCACTCCGGCGGCAACCAGTCGCTCCGTGCCTTCGGCATCGGAAGGGGTTCGCATCGCGAGGGACGACCGGATCGCTTCCAGCACGACGGGGGCGTGAGTTACTGCGACCAACATTCTCTTCAGATGGTCCGCGAACGGGCCGTCGTCGCTATCCGCCGTCTCCATCAGTTCCGCGAAATCTAGCTTATGAGTCGCCAGTAGTTCGAGCGATCGGCGGGTGAGGAAGGGCTGGCCCGCGAGGAGGAACTGGAGGGCTTCCAAGTGGGATTGGCGGTCGATGGGGCTACCGTAGCGCTCGTTCAGGTCCATCGTTTGCTCCAAGGTGAAGCCCTTGAGGGTGAGATGGCGGCCGACGTTGAAGGGCGATTGGTTAAGGTCCCGAATGAAGAGGCGTGCCTCGGTGGCGTAGCCGATGACGACGGTGAAGCGTCCCCAGGGTCCTTTTGGATCGCGGGCGCGGGCATTGTGCCAGCTTCGAACCAGGCCAAAAAAGTCGTCCGCGAAGGGTACGGCGAAGAGGCGGTCCGCCTCGTCCATGAACCAAACCAGCGGCACTTCCGAGGCTTCCAGCAGCGCTCGCATGAAGTTGTCGAGGTTGATGGTCGGGCCGAAGACGTCCAGCCATTCCGCTTCGAAATCGTATTTGAAGTGGACTTGGCGGGCCAACATAGCGGCGAGGAGCCGCATGAACTGGTCTTCGTAGAAGAGCTGAGAGACGCTCAGCATCTGGAAGTCGGTCGAGACTTGGCGGCGATCCAACCGGTCGACCAGCTCTGCGCCGCGACCGATCAGGGAAGTCTTGCCGACTTGGCGGGGACCCTTTACGAGGATGACGCTCTCGGTATTCCGAATCGCGTCTTCGAATTCTTGGTCGGTTGCGCGAAGGGTGTAGTAGGGCGAGGACGGCACGACCGCGCCACCGGCTGGCTCGATCGGGATTTGGGGAGCCGGAGGCGTTCCAGGGGCTTCTCCTAGTGCCGTCAGCACTTCCGCGACGAGTTTTAAGTCGTCGTGCTCGCCGTGCCAGTGGACGCCGCGGAGCCCGCTCAGATAGGAACCCAACGGACCCGCCGGCGCGCCACCATCTCCAACCCATACGGGGATGACCTTCGGAATGCCTCGTCGCCGGCTTTCATCCAAAGCGGTTTCGAGCTCGTACTCGAGCATCTCGCTCCCGGAGCTCGCGGGGGAAAGGATGGCGATCACCGTCTCCGCGCTCCGAACGGATTGCTCGACGGACTTCGCCCAGTTCACGCTGACCTTGGCGTGACGATCGATGAAAACCAGCCGCCCTCGCTCGGCCAAGGCCCTTTCGAGAAGCAGAAGAACGTGTTCGTCCGGGCTCGCACCGCGCTTATATAGCAGGACAATCATTAGTTAAAAGTTCTCCCGAACAGCTCTCAGACTGATTCTCGCAATGATCCTAGCAGATTGACCGGCGGATATTAGCCAGGATGTGGGGAGTTCCTCCACATGAGTCATCGCGTCACCTCCTGATTCCCCTTAACGCGGACGGACCGATCGGGACTCGAAGGGAGGGGTCCTGGTCGATCGAGTCCCAGGTTCGGATAATGTGGCTCGCGCTGACGGTGATGAGGTGACGGCCGTCGGAGGTGAAGAGAATTCCTCTCAAGGGTCCGTCGAGGGCCTTTACGGTGGTGAGCTGAACTCCGGTCGCGGCATCCCAGACTTGCCAGATGCCGCCTTCAGTGGTTGTCGCAACTTGGCGGCCATCCGGCGAAAGATCCGCCCCGGTGACACGCATGCCGGCGCTGGCGCGGAACTCTCGCCGTTCTTTGAGGGGATCGAGGTCCCAGAGGATCGCGCGGCCATCCCGTCCATAGGTAAAGAAACCTTTGTTGTCGGACGTGAACGAGACGCTGGTGATGCCGAGATTGTGGGGCGAGATTGTTCCTCGCAGCTGACCAGTTTTTGCGTCGAGCACCTCGATATTGAAGCGGCCGGAGAGCGCTAAGACGGTCTTGCTGTCCGGTGACATCCACAAGCCAGAGCTTTGTGAATTGGGCAAAACGTACTTCCAAAGCGACTGACCGGTTGCCCCGGAAATACCCTGAACCGTTCCGTCAATTTGGCTCGAAATAGCAAAGGTTTCGCCCGATAGGCCCGCGGAGAAGTTCGAGGGGATCGGGGTCAGTACGACGGGTTTGCCCTTTTCCTCGGTATCTACGATCCGAGCAATTTTGAGTTCCCTTTGCGCCGTCATTTGCCAGCGGCCGTTGTAGGTAAAGCTTCTGAAGTTCTTTGGGATCGGCATCGCTCCCCCTGGCGCCAATGTGGGATCGACCAGACGCCGGATGAAATGGGGATCAAACTTGAACAACACGATGTGCCCGAGCCCATCCCGTCCGACGCGCTCGCCGGTGTCCAGGAAGCCGGCGGAAGGTTCCCTCCGCGTGTCGAATATCCGGACGGAGGTGGCTGAAGCAAGAAGGTCTGCGCCCTGGGGGGAAGTAGAGAGGTTCCACACGTTGTAGCGCGCGCCGAGGAATTGGCCCTGGGGATAGTTGGTCAACGTAACTTTCCCGGACTGATCGAGGAGGCACAGGCGCCGTTCGGCGCCGACGAAGCTCACCGCGGTGGGGTTTTCCGGATTGCTCCAGGCATAGCGGTAGACGATGGCGTGCCTGTCCACGTCTCGCCCGAGGACGGTTGGTCCGCCGTCGCTATAGATCACTTGGCTTCCTGAATCGGACA
>Ga0105239_10004195_pt1 | contig 17311 bp, 11 predicted proteins | sample KBSC44metaG_FD_92761 | JGI IMG/M metagenome (GOLD analysis project Ga0105239, IMG submission 92761) | Corn rhizosphere microbial communities from Kellogg Biological Station, Michigan, USA - KBS C4-4 metaG | ecosystem: Host-associated > Plants > Roots > Rhizosphere > Soil | place: Michigan, USA...
ATACCCCTGTACTTCATGATGACCTCGCGTTGCGGGTCGCGAAGTCCATTTCCCCGCTGTGTGTCGCGCTTCAACGATACTGCGGCGTACGCAGTATCGCAACCCCGCATCGCATGCGGATCAACGTTTGCCCCACGCCACCTGCACGCCGAACATCGCCATGCGGTCGATGCCTGGCTCGTAGTAGCGGCCGTTGCTTTCGTTGACGATCACCGAGCCGACGTAGCTTTTGTCGAGCAGATTGTTCAGCCGTATAAACGTATTGACGTCGGCATGGCCTGCCACGAAACGGTAACCGAGCGAGGCGTTGAGCAAGCCGTAACCCGGCGCGAATTCGGTGTTGAGGTCGTTGACGGCCACGTTGCTGGCCGCATCGGCTTCCAGCGAGGCGTTCCAGCCGTTGCCGCCGTCCCACTTCAGCGCGGCGTAGAAATCCGACTTCGGCACGCCCGGGATGCGCGATCCGGATGGCACCAGCGTGTTCGGCGTCGTGCACGTGGATGCCGCCGGACAGGTGAGGTATGGCGACTCGAAGTTGGCTTCGAGGTAGGTGTACGAGGTCTCGAAACGCCATTGTTCGCCGATCGGATAGTGCAGTTGTGCTTCGATGCCGCGCCGCCGCGCCTTGTCCACGTTTTGATACGTGGTGCGCCCGCCGGACGAATTTTCGACCGCGAGTTCGTGGCGCGAATCGGCCTGGAACACGGCGACATCGAATTCGCCACCTTGGCCGAAACGGAATTTCGATCCGGCCTCGCCGTTGCGGCTGCGAGAAGGCACCAACGCGAAATTGATACCGGAACTGCCGTCCGGACGATAACCGAGTTCGTTGAACGCCGGCGTCTCGAAACCGTTGCCGTAGGAAACGTAGAGGTTCCAGTTGTCCGCCGCGTTGAACAGCAGGCCGGCGACGGGCGTCGTCGCGCCGTAACTCACTTTGCCGCTGTCATCGCCGTTGCTGGCGGTGATGTAGCGGTCGGCCGAATCGAAGCGCACCTGGCTGTGGCGCGCGCCCGCCGTGAGCGACCAGCGATCGGTGAAATCCCATTTGCCTTGCAGGTATTGATCGAAATCCGCTTCGTTGTCCTGCTCGTTACGGCGCAGCGCACCCTGTATTCCGACCACGCTGCCGACGAAATTGTTGTAGCCGAGCCGGTGCTGGCGCTGCTGATCGTAGCTGGTGCCGAGGGTCAGCTCGAACGGACGCCCGGCGAGCATGTCGCGATACGCCCAGCGCAGATCGGAGCCGCCGTAGTTGCCGGCGAGATCGATCACGCCGCCCGGACTGGTCGGTTTCTGCTGCGTCGAAACCGGGATGGACTGGAATTGCTGCACGTCGCGTTCGCCGTAGTAGGCGAGTGCGCGCACCGTCTGCGTTTCAGACAGGTTTTGCTCATAGATCGCGCCACCCTGTTCCTGATGCACGCTCTTGCGCGTGTCGAATGTCACCGCGACCGGCTGCGGCTGGCGCGGATTCGCGTTGAACTGCGCGCGCGTGAGGCCGAGTGGATCGTCGACGTTGGGCAACGAAGTGGTGTTGGCGAGCAGGGTCAGCTTGCCGTCGCTGCCGACGTTGTAGGTGATCTTCGCGTTGCCGTTCTCGCGTTCGGCGCGGGCATGCGCGCGGTAGTTGTCGGTATAAAAGTGCGCAAAATCCACATTGTAGCCGAGCGCATCGTTGCCGCCGCGTACGTTGGCAGCGAGGCGGTACGTCCCGTAATCGCCGCCGGCGAGGCTGCCGCGGTATTGCGTCGCGCCTTGCCCGTCGGCGGTGAATATCTGGATCACGCCGCCGGATGAATTGCCGTACAGCGCCGAGAATGGTCCGCGCAGCACTTCGATGCGCTCGCCCGAGTCGAGGCTGAAGGCAGAGACCTGGCCTTGACCGTCCGGTGCGGTCGCCGGGATGCCGTCCTGATAGATGCGCACGCCGCGGACGCCGAAGGTGGATCGCGCGCCGAAGCCGCGGATCGAGATTTGTTCGTCCTGCGCGTAATTTTGGCGATCGCGGGCGATCAGGCCGGGAACGCCCTGCAGGTATTCGGATGGATTGATGCCGGGTGTGTTGGCGGTTGGGTCTTGCAGTGAGATGGAATCGATCGAGGCGGGGAGGTTGAATGCATCCTGCCTGGAGCGGGTTGCGGTGACGACGACCGTTTGCAGGCGCGGGTCGGTGGTCGCGTCGGCTGAATCGGTTGTTGGGTCGGCGGACGCTGGGGCGCTCAGCGCCGTGAGGAAGGCGGCCGTCAGCGGCCGGGGTGGAAATTGCACGGGTTTTTGCCCCTAAAAAGTCTTGTGTAATTGTGTCATGTGGAAGGGATTTGGGGTCTCACGATTTTCGCTATTCGGTGTGTCAGATTCGGCACAATGTGGCGACACCCAAGCAGCGAGCGCAAGCTGTGCCGTTCGCCCAGTACGATGAGCAGCGAAAAGCACCTACGATCAGGGCAAGGAGATGGCATTGCACCGTCGCTTGCGTCAACGCACTGGTTTGAACATCTACTTTGCTGATCCGCACAGCTCCCTGGCAGCGCGGTATCTGCGAGAAAATCACCGGGCTGTTGCGTCCGTACCTGCCCAAGCGATGCGATCCGTCGGTGTTCAGCCAAACATTGCTTAACCGGGTCGCCGACAGCGTCAACACGCGTCCGCGCAAAGCGTTGAACTGACGGACACCTCAAAAGGTGTCTATGAGAAGTGCGATTGGCCGGTGCCGCCGTGGAAACCGATGGGACCTACGCTGACAGGTATGTATTGCGCTTGTAATTTGAGCGCACCGTGACCTTTGCCGGTCAGCAAAAAGCTGCAGGCTGGCCGCAGGGCAGCTGAAGCACTTGATCTAAGCGCGCAAAAGCTGGATTCCAGCCTTGCTGAAATGACGAGCAAAGAGGTCCCTACTCAGCAACCAACTCCAACCGATAACCAACCCCATACACGGATGTAATCGGATCAAACCCCGCCTCCGCCAACTTGCGCCTCAAATTCTTCACATGACTATCGACCGTCCGATCACTAACAACGCGATGATCACGATACGCCGCATCCATCAACTGCTGCCGTGAAAACACCCGCCCCGGCTGCGCCAGCAATTTGCGCAACAGACGAAACTCCACGGGCGTCACCGACATCGGCTGCCCGCGCACGCGCACTTCGAAACGCGATTCATCCAGCTCGATCGGCGACGGCACCGCCTGCGCGATGGCGCTCATCCGCCGCAACACCGCTTTCACGCGCGCAACCACCTCGCGCGGACTGAACGGTTTGCAGATGTAGTCGTCGGCACCGAGTTCGAGGCCAAGTAAACGGTCGATCTCTTCGACACGCGCAGTCACCATCAAAATCGGCACGCTGGAAAATCCGCGAATCGATTTGCACACGTCCAGCCCGCTGTCGCCGGGCAGCATGATGTCGAGCAGCACCGCGTCGGGCGCGTGCTCGCGAACCCAATTCGCAGCAGCACTGCCATTATCGAGCACGTTCACTTCATATCCGGCATTGGCCAGATAATCGCGCAGCAGCGCGGCAATCTTCGGTTCGTCTTCGACGACGAGAACGCGCTGGCTCATGCCGCCCTCGGCAATTCCACCGCGACGCGCAGACCGCCGAGCGGCGAGGCTTCCGCTGCGATGCTTCCGCGATGCGCATCGACAATGGCTTTAGCGATGGACAAACCGAGCCCCGCACCGCCGACCGCGCGGTTGCGCGACGAGTCGACGCGGAACAGACGCTCGAACAGATGCGGCAAGGCGGAGGCCGGCACGGCGGGCGCGGTGTCGTCGACGGTGAGCCGAATCACGTTTGCATTCTCGTGAACGCCGATGCGAATGCGGCCCGGCGCATCCGTGTAGCGTTGCGAATTGGTCAACAGGTTGTCGAGCAGTTGCGACAGACGCCGCGCATCGCCATCGACGATGGCATGCGGCTGAACGTCGCTGTCGAGTTCCAGACCCTTCGCCGCGCACGCATCCTTGTGCGCATCCACCGCGTCCGCTACGAGTTCGCCGAGATCGATCGATTCGAAGCGATAGTCGAGCGCACCGGCGTCGGCCATCGAAAGCTGATAAAGATCTTCGATCAGTCCGCCGAGCCGCGTGCATTCGGCCTGCAGCGAATCCAGCGCCTGCGGTGTGGTCTCGCGGACGCCGTCCTGCATCGCCTGGATTTCGCCGCGCAGGATGCTCAGTGGCGTGCGTAGTTCGTGCGCGATGTCCGCGCCCCAGCGCCGGCGCGCGTCGCGCGATTGTTCGAGGGTCGCGGCGAGATGGTTGAAGTCGCGCGACAACGCGCCGAGTTCGTCGCTGCGCCGCGTGTCTATACGCCGCGAAAAATCGCCGGCGGCAAGCGCGCGCGTACCGCTCGCCAGCGATCGCACCGGCGCGAGCAGCCAGCGCGCGAGCACAAACGAAAACAACAGCGCTCCGATCAGGATCGCCACGCCGGCAATTGCCGCGCTGCGCGTTTGCGCGTGCGCGAAGGCGATGTCGGTGGCGCCGCTGATCTGCGGGATCGGTCCGAGTCGCAGCTTTCCGACGACGCGGTCGTTCACTGTGATCGGCAATTCCTCCGCATCGTTCGCGACATGCGGATTGCCGGCGACGAATGCGCCGTTGCCATCGACCAGCGCAAGCCGTGCGATGAAATCCGGTCCGTGCGGCGGATGGCCGGGCGGCGGCCCACCCGGCCTGTCGGGCGGTGGCGGCAGTTGACCGGGCGGCGGCGGATGCTCAAAACCGATGATGTGCGCGCCGTGAAATCCGCGCGGCAGCGGCTCGATCAGATCGATGAGCTGGATCGGATCGTCGTGCAGGAAATTCCAGTCGCCGTGTTGTGCGTAGGCCTCGGCCAATCGCGCAACCGACGGTGCCAGCCGCTGTTTGCTGACCTCGTCGAGATACCCGACGAAGCTCGCGCGGAACGTGTGCTCCTGCCACACCGCGAAGGCGAGCAGCGCCGCGCCGCTGAGCACGGCGAAGGCCAGGAAGAGTCGTTGCCACAATCGCATGCACGCAACGATACGGCCTCGCGCGGGCGCGCGAAACCGGCGCTGTCCATTCTCCGCATTTTCTCCACAGTGTCTGCACCGTATATACGGAATGCAGGACTAGATTGGCAGCGTCGAACCCATCCCACGCTTACACACGAAAGGAGAACATCATGACGAAACTGATCCTCGCCGCCGCGCTGTGCGCGACCCTCGCCGCTTTCGATGCCGGCGCGCATCCGCCGGGCCTGATGGGACCGCCGCCGGGTGGTCATGTCCCGTCTGCCGAAGTGCTGGCGACTAGCGACCTCACGCCCGCGCAGCAGGCTGACGTGCGCCGCATCCTGACGCAGAAACGCGATGCGCTCGACGCCGCCGAATCGAAACTGCACACGCAGATGGAAGCGCTTCACAAACAGATGCGCGACGATCACGAGCGCATCGAATCGCAGACGGCCGAACAATTGCGCAAGGCGCTCGGCGAAGATGCATTCAAGCGCTACGCCGAATGGTCGCTGCGCCACGAGCACGGACCGATGGACGGCGCCGAAATGCACGTTTTTCACGGCGACATGAACGGTCCGGGTGCGCCGCCGCCACCGCCGGGCAGCGGCGCGGGAAAACCGGACGGCGAATAAATCGCATCGAATGAATCCACTGTCATCCGAGCCGAGCGTGTGGTGCCGCGCACTCGGCAACTATTCGTCCCCGCACGTCGCGGTTTCTTCAATCCATCGAAGGAGCCGCGACGTTTTTTCTCCCATCACCGCCAATGGTTCGTTCTCGTGGTTCGTCCCAAGCCCGGCAATCCGAACATTGCGCTCTTCGAACGACAGGAAGCCCTGAGAATCCGCGGATTGAGGCACAATCCGCGGATGGCTTCCGCAAAACAGAGCTCCGACGCGTGCGAACGTAACAAGGATCCGATCCTCGCCGTCCTGCGCGCGCATTTTTCCGATCGCGAGCGCGTGCTGGAGATCGGCAGCGGAACCGGCCAGCACGCCGTCTATTTCGCGCAGCAGTTGCCCACGCTGGTCTGGCAATCCTCCGACCGCACCGACAACCTGCCGAGCGTGCGCGCATGGCTTGACGAAAGTGCATTACCGAACACGCCCGCGCCGCTCGAGTTCGATGTCACGCAACGCTGGCCGGACGGTCGCTACGACGCGGTCTTCAGCGCTAACACGCTGCACATCATGAGCTGGCCGGAAGTCGAAATCTTCTTCCGCAAACTGCCATCCATCATGACGCCGGATGCGAAGCTCGCCGTCTACGGTCCGTTCAATTTCGACGGGCAATTCACCAGCGACAGCAACGCCGCCTTCGACCGCTCGCTGAAATCGCGCGGCGCGCACATGGGTATCCGCGATTTCGAAGCGGTCAACGCACTCGCACGCGCATCGGAACTCGCGCTGATCGACGACGTGCCGATGCCCGCGAACAATCGCCTGCTGGTCTGGCAGCATTAGGGCGAGTGGTGACGACGCCGGTTCTGCTCGCCTGGAGCGGCGGCAAGGATTCAACGCTCGCGCTAGAGCGGTTGCTCGGCGACGAGCGCTATCGCGTCGCCGGCCTGATCACGACGGTGACCGCGACCTACGAACGCATCGCCATCCACGGTGTGCGCCGCTCGATCCTGCATCGCCAAGCCGAGACGTTGCGGCTGCCGCTGATCGAAGCAGGCATTCCGCCGCAGGCATCGAACGACATCTACGAATCGGCTTTCGCGAGTGCGCTCGAGCGAGCGCGTGAGGTGACGTCGAGCGACGTCGATCACATCGCATTTGGCGATCTCTTCCTCGAAGACGTGCGTCACTATCGCGAAGCGATGCTGGCGAATTTGCACTGGTACGGCGTCTATCCGATCTGGGGCGAAGACACCGCGAAACTCGCGCGCTATTTCATCGAGCGCGGCCATCGCGCGATTTTGAGCTGCGTCGACACGCAACAACTCGGTGCGGAATTCTGCGGACGCGATTTCGACACCGTCTTACTCGCCGACCTTCCGACATCGTGCGATCCGTGCGGCGAGAACGGCGAATTCCACACCTGCGTGCACGACAGTCCGCTGTTCGCCGCGCCGATTCCGCTCGAGCGCGGCGAACGTGTGTTGCGCGACGAGCGGTTCCAATATGTGGACTTGATCGAAAGCGCTGCGCGCTAATCCGTCATCGCGCCCATCGACGCATTACCTCAGCGAGCTTCTTCTCAGCCCCAGCGGCGATTTCGCGGAACGACTCGGAAATGCGTTCGTCGCCGATGCAGCGATGCCAGAACATCTGCGCTGCTTGCGACGCACGTTGCCAATGCGCGAGCGATTCTGGCAACGGCGGCTCGACGACGTACTCGCGCGCCACCACTTCGCCGCCGGCGCCGGGGCGGAATCGCATCGGCGTCATGTCGTAGGCGGGCAACAGGGCGAACGGACGCCGCTGGTCGAGCCGCAACGCCGCGTTGCCGAGATGCATGTCCGTGTTGCCGATCAGTTCGCCGAACCATCCGAGAACGGCGAGCTTGTCGGCATCGGCGGCGCTGATCCAGCCGTCGTCGCGAAGCTGCGGCGCGAAACGCCACCACGCGATGCGGCCATGACCGTAGTAGGCGCCGTCGATCGATGCGAGCGACACAAAGCCGACGCGTCCGCGCGCGGGCGTGCGGTCGAACCGTTGTGATTGCAGGAATACACGGTTCTCGCTCTCGATGATTTCATCGTGCGCCGCATCGATGCCGTGTGCGCGCAGCACGTCGGTCGCGATGGCTTCGCAGACGAGAAGGTCGGCCCAACGCCGCCCGCTCGGCATGGTCACGCTGTCGCTGAATTTGACGATAGCCGGCATCAACACATTCGGCTGCGCCAGCGTGACGACAAACTTCGGCTGTTCGCCGCCGGCGGACGATTCGACGACATCGCCCTGAAGTGCCGCCATCGCCAGTTGCGGATAGCGATCGCGGCGTTCGTCCCACGCAACCGTATCGCGCGCCTCGACGACGTTGCGCAAGGCCGTCTGCAGATTGTCTTCGCCGAGCACGAGATGACCCGGTTCGTCGGCGCCGTAGCGAAGCAGCGCCAGCACCACATCGTCATCGGACCACAGCAGCACATCGTCGCGCGTGTTGAGTTCACGCGCATGGCGATGCGCGAAAGCACGGCCGAGAAAGCCCTGTGGACGCTGGTCGGCGAGAAACCACGGCAAACCAGGGAACACGCCGCTGACGAAATCGCCGTGCATAAACGCGTTCGTCGATTCGTTTGGCGTGAACAGGAATTGCTCCGTGCCGATGGCGTGCAAGCGGCCGAGGGAAGCGGGAGTGCCGGCCGCATCGATGGCGTACAAGGGCCAGCTGCTGCCGAGCCGACCGATCGGTCGCGCCAGTGCATACCGTGCCGCGCGCGCTTTGCCGATGCGGATCACGTCGTTTCCTGCCGCGGCGATGAGACGGGAAACGGTAGGCTGACTTACGCCCAACCGGCGCGCGATATCCGCGGCCGCCATCGGCGACTCGCGGCGCAAGGCATCATGTAGGGGTGTCCAAGAGCGAATCATGAATCCGATTGAATAGATTCATGAATAGATTGTCAAGTTAATTTTACTGTGTAATCAAGTATGTATGAAAACCGCATACGGAATTACGAATAGATTCAAGCAGCAATCGCCGGCGCTACCGGCGATCGCCATTGTGCAAGCAAGGTCGTCCATCGCGTCGCGGCCTTGGCGGCATTGGCTTCCTTGATGTGACCGTAGCCGCGAATCTCCTCCGGAATCGACGCGATCTCGACGGCCAGCGCATGGTTGTCGCGATCGAGTTTCGCCAGCAATTCGTCGATCGTCGCGAAATAGTCGTCGATCAGCTTGCGCTCCATCTTGCGCTCGGCGGTGTAGCCGAACACGTCGAGCGCGCCGCCGCGCAGGCCCTTGAACTTCGCGAGCAACTTGAACGCGCGGAACATCCACGGACCGAATTCGGATTTGCGCAGACGGCCTTCGCTGTCGCGGCGCGCGAAGGTCGGCGGCGCGAGATGGAAATGGATCTTGTAGTCGCCGTCGAATGTGTCGCGGATGCGCTTTTCGAAATCGCCGCTGGTGTATAGACGCGCAACTTCGTATTCGTCCTTGTACGCCATCAGCTTGGACGCATAGCGCGCGACGGCTTCGGACAGCGTCGTCGTACCGGGCGTCTTCTGCTGCTCGGCGGTGCGCACTTTCTCGACAAGCGTCTTGTACTCTTGCGCGTAGGCGTCGTTCTGATAGTCGGTGAGGAACGCGATGCGGCGCGCGATCATCTGATCCAGCGTTTCGCTGACCTGCACATCGTTCATCGGCGACGGCATCGCATCGCTGATCGGCGACACCGAACCGCCGTGCGCCGCGTCGCGCACCTTGCCGATATCGACCGCGGCGAGGCGGCCCCAGTTGAACGCGGTCTTGTTCATCTCGATCGCGGCGGCGTTGAGTTCGATCGCGCGCATCAGCGCTTCGTGCGTCAGCGGCACCCAGCCTTTCTGCCAGGCATAGCCGAGCATAAAGAGGTTGCTCGCGATGGAATCGCCGAGCAGCGCGGTGGCGAGATCGGTCGCGTCGACGAGTTCGGGCGTGCCGCCGTCAAGTGCTGTCTTCACCGCATCGACGATCTGATGCGATGGGAACTGCAGATTCGGTTTGGTCGTGAACGTGCCGGGCATCGCTTCGTAGGTGTTGAGCACGACACGCGAGCGGCCCGCGCGGATTTTAGACAGCGCCCAATAATCGTTGACGACGACCATGTCGCAGCCGAGCACGAGGTCCGCTTCACCCGCGGCGATGCGCACGGCATGGATGTCTGCCGGCGTTTTCGCGATGCGCAGATGGCACGTCACCGCGCCGCCCTTCTGCGCGAGACCGGTTTGATCGAGCACCGTCGCGCCCTTGCCTTCCAGATGCGCGGCCATGCCGATCAGCGCGCCGATGGTGACCACGCCCGTGCCGCCGATGCCGGTGACGAGGATGTTCCATGGCTGATCGAGATTGGTGGAGAACGTCGGATGCGGCAAAGTGGAAAAATCCACTTGTCCCGCGCCGCCCTTTTTCTTTTTCAGTCCGCCGCCATGGACGGTGACGAAGCTCGGACAGAATCCTTTGACGCAGGAATAATCCTTGTTGCAGTTACTCTGATCGATTTCGCGCTTGCGGCCGTATTCGGTTTCCTTCGGCAGCACGGAGACGCAGAACGATTTCTCGCCGCAATCGCCGCAGCCCTCGCAGACCAGCGAATTGATGAAGACACGCTTCTTCGGATCTTCCATGCGTCCGCGCTTGCGGCGGCGTCGTTTTTCGGTGGCGCAGGTCTGGTCGTAGATCAGCACAGACACGCCTTCGACATTGCGCAGGCGCTTCTGCACCGCATCGAGTTCGTCGCGGTGGATGAATTCGACGTCCGACGGGAAGATCGAATGATCCGACCATTTCTCGATGTCGTCGGACATCACGACGATTGTCTTTACACCTTCGCTGCGCATCTGGTGCGCGATATCGGGCACGGTGAGCGTGCCGTCGACCGGCTGGCCGCCCGTCATCGCGACCGCGTCGTTGTAGAGGATCTTGTAGGTGATGTTCACCTTCGCCGCGATCGCCTGGCGCACGGCGAGCGATCCGGAATGGAAATAGGTGCCGTCGCCAAGGTTCTGGAACACGTGTTTGGTTTCGGTGAACGGCGCCTGGCCGCACCACGTCGCGCCTTCGCCGCCCATTTGCGTGAAGGTTTCGGTGCGGCGGTCCATCCACGTCACCATGTAGTGACAGCCGATGCCGCCGAGTCCGCGCGAACCTTCCGGCACCGCGGTCGACGTGTTGTGCGGACAGCCCGAGCAGTAATGTGCGGCGCGCGGAAAATTCGCGCGCGGTAGGGTGAGCTCTTTTTCCTTTTCCTCGATCCAGCGCAGGCGCGAGGTGATCGCGTCGCTGGTAAAGAAGCGTCCGAGCCGCTTCGCGATGACTTGCGCGATCATCGCCGGCGTCAACTCGTTCGTCGACGGCAAAATCCACGCACCGGATTCGTCGTACTTGCCAATGATCGACGGACGCGTGGAATGCTCCCAGTTGTACATCGACTCCTTCATCTGCGATTCGATGAACGAGCGTTTCTCCTCGACGACGATGATGTCTTCGAGCCCCTTCGCGAATTCGCGGATACCGATCGGCTCCAGCGGCCAGGTCATGCCGACTTTGTATACACGTATCCCGATGTCCGCCGCGGCGCGCGCGTCGATGCCGAGGTATTCGAGCGCCTGCAGCACGTCGAGGTAGCTCTTGCCCGTGGTGACGATGCCGAGCCGTGCCTTCGGTGAATCGATGACGATACGGTCGATCTTGTTCGCGCGCGCGAACGCGCAGGCGGCATCGACAGCGTACTGATGCAGCCGCATTTCCTGATTCAGCGGCGGATCGGGCCAGCGGATGTTGAGTCCGCCCGCGGGCAGCGCGAAATCCTGCGGCAGCACGATGTCGAGCTGATGCGGATTGACGTTGACGCTAGCCGACGACTCGACCGTTTCCGCGATCGTCTTGAAGCCGACCCAGCGTCCGGTGAAGCGGCTCATCGCCCAGCCGAGCATCCCCATGTCGAGAATGTCCTGCACGCCGGCGGGATTGAGAATCGGCATCATCGCCGAGACGAATTCCAGTTCCGATCCGTGCGGCAATGTGGAAGAGCGGCACGCATGATCGTCCGCCGCCAGCGCCAGCACGCCGCCGTTCTTCGACGTGCCCGCCGCATTGCCGTGCTTGAACACGTCGCCGCTGCGATCAACGCCCGGACCTTTGCCGTACCACATCGAAAACACGCCATCGTACTTCGCGCCGGGGAACAGGTTGGCCTGCTGCGTGCCCCACACCATCGTCGCGCCGAGATCCTCGTTGAGGCCCGGCTGGAATTCGATGGCGGATGCTTTGAGATGTTTCTTCGCCTTCCACAACTCCAGATCGAATCCGCCCAGCGGCGATCCGCGATAGCCGGAGATGAATCCCGCCGTGTTCAGACCGGCGGCGCGGTCGCGCATTTGCTGCATCAGCGGCAGACGCACCAGCGCCTGCACGCCGGACAGATAAACGCGGCCTTCGGCGCGGGTGTATTTGTGCTCGAGGGTGTAGTCGAGATCGAGTTTTACGGCGGGAACGGACATGGCGGAGTCGCAGGCGGCGTGAGACGCCAAGTTTAACATTGCAGCGCCGCATGACGCCGGATCGATCCATCGAATCAGCGAGTTAGACCGCCCTTGAAAACGTTTGCGGGCATCCCAAACGCTTAGTGCAAGGAGACGCCGTCATGCTGACAGTCCCCACCAGCGGCCGCACCTCGCCGCGCCCGAATCCACGCAGCTTCGCTGTGGGTTCCATTTCTTTCCTGACGATTCCGCTGCTCGCCGTGCCATTGCGCACGTTGCGACGGCTGCGCCGCCGGCGCCTGTAGGCCGAATCCACGTTGTTGTTGCTTCCCCGCCTGCGCTTCGCAGGACGCGGTGCAGTGCGCGCCGGCGGTCCATAAATCCACAATGATAAAAGGATACTCGTCATGTCTTGGGTCACGTTGAATGTGATGCAGGTGCTGGAGATCGCCGGCATCGTCTCGGTGCTCGTGTTGATGTATGCGATCGTGGTGTATGTGCCGAACAATCGCGTCGGCATTCTCGAGCGGTTGTGGTCGGGCAAGGGTTCGCTCAATCACGGCATCATGGCGCTGAAAGGCGAAGCCGGTTATGTGCCGGAGCTGCTGCGCGGCGGTTTCCACGCGATGTTTCCGTTTCAGTATCGCGTGCACAAAGCCGAACTGGTGACGGTGCCGCAAGGTGAACTCGGTTACGTGTTCGCGCGTGACGGCAAGCCGCTCGATCATGGGCAGTCGCTCGCCGGCAACGCCGCGGCGGATGATTTCGAGGACGTGCGCGACTTCCTCGCCAAAGGCGGACAGAAAGGTCCGCAACGCAAAGTGCTGCGCGAAGGTGTGTACGCGATCAACACGGCGCAGTTCGTCGTGCTGACGCGTGCGAAGACCTATGCGATGGAACTCGGTGCGTCCGACGAGGAGACGATCGCCGCGATGCGTTCGCAGATCGCCGCGCGCGACGGCTTCCATCCGATCGTGCTCGGCGACAAATCGGGCGTCGTCAAACTGCAACCCGATGCGGCCGCGAAAGAGAATCGTGTCGATGGGGACAACATCGGCATCGTCACGGTGCATGATGGTCCCGGATTGCCCGCTGGCGAGCTGATCGCGCCGGCGGTCGGTGCGGATCGCCGCGTACCGACGACGTATCACAACAACTTCCAGGATGCCGATCGCTTCCTCGCCGCCGGCGGTTTTCGCGGACGCCAATATCAGGTGATCGTGGATGGCACGTACTACGTCAACCGCCTGTTCGCCAGTGTGGAATTCGTCGAGAAGACGATCGTGCCGATGGGTATGGTCGGTGTGGTGGTGTCGTTCACCGGACGTCGCGGTGAAGATCGCTCCGGCGTCGAGTACCAGCACGGCGAGCTGGTCGGCGAAGGCGAACGCGGCGTGTGGGAAATGCCGCTGCTGCCGGGCAAATATCCGTTCAATCGCTTCGCCGGCGCGATCGTGAAAGTGCCGACGACGAACTTCATCCTGAAGTGGGAATCGGGTCAGTCCGGCTCGGATTTCGACCGCAACCTCAAGGAAATCTCGCTGATCACCAAGGATGCGTTCGAACCGACCCTGCCGCTCTCGGTCGTCGTCCACATCGACTACAAGAAGGCCGCGAAAGTGATCCAGCGTTTCGGCGACGTGCAGAAACTGGTCGAACAGACGCTCGATCCGATGGTGTCGGCGTATTTCAAAAACACCGCGCAGACGAAAACGCTGATCGAGTTGCTGCAACAGCGCGCTGACATCCAGAGCCAGTCGCTCGCCGACATGAAAGACAAGTTCGCGATGTACAACCTCGAGCTGCAGGAGGTGTTGATCGGCACGCCGCGCTCGCCGGTCGGCAACGGCGAGATCGAAGGCATGTTGGTGCAGTTGCGTCATCGCCAGATAGCGCGCGAGCAGATGGAGACCTACGAACGCCAGGAAGCCGCAGCGGTAAAGGAACGCACGCTCCGCGAAGCGGCGGCGGTCGCTGCGCAGCAGAAGGTGTTGACGGAATCGCGCATCGCGATCGAGATCGCGGAAAACAATGGTCTGGCACAGGTGAAGATGCAGACACGCCAAGGCGAGGCAGACGCGGCGAAGATCCGCAACATCGCTGTCGCCGACGCGGAACGCATCCGCGCGATCGGTGCCGCAAACGCAAACCGCATCGAACTGGAAGGCGAAGCGACGGCGCGTGCCGCCCAGAAACAGGTCGAAGCGTACGGCGGTCCGGAAATCCGACTGGCGCAGGAGATTTCGGGGCAGATCACCAAGGCCCTGGGTGAAGGCAAGATGGCCGTGGTGCCGCAAGTCGTGGTCGGCGGCGACGGCAGCAACACGAACGCCATCGAGGCGATCACCGCGATGATCATGTCCGCCGGACAGGAATTCCGGAACCGTCGCCCGACCGACACGGCAATAGTGCGCAACTCGTAATCGCATGGAGCCCGGATTCCCTCCGGGCTCTTTTTACCGGAGCATGGCCGTCCGACCTGCAATATCTTTTCGAAAGCCTCACCGCCCCGGCTTAGTGCAGTCGAGAGTTTCAAAACTCTTTATCCCGGTCACCCACAGGCTGGAACGACGGTTGTCGCGCGCAGGGATGCGCGCGTCCGCGTCAGCAGCACGGACGTGCTGTTCGCGGACAGCGTCCGTTGGGAGAAAAAGAAACGTTTTTTGGTGCCTTTTTGGCGTTTACCAAAAAGGTACCCGCTGGCCGCAGGACAGCGGAAGCACTTGATCTAGAGCAGAAGCAAAGTCGCTAGATTCCCGCCTCCGCGGGAATGACGAGCAAGAGACAAAGCTGGATTCCAGCTTCCGCTGGAATGACGAGCGAAAAGCAGCCACCGAAACTACAGCCAACATTTCGCTGGCGCCGAGCCCAAATCACTGTCAGTATGCGCCCCGCGCGCACCAGTCTGGGGACCCACGAGCGCGCCCATGATCCTTTTCGCGGGGAGCGAAATTGGTCTTCAATTCACTGACCTTCGTCGCGTTCTTCGCGCTCGTACTGGCGATGCATTCCTTGCCGCTCGGCTGGACGACAAAGAAGGTCAACCTTCTCCTCGCCAGCTACATTTTCTACTCGGCGTGGAATCCACCGTTCGTCATCCTCTTATGGATTTCGACCGTCGTCGACTGGTACGCAGCCCAGGGACTGGTCAAATCCGAGCGCCCCGCCGCGCGCCGTGCATGGATGACGCTATCGGTCGTCGCCAACCTCGGCATGCTCGCCTACTTCAAGTACGGCCAATTCCTGCTCGACAATTTCAGCGCGCTGATGGCGTCGCTCGGCGTCGATTACCACCCCCCGCACGCCGACATCGTGCTGCCGGTCGGAATCTCTTTTTATACATTTGCAACATTGTCGTACACGCTCGACATCTACCTGCGCCGCGCGCTGCCGGCACGTAACTTCCTCGACTACGCGCTGTTCGTCACGTTCTTTCCGCATCTGGTCGCCGGTCCGATCATGCGTCCGACCGAGCTCGTGCCGCAGTTCGCGCAACCGCGCAAGGCAACGTCGTCGCAATTGCGTTTCGGACTCGCGCTGATGACGCTGGGCCTGTTCAACAAAGTCGTCATCGCCGACACGTTCCTGGCAAACATCGCCGAAAGCATCTACGACGCCGACAAAATCCCCGGCGCGCTCGACGCGTGGGCGGCGACACTCGCCTTCAGCGGCCAAATCTTTTGCGACTTCGCCGGCTACTCGACGACCGCGATTGGCGCCGCGATGTGCCTGGGTTTCGCGATGCCCGACAATTTCCGCTTTCCGTACGCGGCGGTCGGATTCTCGGATTTCTGGCGACGATGGCACATCACGCTGTCGTCGTGGCTGCGCGACTATCTCTACATCCCGCTTGGCGGCAACCGACATGGCGAAGGCCGCACCTATGCAGCGCTGATGACCACGATGCTGCTCGGCGGCCTCTGGCACGGCGCGAACTGGACCTTCGTGGCGTGGGGCGGCTTGCACGGAACCTACCTCGCGGGTGAACGCATGCTGCGTTCGCGCTTCGCGAATTATCGGCCCGGGCCGCTGATGTTCGTCGCGCTCGGCTTGCTGACGTACGCACTCGTCAATCTGACCTGGGTGTTCTTCCGCGCAAAAACATTCGGCAAGGCCTGGACGATCCTCGGCGGCATGCTCGGACAGCACGGCGATGCGAAACCGATCCTGTCCAGTTTCGCGCTGATCTGCGTGGTGGCGATCATCACCGGCCTCGTCGTCACACACTGGCTGATGCGCAACCGCACGCTCGAATCGGTGGTCGCGCGCGTTCCGGCGGCGATGCTCTCGATCGTGTGGGCCGCGATGGCGTTCGCCATCGTCATCGCGCAAGGAGAAGGCGATGCCTTCATCTACTTCCAGTTCTGACGCCGCCGTCATCGAGATTCCGGTCGTGATCTTGCGCGATGCGCCGCGTCTGACCGCCTCCGATCGCCCCGGTGTCGCGCAACCGGTTCCGGAACGCGACATCCCCGTGCAGCCATGGAACGCGATTTTCTTCGGCGCCGCACTGATGTTCATCGCGCTCATCGCCGGATGGGAAATGTACTGGCGCAGCCAGGGCGCCGTGCCCGGCTACTACAACAGCAATGCCGAGTGGGCGCAGCAACGGCGGCGCATCGATGCGGGCGAAGGTAACAAAACCGTGCTCATCGGTTCCTCGCGCATCCTGTTCGACGTGCAGTTGCCGGTGTGGGAGCGCGTGACGGGCGAGCGCCCGATCCAGCTCGCGATCGAAGGCACCTCGTCGGTACCGGTGCTGGAGGATCTCGCAGACGATCCGAATTTCACTGGCCGCTTGGTCATCGGCGTGGCCTCCGATTTGTTCTTCACCGGATTCGCATTCCGTGGCGACGTGATTCCTTTCTATCACCACGAAAGTCCATCGCAACGCGCCGGCAACTGGCTGTCGCGCACCTTCATCGAACCGTTCTTCGCGTTCGACGATTTCGATTTCGCACTCGGCGCCGTGCTCAAACGCCAACCGTGGCCGTCGCGCACGAATGATCCGCCGCATTTCACCGTGCGCAAGCTGCTCGTGCAGGAATCCGACCGCAATTCGCACCTGTGGAGCAAGCTGGAAACGGATGCCGAGTACCGCGAACTGTGCCGCACGATCTGGGCGCAACGATTCGACGCTCCGCCGCCGCCCGCGCTGAATACGCCGGAGAAATTGCAGAAAGTCGCCGACA
>Ga0105239_10004197_pt1 | contig 17308 bp, 23 predicted proteins | sample KBSC44metaG_FD_92761 | JGI IMG/M metagenome (GOLD analysis project Ga0105239, IMG submission 92761) | Corn rhizosphere microbial communities from Kellogg Biological Station, Michigan, USA - KBS C4-4 metaG | ecosystem: Host-associated > Plants > Roots > Rhizosphere > Soil | place: Michigan, USA...
GATTGGACTTCATTTTGGTCACGGGTTCGCCATGACCAAAGTAAATTCAACTATATCATGATGCTGGTGCGGACGGCGGGACTCGAACCCGCACACCCATAGGGCGAGGGATTTTAAGTCCCGAATTCCGTCAATATTTTCAACGGATCGTCCAACAGATTCACGCTTTGTTGCCCTACGGCATATCAATACCTTAGCAGAATTGTTGGAAAGAAATTGGTCCGGTCAGGCGCCCCACATGGGGCCCTCAGGATCGGGATAGAAATCGGCTGGCGCCGATCGGGCGCGCGGCCGGGTAATCTCGACGTCGACGAAGTGATCGCCACCGCGACTCCCCGGGAGCGTCGGCCGGCCGCCGCCGAATCGCGCGCGGACGAACGCGGCCGTCGTGTCGAGTTCCTGGAACACCGCCGCGACCTCTTCGCCGGCGCGGAGCATCTTGCCGATGTAGGGCGCGCGCTCGGCCGTCAGATAACCGACCTGAACGCCGCGCGCGCTGAACACCGCGATCGCGTTCCTGTCCTTCTTGTTGGCCGGCTCGAGCCGAAGCTCGACCGGCTCGCCGGGAGAGCACTTTATCAGTTCGGCGGCGCGCAGGGTCTTGTCGGCGTTCTGGTAGCCGATGCCGACAACGGCGAGGGTGAGTTCGAGTTCGGTCATGCGGCAGCGCTTTCTGCAGGCGCCGGATCGTCTGGCCTGGTCGGCCCGCTTGGCGGAGGAGCCTGCAGCAAGGTGCCAGGCGGCAGCGTCAAAACGATCGCGTCCGCGTCGACCTTCCAGGCCTTTGCAAACGCGGCCAGTTCGGAGCGCGTGATCGGCGCGCCCTCGTCGATCTTTAGCAGGCGCTCCTCGCCGATGCCGCAATCGCGCGACAGGTGTCGGTAGGAGACCGTCGAATGGATCGCCCAGGCGAACAGCCACGTTTCGCCGGCAGCGATGGCTTGGGCTACCGCGTGGAGAGGCGGGGGGACGGGGTCGTTCGCCCACGCGGGCGGCCGGGCTTTATGCGGCGACTCGGGCATGTCCACATCATAGAACAAATATGGAACACTTGCCACCCGCAGCTGGCAGCCAGCCGGCACGGCAGCGACCTCGATCGTGTACCGGCGGGCGGCGCGCTTCTCACGACACGCCGACCGCCTGACCGTCGCCGTTATCCTCAAGCCGGCGGGGCTGGCGCAATTATACCGCCGGCAGCAGCAGCCGCATAGTCCGGGTTAGGGACTGACGTGCGCGCATGGCGTCGAGGCCACCGAACCGGCCCCGTCGGCGAGATCGTCGCGGGTAAGCCTTCCGGCATGTCCACACCCGGAGGTCTGCCCAATGACGACACAAAATCCCGACCCGAATTATGTCAAACATCGCGCGCAACAGAACCGTCGAACCCGGCTGGCGAAGCGCCGCTTGAGAACGCGGAAAAGGCGAAAAAAATAGGCTCAGCCTAACTTTCCGCTTGCAGAAAGTAGGCTCAGCCTATATTCACTCTCTTGTCAGACGGCGACGGTGTCCACCCAAGCCCGCTGACAATGTGAAGGAGAAGCGACGTGTTACCAGCACTCGCCCTCCGGATCATCCTGAAGTGGTTTACGATCGAGATCGTAATCCGCTTCTAAGGTGACCGGCCCTCCGACCCGGAAAAACCGGGCGGAGGTGCCGGGAGCCAGAATAAGGGCCGAACGATGAAGATGCAAGGTGATCAACTGAGGGAGCTGCGTAAGCACTCCAAGCTGACCCAGGGCGAAGCGGCCGAGGCGCTCGGGATCTCGGCCGCCTATTGGGGCGAGCTGGAACGCGAAGAGAAGTTTATCGACACCCGCCTTGCCCAGCGCATCAGTGACGCGCTGCAGACGCGGATCGACGTCAGCTATAGCGAGGGTCTGGCGGGCTGGACGGTCGCAATTACGACCGTGCTGCGCCACGGTCCCGGCCAGCGCCCTGGTCGCCGGCATGAGGTGCTCGCGAAATATCCGACCGAGGAAGAGGCGCGGGAACGCGCTGAGGCGGTCAAGGCGGACCGTGAGCCGCTCGCCCGCATCGTCGTCCATCCCCGGCGGGATGAGCCGCCGGTGACCACGCGGTGAGGCCGTTCCCGACATCGGCGCAGGTTCGCGCGAAGCTCGCCGAACTCGTGGAGCGCGACAGGGCGTCGCTGGCGTACCTGTCGCGCGCGCTGGGGCGCGGCGACGGCTACCTGTCGCGTTTCGTGCGCGACGGTCGCCCGGAATCGCTGGCGCCTGCCGATCGCGAGTATCTCGCGCGATGGTTCAACGTCGACACATTCGAGCTTGGCGACCGGAACAAAGCTAAGCCGGATTGAGGGGCGCGCCAGCGCCGGACGGCGATGCTTCGTTGAAGTCGTGCCCGTCGAAGCGCCAGATGTTGGCCAATGCGCGATAGAACCAGCCAGGCCGGCATGGATCCTTCACTTTTCCGAACACCTGTTGCTGTGCCTTCATCGCGCTCAGCGCGAGCAGCGCGTGATATGCTGGCTCCTCCTCGCCGCTAAGCTCGTCGAGTTTGCACTGAAGAACCTGCAGCTTGTCGGGGTCGCGCGTCGCCTCGCTCACGATTTCGCTATAGCGCCGGCGGAACATCGCATGCGCGCGAGCGCGGTTCGAAAGATCGAACGTCAGATCCAGCGCGCCGGCGACGACCGCGATGATCGGTCCCCAGATCTTCATTAGCGGCCACATGTCGACAAAGGCCGCGGCTCCCGCCGCGATCACTGCGAACATCAACCAGCGATGCCATTGGTCGAGCCATGCTTCCCGGGTCGCGTGATAATCCATGTTCATCAGACATGGATATCGGACCTGGTTCAGCGTGAGGGGGGCCTCGGCGTCGGGTGACCCTTGTTGAAGCCGCCGTCCCTGCGGCTCGGACTTGGCTCTGGAGGAGGGGGCGGCGGCGGCGGAGGGGGTGGCGGCGTCGGGCTCGTGCTTGTCCATGGCGCGTCAACTCCTCGGCTATGCATATGCTTCTCCCCTGAAGCTCTACGCTGTTCGCGAGCACTTGGAGAGTCAACTTGGATTTGGTCCACTTCAGCGCGACCGGTGTGCCTCGCCCTATTTGGTCGGGCAGTTCGTCGGCGCCTTGCCCGTCTCGAAGATCGCCTTGACGCAGCGGTCGTAGGCGTTCCGCGCCCCTTGGCGCATGTTGAGCCGCGACACGGCGCCGATCGCCTCGGCCAGCAGATCAAGCTGCTCGCCGTATTCGCCTTTATCGATCAGGATCAGCTCGCCGGATTTCTTGCCGGTCAGGGCGGGTAGGCGTTCCGTCTTCGTCGTTTCAGCGCTCGGCGTCGGCAGTATCGGCCGATCGGTTCGCATCCCCGACGAGATCGTTGAGGTGGCTCCGCACCCCGCCAGTGTCGAACACAGCGGGAGGAGCGCCAGAGCCGGCAGCAGCGCCAGGCGTCGAATCGAGGTCATTGTGGATCTCCGCAATCTTGGAACGGACGAGGGTGGTGGTCTTGTCGTCGGCGATCGCCACGCGCCTGCCGATCGCGTCGACCGTGGCTTGTGCCTGGCGCTCGTCGGTGCGCGCCTCGGCGACCGTCTTGGCGTGCGCCTTTTCGGCCTGCACCTGAACCTTGGCGCCGCCGGCGGTTTCGCCGCGGTGGTAGATGAAGGCGTAGATGACGCCGAGCAGCGCCGCGATGATGAGCGCGTCGGCCAGCCATTTGAGCGGACCCTTGAGCCATGTCGGCACGGCAGCGCCGAACAGCCCTAAGAAGAATGTCGGGATCATGGGGTGGCTTCCTTTTTCTGTTCGGCCTTCGGCATCACCGACAAGTCGAAATAGGTCATGCCGCCGGCGTGGTAGATCATCGTGGCGCGGCGGCCGTGCGGCATGTCGGTCCAGTTCGACTTGGTCGCGCGGCCGAGGTAGCCCGCGATCACGCCGCAGAGCGTGTCGGCGAGCGCATCAGGCTCGCGAGCGCTGTCGACCCAAGGGATTGCGACAATATCGATGTCGCGCGACAGCGAGCCGTGCACGGCAAGGGCGTACCCATCGCCACGCGCGGCCAGTCGCATCGCTGGTAGCATTTCCTCGAGCAGCTGCTCGACATAGGCACGCGTCGCGCGTCGTTCGGTCTGACTGTCCTTGCCGCACTCGAAATGGCTGGGCATCAGACCTTCTTCCCGAACGGCTTTACGATGAAGCCGTTCTGCCGGTGATTTCTCCGTCCGACGATGAATAGGGTCCATGGCTCGACGCCCGGCACGAACTCGAATGCGTGGATGTATTTGCGCGACCGGACGACGATCGAGCCGGGCTTGAGCACTCGACTGGCCCATGGGGTATGCTCGACAAGCGTGCCGCGCAGGACGACGGTGATCGACCATCGCGGATGATCGTGCATCTCTTCGTTGAACGTCGCGACCCACTGGTGCAGCAGGATATTGAACGGACGCCACCAGGGCGGCCGATCATGGTGTTCCCCGTTCCTGCCAATCCATTCGTCCGGCCAGAACGGCTGGTACCGGTGAATGATCAGCACGCCGTCCTCGTGCCGCACGACGCGAATAGGATGGCGCTCGCGCGCCTGTGCCCGGGCGATGAATCGATCGACGAGGCAGACCAGCAGCCCACGCATCAGTCGAACCCCTTGCCGCACTTCCGGCGATCGACATTGCCGATCCGCGCGCGCAGCCAGCCTTTCAGGAAGCGGCCGAGCGACGGGCTGACGCGGACGAGGCGCCGGTATTCCGCCTCCTGCTGGCGATCGAGCGCGTCGAGCGTGGCGACGCAGGCGGGCGTGACGCCAAGCTTTGCCTGCACCATGCGATAGGCGTTGATGTCGTCGGGACCGAGCGCGGCCGGGCTGTTCGGGAGCCGCGTGCTGGCAAGCCTGTTCATCGTCGCCCGAAACCAGCGGTTCGGCCGGGCAGGCCCCATATTGACCGCCGTGTCGACCATCTCGCCAGCGATGGCGGGTTCGACCTCGACCAGCGGCAGATAGCCCGGAGCGACGATGTAACTGCGGAAATAGACGCCGTCCGCGCATGCGGTGGCGGGGCCGTCGCAGTGCTTCGGGAACCGCCGCATATCGCCGTGATAGCCGGCCTGCCGCGCCACGCCCTCGGTGACCCCGTAGTTCGTGGCGCCGCCGGGGTCGTGTGGATCGTTCACATAGCCACCCTCGACCGCGTAGACGCCGCCCAGGATGACGGCGATCGCCGCAGCGACCGCACTCTTGCGCGCGTTGCTTGCGCTGGGCGCGGAAGCCGGCGGGACAAAGGGGGAGGGCGCCTTAGCCATCGGTCTTCGCCTTTTTCTGCGCGACCACACGCGATATCCCGACGGCGACGAACAGGATGACAGGGATCGAGTGCAGCAGCGGCGCGGGCAGATATGCCCGCATATCCGCTGGCAGGGCGTTCCACGCCGCCGTCAGCGTGTCAGGGAACCACTGGACGAAGCCGGTGACGATCGCGCCGAGCACAGCCAGACGCATGCTCCAGAAGCGCCACCACTGGCGCGCGTCGTCGATCAGGCGGGCGCGGATCGGCGCCCACCACTTTCGTAGCAGGTTCATGGATTCCTCCAATGCGGCGAGGTGCCGCGGGTCAGGCGTGGTCGTAAGTGTCGGCTATCTGCGCGGTGGCGCTGATCAGCGGATCGGCGGCGAGCGCGCGATCCACTTCAAGGACGAGGCGATCGATATCGGGAATCAGCGCCGAAGGCGGACAGGCCTCTCGCAAGACCAGCGCAGCGTGCTGCGGTTCCGGGCGGGGCTGGACGATCGTCAGGTGAAGCGGCGATACCGCCATAAGTGCCAGCGCGAGTACGATCAGCCACGGCCCCAGGGCCTCGAGTCCCATCATTTTGATGCGCTCCGTTGTTCGCCGCCGGTCGGGACCAGGACCTCTAACTTCGCCTCGATCCGCGCGGTGCGTTCGTTGATCTTGTCCAGCTTGTCGGCGTCGGAATCGCGCCTGGTTTCCAGGGCGGTGATGCGGCGTTCGTGCTCGGCCAACTGGCTCATCTTTCCGCCGCCCGCCCAAAGGAAGCCGGCGATCAGGAAGAGGGTGGTGATCACGGGAAGCCACGCCAGCCATGCAGGGGCGGACTTGGACGTCGTGGTCATCGGAGAGGGTACTCTTGTGGGAGGAAGGGACGCGATCGATCAATGGGATGCGGGCTTTCGCGGAAGCGTCGGAGCGGATACGGGGCCGTCATGACAACATCGCGCACGCCGGATCTGATCAAGCCGCTGACCAGCGTTCGTTTCTTCGCCGCGATATTCGTGGTGATGTACCATTCCGGCTCGGGGTTCATGACCGCGCAAGCCGGCGTGCCGGGATTCGTTAAATCGCTGCTGCTAAACGGCTATACCGGGGTGACGTTCTTTTTCGTTCTGTCGGGTTTCATCTTGCACCATACCTACCGCGGAAGGCTTGTTGCACCGGGGAGCGTCCGGAAATTCGCGGTCGCAAGGTTTGCGCGCATCTATCCGGTGTACCTCCTTACGATGATCGTGATGTTCCCGTTCGCGGGCGTGAACTACGACTGGCGAGATTTGCCGCAGTTCTTCTTGCTGCACTGGTGGATCACCGCGCCCTGGCCGCTCCTCGGTATATGGAACGGACCGTCCTGGACGATCTCGGTCGAAGCATTCTTCTACGTCTGTTTCCCTGCGCTATCGAGGGTGACGGACCGGCTATCTGGCCGGACAATCTGGATCGCGCTTGCCGCCCTCGTCGGGGTGGATTTCGCGACAGGTAGCTCGGCATTTTTCTCGTTGCACCCGACCTATTTCGACTGGCTGCGATGGGTGCCGACGCCGATCGTTCGGTTGCCTGAATTCATCATCGGCGTGCTTGTGGCGGAACTGCATTTTCGTCGCGACGGCAGAACATTCCACGTGTCCGTTTGGGTGCCGGTGGTCGCGCTCGCCTTAATCCTTTGTCTCTCCCACGAACCCTGGGTAGCGTCGGCCGTCACGATGCTGGCGGCGCTTTTAATCGCGGCGCTGGCAAGTGATCGGGGTTCGCTGATCATTCGGGTACTTCAGCATCGGTGGGTCGTCTTGTTGGGCGCAGCGAGCTACTCGCTCTATCTTTTGCATCAGCCGACTCACTTCTATTTGGTCTGGCTGCTGGGTCCCAGCAAATGGCTGGTGCCGCTGCAATATCTCTGCGTCGTGTCAGCGTCCTTGATGGTGTTCCTCTGTATCGAAGAACCAGTTCGCGAGTGGATACGATCGCGCGGCAAAATGAAGCCGTCGGTTATTGAAGAAGTCGCGGAGCGGCCGTTGTGATTGCAAATCCAGTTGGCCTCGAGCGCTCGTGTTGGTAGGCGGTCCAACGATGACCGTCCCACTTACCGCCCGGATTGCCAGGTCCCTTGGCTTCATGCGTCACGTTCGCGGCTGGCCCGCTATTGCGACGAGACTCGCCAAGCACGACGTTGAGTTCGAAGCGCGCCGCGGCCGAGGGCGGTTCGCAGGAAACCTCAATTCCGCGATCGACCGTGAAGCTTACCTGTACGGCGCCTATGACTGGCACAAGATCGGGCCATTCCTTGCCCAAGCGAGGCGCCGGGGGACGATCGTCGACGTCGGCGCGAACATAGGTAATCATGCGCTAGCCTTTGCCAGGCACTTCGAGCGGGTCATCTCATTTGAGCCCAACCCTCAGATCTGGCCGGCGATCGAACGCAATATTGCGATTAATCCCTGGGCCAACATCGAACTGCACAAGGTCGGTCTCGGCGAAGAGCCGGCGGACCTGCCGATCTTCGTCAACGACAATCACGGCCTTTCGACCTTCCTGACCGGCGAGCTCGACAATGCCAAGGGCCTCGCCGCTCACATTGCTGTCGGCGATGAGGAATTGGCGGGCGTGACGATCGACGCGCTGAAGATCGACGTTCAGGGATTCGAGCCGCACGTCCTCCGCGGGTTGCGTGAGACGATAGAGGCTTCCCGCCCACTGATCTGGGTGGAGATCAGCGAAACCACGCTGCCCAAGCAGGCCACGTCGGCGCTCGCAGAGCTGATACCGTCAACGTTCCGTATGATGCGCTTCATCGGCAAGAAAGGCGTGTTGCTCAATCGAACGATGCTTATCGAGCACACCGACGAACACCTGCCGGTGGGCGATTATCTCATTATACCGGACGGGTACCTACCGCGCTAAAGGACCTGGCCGGCGTCATTCAAGAGGTCGCGAGCGTAGGAGAAGAAGTCGTCCATCTCGCCGCTCGAGAGCAGCTTCGTGTAGATCGCGAGCAGCGCGATGCGGCCCAACGGCGTTGCGTTGTTGTAGTAATGGGTTCGAAGCTTCTTCGTCGTGCTGCCGACCGGGTTGGCCGTACGCGTCGTAGCAGCTGCCGACGCAACGCGGGCCGGTCCAGAGCGCTGGATAAACCCCTGGGCGCTTGTGGTGCTGAATTGCGACACGCCCATCGTCCAGGTCGTCGCACCGTTGGTAAAGCCCGCACCGGTGGTCACGTTGACAACCACCGCTGCCGAGTCGCGGCCAAAGGTCTGGATCTCACCCGCACCCTGGACCAGCATGCCCATCGAGCCGCCCGTTATGTCATCGGTGATGAGGCCCTGGTTCACCGGCGCTTGAAAGATGCTGATCAGCGTAACCGCGCTGCCGATATTGAAGATATCGCGTGCTAGGCCGGCGGTCTCGAAGAAGCGGGTGTACGCGCGCATAGTGCCACCGCCGTTCGTCGCGCCTGGAACCAGGTTATAAGTGCCGGCGCCGCCGGTACCCGTTCCGAGGGATGCGATGATGCCCTGCGTGCCGCCGACGGCCGTGGCGAGTTCGATGGTCATACCGACCGCGAGCGGATCGCCAGACACCGTGCCCGTCACCGTCAGCAGATTACCCCCGCTGATAGTCCCGGCAAAGCTCGTCGACTGTGGTCCACCAGCCAACCCGATTGCGTCCGGTGCGCCCACAAGGCGGCCATCGATGATATCGGTGAAGAGGTTCTTGGTCGGCGTGTCGGTGAGCGATGAGCCGAACATATAGGCGGCATAGCCCGCGCCGTAGGTCGGGCACGAACGCGTACGGCCGTATCCGAGCCCAGAGGCGTCGACGCCGCTAAAGGGAATGTAGATCCTGCTCATATCAGGGGAACCTCACAGATGGGCAGCCAGCGGTACATCGGCAGCCGAAGATAATTGGGGTCGAAAATGGCCGTGGCGTCCGAACGGCTTTCACCGATGTTGGTCCAGCCCTTGGTCGTGTTGCCGGTGTAGCCGCAGCGGAACTTCCACGTGTTCGTTGGCGCGGCAGGTGCATCCCAGACGATACGATCGCGCGAGACGACACGGGGGTTGGACAGCACCTTCGCGACGCCGCCGGCATCGACCGCGGCGACCCCCCAGTTTGAAAGTACAGTAGTATCCGCCACCGTCAGCCCACCCACAATCTTGTGGCCGGGCCTGATCGGGAAGGTCGCGATGATCTGCGAACCTTGCGCCCTGAATGTCGGAACCATTGGTGCGACGCGAGTTCCATCGAACAGCAATCGCTTGAGGTGCCACCCGAAATAGGCGCCGGCCAGTTTCGACCCGGCGCCGGACAGGTGGACGTTTAATGCGCTGCCCTGTTCACACGCATATTGAATGCAGGCGAGCAAGAATTCCGGCTTGTCGATCGCGAGTTGCAGTTGATCAAGCGCGACGTGCGGGATGGGCGCCAAATATGTCGGGTTCGTATGGGTGGCGACCTGACCCAGCAACATCGGCAAACGGAAGCTGCCACCGACGATCTGCCGAGCCTTCGCTTGCCGCTGCGCCTGTACAGTCACCGCCTTGTTGTAGAAATACTTCTCGTTCCCGGTCGGGTAATTGGTTGCGTCGGAAGCGTTATCGTTCGTCCCGATCATCATCATCTGGGCGGCCGGCGCGTAGCTTTTGCCAAGCCCCGAGTACAAGACCTGCGCCTGTCCCATGCTCGCATAAACCCGCTGCGCAGTGAGCCCGGTCAGGGTATCATCTTCGGTGATGATCCCCGACCCATTGCGCCCATCGTCGGCCAACAGGAACCGCATTCCCGAGCCCGTGAAGTCGATGCCGTCCTCGTCTTTGAGCAGCTGGACGATCATCTGCGCGCAGCCCGACAAAGGTGTTTCGCCGTGGCTAGTCCAATCGTCCGCATCGACGCCGTAAGTTGTCTCGAATGCTGCCGTGAGAGCGGCGCGGTTGGCGAGGAGATCGGGGTCCGACGAACTCGAAATGTCGTTGATGTCGTCGGGGACGATGCTTGCCTTGGCGAGCCCCGCGTTGCCGAACATGTCCGAGTAGGCGCTCGGAGTGGTCGAGTAGAGCGGCGATGATCCATGGCCCAGCGAGAGCGACTCTCCCGACATGTGCAGTCCAATGCGTTCGGCAATGATCCGCATGTCGGCGATCGTCGGATCGGGCGCACCGCGCAAAGCCGCGTTGATCTGCCGCGTATGACTGTCGATCACCACGTGCTGCAGTGTGGTCGGCGTAATCCGGAACCAGTTATAGCCGTTGGGGTCGGTCAGCGCCCATGCCGCAGGGCCTTGTGGTGCGAAAAGGGGTTGCTTCGCCGCGTAGACTTCAAGGCTCGTGACCCGGGTGCGGATCAGGTCGATTGCCGGGTGCTTGAAGTCGGTCAGCGTGGTGTCGAGCCAGCGGTAGCCATTCACATCGGTCAGGGAGAAGCGCTGCGGACCCGCAACCAGGAAGGTGGTCGGCTTGATCGGCAGCTTGATCTGGGCGCCGTCGGGTCCGAGCACGATTGCCGGCGTCGACGTGCCATCGTTCGTGTACAGCCCCAGGCTGGCGCCATCACTCGTGGCGGCCCAATAGGTCTTCGTCTGAGCAACCAGCGGACCAACAACGGCGGTGGCGCTGGCCCCGGTAAGCCCGGCAGATGCGGTGAAGGCCAGCGTGGGCGGAGTTGTGCCCGTGCCGACGCCGGGGTTCGTGATGGTGATCGCCGTCACGGCGCCGCCGGCGACGGTGAAGGTCCCGGACATTCCCGTGATCGAGCCGCCGCTAAACCCGAGCGCGAAGGTGCCGTTGGTGCCACCGGAGCCGCCGACTAGACTGGTCGTGCCTGTCACACCGCGAGGCAGCGCCAGCGCATAGGCATTGGGATATGACCCGGCAGCAGCCGACGCATTGACGACCGACAGGACGCTCGCATCGGACGCGACGCGGTCCGCATGGACCTGCAACCGGTCAACCGAGGTCGCAGCGGCATCAAGGCCAGTCTGGACCCGATCAGCCGCAGTCGCGTTGACCGCGCCGGTGATGGCCGCGACACCGCCGGCGACCTCGCCCTGCGCCTCTTGAATCTCGGAGATGATCGCGGCCGACACGGCATCGGTCAGCCTCTTCGCCTGGCTGGCGACCTGCTTTCCGTTCTGCCAGATCGGCACGAGTTCGGAGCCGTCAAGCGGCTGGGCCGCTGACGGATAATCGGGAATTGAAGGCATGGATTTCTACCCGAGAGAGGGTTTCAGTTGCCGAGTGCGATCCAGACGACGCCGTCGCTGGAATCGGTGTTGCCCGTGCCGCCGGACTTGTTGAGAAAGGCAGTGAAGCCCGTCGTCGCGCTGCTGACGAGCTGGGCCCAGACGTCGCGCGTGGCGCCTGCGGAAGAATTGACGGCGATCGGCAGCGCCGCCCAGCATTTGGTTGGGAATGCGGTGTCGAAAGGGATCGTGAGGCTCTGCTCGACTAGGGCGCCCGAATACTGACCCGCCTTGACGATGAAGCCGCCGGGCAGCGGCAGGCTGACCTGGTCGGTTCCGATATGGACACCGCCGGCGCCGTTGGCGACGAACAGAATGCTAAGCGCCGCGAGCAGCTGGGCGTGGTTCGCCTTGTCGGGCGTGAGACCCGCCGCCTCAATTGGCGCAAGAATCTCTTCCTGGACCGCGTTGCACCAGTCCGGGTCGAGCGTCGTGTATGGAACGCCCCCCAGCAAATTCCCGTGGGCGAAAAAGCCTGGCGAAGCAGTCCCCGTCCCGGTCGCCGCAGGCGTGGGAAGCGCGGCCGCACGCGTCGGCCCGTCAATTCTGTTCATGAAACCTCTACGCGTTGAGGAAAAGCAAGGTGCCCTCGGCGGGTTGGACCGCCTCCAGCTCGCATTTCAGCACGGCGACCGGCAGGTCACCGGTGACAGCGTCGATCGTGACGCCCCACACGAACGCGACCTCGTCCCCGCAAACGGGGCTGCCGGCGGTGCTGATCCCCGCGCGGCAAGGTGCGTAGTTCGTGATCGAGATATCGAACCCGAGCGCCGCGGCGAACTCGGTGAAGTGCTGGCGCGATTGGCCGCCGGCGTTGACGAACCGGCCGCGCACCTGGTTGCAGCGCTGCGCGAACGTCGGGGCAGCGCCCGCACACGGATCTGGTAGGCCGAGCGTTGCCTCCCATTCGGGCAGCAGTGGCGTCAGTTGGCCGGGCAATGAGCTGTCGAGCAGCATGCTCCCGGCGCCGTCGGACCGCTCGAACGTCTTGCCGATCGCCCTGCGCACCGACTCCTGGACCGATCCGGGCTCTTGCGGCCACAGCCGGCCGCGCGGCATCAGCCCGAGCGCGGCAATCGCGTAATCTACAGCGACGTAGCGTGGCACCTGGGCGACAACGGGGACGGGCAGGTTCGTGGGCGCGCGTCGCGGCACCGGACGCGGCGTAGGGGGGAGCAAGGCGCCGGGCGCAACGCCGGCCGGTAGCGCTGGCGCCGGGGGCGGCGCGACGGGGATAGATGGACCCGGCGGCGCCGTCGGATCGATCGGCGTAAAGCTCGGTGGACCACCGTAACCGGGATCCGTGTCGAAGATCGGATAAGGCAGCGACATCAGGCAAAGACCACGCTGGCAATCGTAGCCAGCGCGCCGTCGCTCGACTGGACGTTGCCCACCGAGCCGCCGCCGATGATCGATCCAGCGGTGCAGGCGATCGTGGTGACGACGAACCCGATGCTGCCCGGCACCGCCGCGATGGCGGCCTCGAGCGTGGAGAGGTACGTGATGCCCCCCGGGACGCCCGCACCGCGCAGCGCAGCCGCGCAGGCGGTCGATATCGCTGCTTTGACCGCGGTGCTGGCGCCGGAAAGGCCGGAGACCGTGATCGTCAGGGCATTGGGAATTGGGGCGACCGCATAGACGAGCGCGATCGTGCTTTGCAGCGGGAAGATGTAATTCGCGACCGTCAGCTGATCGCCCGTGGCCGGCGTCGCGCGGGACTCATAGGTCGAACAGCCATCGGTGCCCTGCGGGAAACCGTTATGCGCGGCCTGGGCGTCGTCCATCATGAACAGGATGGCGAGCGAGCCCGGGCCCATCGCGTTCCGCTTCAGCCAGGCGCGCGTCACGCCCGGCACTTCCAAAGCCCAACCGGGATAGTCGGTGACCGCGCCGCCCTGGGGAGGCGCGGCGTAGCGCTGGAGCATGCGCGTGCGCAGGTCCGCGTCTGCCTCAACGTCGGCGCCGCCAACGACAGCACCCACGGCCGCTCCATCGCCCGTCACGCCGGACACGCCGGCGACAAGTAGCAGCGTTGTGCCATCGTCGGCGTTGCCGTCGACGCCCGCCAGGTCGGCGGTGAAATCGACGGTGATCGAACCGCTGACAACCGCCGCATCGCCCGTCGTGGTATAGGTGAAGCCGTCCGAGCGCGCGATCACCGTCCCGGCAGGAATGCTCGAGCCGACATTGGCGGGAAAGGTCCCAGAACCCGCCGCGGCGCTCGCGGCCTTGCGATAGACGTTCTTCAGGGCGGCCCAGCCTTCGAGGAACTCGCCCGTCGCCGTGAATGGCACCGAGTTGAGGGCGATCCAGTCGAGATAGCCGTAATGGCCGTTCGCCATCGCCGCGACGACCTCGGAGAGTACGCCAAGGTTCGAGTAGCGGAGCCGGGCATCGATACCCGGAAGGTTGGCGTTGATGTCGTCCTGCGCCTGGTCGCGCAGCGCGCCCAGGTTGGGGCGATCATACGGCATATCAGAGGTCCTCCCAGAGCACGGCGAATGCAAGTGCCCGGCGCGTGCCGTCGGTGCGGCGGAAGCCGACCCGGACGTAGAGTTTGCCGAGCTCGGGGCTTTCCAGGTCGACATCGATCGCGACGACGACGTTGTCCTGGATCATCCAGTCGAGGGCCTGCTCGATATCGTTCTTGACCAGCGCCTTGGTGATCGCATCGAGACGCGATCGCGCGCGAAGCCAGAGCTTCGAGCCGATCGGCCCCGCCCACCAACCGCGCGGGTCTTCGTCGCCGAGCAGCAAATTATCGTCGGGCCCGGCTTCGGCATCGCTGAACAGGCTGATCAGCGCAGCTGTGAACAGGTCGTCGCCGGCGGCAAGGATTCCGCCGGCCGTGAATTCTGCGTCGATCGGACGGCCGTGCTCGTCGCGCACGCTGTTGCCGTTTTCGTCGGTCCAGGCGACCGAGCTCGGCGCCGAGACCGACCAGTCGCCGACGGAGCTGTCGGCATTCCAGATCGTTGCGATGTCGGTCATCTGGCGCCTATGCGTCGTGGTCGGTCAGGCCGCTGCTGGCGCTGCCCGCCGCCACCCCGGTGTGCTTGTGCTGGTGATAGGCATCGCGCAGGCCGTTGAGGCTGACGGTGGTGCCGGCCGATCGGGAGACGACGTCACCGGTGACATGCAGGTCGCCTTCGACCGTCAGCGTGCTGAAATTGTGGATCCGCGCCGGCTTTCCCGCGCAGTCGATCTCGAGGCCATCGGCGGTCAAGCTGATCACCGCGCCGCGAACATCATAGAGGGCGCTGTCACCCGGCTGGAGGTTCTTCAGCCGCGACGAAGCATGATGGGTGGCGATAACGAAGGTCTGGCTGCGATCGCCGCCCAGGTGGATCATGAGCACCCCGGCATCCTCGGGGGGCACGGAGGCGATGCCGAACTGCGACAGGCGGTTGATCTTGTCGAGCACGCGCGCCTTGAACCCGGTCCCGCGCGCGCCCTGAGTGATCTGCAGGACCTGGGCGTCGCCAGTATCGTCCACCGCGGTCACGCGGCCGAATCCGAAGAGGCGGCCAAGCGTCATTGCGGCGACGCCGGCGCGACATCGGCCGTGTTGACCGGATTGACGACGATCGGTTCGGGCACAAGCGCCTCCCGCGGCATCAGGAGCAGATCAGCGGTCGTGCCGCCTTCGTTCGATCGGCGGAACGTCACCTCGGACAAGACGAGCTCGGGCCCGGCGCGATTGCCGGGCAGGTCGACTGGCACGATCGTATTGGGAGCCCAGAGTTTGCCGTCCTTGTCGCGCCAGCTGTCAACGGTGGCGCGCACGACATGGGCGCGGCCGACGCGGCGGGCCGAGTCCCACAGCGCCTTCGTCTTCGTGAATTCGATCGGGTCGGCTGCGACGTTTTCGGTGACGACATAGAGCAGGCGGTGACGCGGCACATTCGCGTCCTTCGCCTCGAAATAGAAGTAGCTGCCGGGCCCCTCGACGTCGGCGATCGCCGCGCTCGTGGGGAAGGACGAGCAGACTATATTGGAATACCGGGCATCCATGCTGTTCATGCACTGCCAGACCTGTGCGTTGACCCCGTAGGCGACGCCGCTCGCGGCCTTCTTTTCCCCGACCTTGGCGAGGATCAATCGACCCTCGGAGTTCTCATAGGCGAGCAGTCCGGCGTTGCGCGCGAACTTCTGGATGATCTCGGCTGCGGTCTCGCCATAGTTGAGCGCCCAGCCGGTCGCCTCCGGCCCGGGTGAAGCGCCGGGCCCCATCTGCACGTCGATCTTGTACGGCAGCACCAGCTGCTGCGCGACGTAGAGCGCCGTCCCCTTGATGATCTGGCCGGTTTCCCACTCGGCCGAGCAGTCGACCAGGTCCTGGGTCCGCCCGCGGCCTTCGATCGCAACGCTGTGGGTTTCCGAGGTCCCGCTTTCATCGCTGCGGTCGACGTAGCCGGTGATGACCTTGTCGTTCCCGATCAGGATCGTGCATTCGCTGCCCTCGATCGGAATCAGGTCCCCGTCCTCCGGCGCGATCGAGCTGGCCCCGATGCTGAAACTGTTGGGGAAGCCCTCGACCCGGAGCGTGATCGATACGTCTTCCCACCCGCCGAGCTCCGTATCGGCGACGTTGATGAAGACCTCGTCCTGGTCACGAGGAACGCTGTTACCGGAGACGATGATGTCGTCGGGCTGGCCACCGAACGGGTTGGTCATGCCGCGAGCGCCGTGAAGTCGCTCGGCATGAAGAGCGGGTGAGAAACGCCAGCCTGGGCAATGAGTTCGGCGGCGCGGTTGGGATCACGATACAAGCGTTGCGCAAGCGCCGGCGCCGGAAGGCCGGCGGGAAGGGACCAGGCGCGCAGACCGGCAAGCGTCGCGCCGCGGGATCGCAGATCGCGTATGACTGCGCCGCGCGCGTTGCGCAGCGCCCTGAAACTTTCATCGTCACCGGCGTCTGCGGCCTCCTCCGAGAGGCCGCCGATGCTGCTCGCCAGTTGGCCTATCAGAGTTGCGGCCTCGTCGGCGCTGCTGGGCTGATACCGAGCACCGGCGTTGACCATCTCCGCCGCCGCTGTCCGGCGGATCATACCGGCATAGGCCGTGCCGATCGGCGTGAGCGATTCCGGCCGTGGCGAGACGAAGGTGATCAGCTGACCCAGCAACCGCATTGCGTCGGCAGGATCAGAACAGGCCGCGGCCAGGCTCTCGACAAGCGCGACAGCGGTAGTGCCAATATCGGGTGCGAATGCGAGGTCGGAGCTGTCGATCGCTTCCCCCGCGGCAGTCGTCGCGCTCATGATGCCGGAGCGAAGGGCCGACGACCGAGCGATCAGGTCTGCGATCGTGGTGCCGCTGACGAATGGCGATAGTGATGTGCCGAACGCGCCGGCGTTGGACCCGCTCGCGAACCGGCCAAAATTGCCCGGCAGCAGCGCGGCGATGCGGTAGAGGGCAGTCGCATCGGCGCCCAGCCCGATCGTCTTGCTGGTGAACGTGGCGGCGGTGACCTGTAGATCCTTGCGGCGCGCGCCGTTGTTGGCGGCCTCGGCGATCAGCCGAACGCCGTCGGCGACGAGCGCGGCTTTGAGCTTATTGGCCATGGTGAGCAGGCCCGAGGTCGCGCTTTTGGCGGTCGGGTACTGACGCTTGCCGGCCTCGACGAATTCGAGGTCGAGCGTCGACATCTTGCTGGCGCCGAGATCCGCGCCGATCGCGGCGTGCGTGACGACAACATTGATGACGCCCAGCGTCGGGTGCGTTAGCAGGCCGGCGCCCTTCGCCTCGATGGCAGAGACGAGCAGCGCCCGCTGCAGCTGGATTGGGCCACCCGAGAAGACGACGTCGTTGTCGACGATGAAACCGC
>Ga0105239_10004200_pt1 | contig 17302 bp, 16 predicted proteins | sample KBSC44metaG_FD_92761 | JGI IMG/M metagenome (GOLD analysis project Ga0105239, IMG submission 92761) | Corn rhizosphere microbial communities from Kellogg Biological Station, Michigan, USA - KBS C4-4 metaG | ecosystem: Host-associated > Plants > Roots > Rhizosphere > Soil | place: Michigan, USA...
CGGCGATATCACAGTGACAGGATTTCAAATATTCAGTTTAAATAGAGATATCTTTGCTCGAAATTTTGTTGTCAATGCAAACGGAACCGTCAATACGAATGGATATCGTCTTCTCGTACAAGAACAATTTGAAAATTATGGTTATATCAACGTTGATGGTGGAAACGGCCTTCCGGCAGTATTAACCAGTATCAATCCAACCGGAACACGAGGCGGATTCGCAGGCGGTGCCGGTCATATAACGACATTGGGCTACGGCGGCAACGGTGGTGCTGGTGCACCCTATGGTGTATTACCGACCGCCGGTGATCCCAGCCCACAAGCGTTTTTCTCTGCGTTTCCCAATGATAATGATTTTTATGATAATCCATTACCGCAAGTCAATTTATATGGTGGTGGAGACGCATCAACAACCTTTCCGTTAGGAGATCCAAGTCAAGGAGGCGGGGCCGGTGGAGCCGCAACAACATCTTTGACCGTCCCGGAACGTTTGAATATATGGAATGCCATTCATACTCCAATTGAATGGCCAATCGGGTGCACACCGTTTCCTTTAAGTGGTGGCGCTGGAGGAGGAAGCGGGTTTTCAAACAATACGCTCTACACAGCGGCATCTGGAGGTGGCGGTGCAGGAATTCTTCAAATTGCAGCCAACAAAATTGTACATCGAGCTGGGTTTCCGACCGGGACCATATCGGCTCGTGGTGGACATGCCGGGGCAAACGCAAGTACGACAGATGTGTCCGGTGGCGGTGGTGGAGGAGGGACAATTTTTATGCAAACTCCAACGCCATTTTCATTGTGGAATCAAAACTTGCTTGTCAATGGAGGATCTCCAAATAATATCAATCACGGATCGGGAAGTCCAGTCAATCAACCGGAGGCATACGGACAATCCGGCCAAGTGTTTATCTGTTATACATAAAAAAAAAAGATTAACCATTGGTTTATAAAACAATGCCTTTAACGGGAGACCAAGAAAAGGATAAAGCAACACAAAACGCGATATGCAATAACATTTGGGTTGTGTTTGTCGCGTTGTTCATTGGTACATTTTCTATTTTTGCAGCATCATCATTTCGTGATCTCATTGATTCCGTACTCCAAATCAGCGTGCCGCTTGGTGAAAAATCAATTCACGGTGGAGTGCTTTTAGTATTTTACCGTTTGTTTTATTTCCTCATCATCATATCATTATTAGTCATTGTTAGTGTTCTATTGGTCTAAATAAAAATTAAGAGAGAGACGAGTATGGCTCATGAGATTCGTTTACAACAACAAGAACAAGAACAAGAACAACATGACTTGACGCAAAAACCACACGGTCAAGTGTTGATGGGCGAGGAAGTGTATGCCACGTGGATTGCCACGTCATTAGTGCTGGCTGTGATGGGTACACAATTTACGAGTCGCCCAGGAATTCATCAAACTGTTCGAATCAGTCTTGATATTGCCACCATGACACTGTCTTTACTTGTCATGCTATGGGCGACATTTTCCCACTTTAATTTAATTCAACATAGAACGCGCGTTTTACTTTTGATATGTTTAATCACCTTCTTAGTGGTTTTAATTTTATCTGTGATCATTTGCGTGGCACAAGTGAAAGTTTAGTGAGAGTTGACGATATTGTCCACAGCATTTGGATCAGCTGGCATGGTCGTGTAAAGGACACGAAACGTCATAGTGGTCGAAGTACCGCCTCCTGTTGGATCACTTCCGTCTTGGGTTCGCAACATGTACATTTGATTTCCGGGACGCGCGGCACTCAGTGCGGTTGCACCAAACGTCATCTGGAACGTTGGGACTTGATTCAGTGCCAGTTGTGTGCCGGGAAACGATGCAACGGTCTGAACTGGCGCCGAAGGACCAGAAATGATGGCAAGATTGCTTGAAAAGCTCAAAGACGCGTTGGGATTGATGACTTCCATCACAAGACCAAGAAAGACAAAGCCCATATCTTGAATTTTGAACAATGGAATCGGAACAGATCCCAAAGTCAATATTTGATCGCCAGATAAAATAATCGGATCAGATTGCAAAATTGGTAATCCTTGACCTCCTACTGGACCCACTGCACCGGTCACACCTTGAATACCACGCGGTCCCGTCTTTCGTTTTTCCACGCTAAAAATCAAAGCGATAATACCAAGAATAGTTCCAACGAACGCAAAGAAATAGAACGTTAAATAATGTTTTTGTAGGCCCATCAATACACAATTTTTTTTTATTTCAGCGTTTGCTTTTAATCTTTCTTAAACGGGCAAGAAAGACCTATCACAGGATAGGATAAAAAGATGGATTGTTTGCTAGGATGAAAAGCGATGTGTGGTTTGTTTCGTACCTTTTGGTGCGAACTTCTTGGCAATCCACCAGCTCAATGTAACCGATTAGAATGGGAAGCAGCAAAGCTTTACGCGAAGGCAGTACATATACGAAACGAACAAGCACTCATGTGGTTGCGTTCGGACCGCAAGAAAACTGTCGATGAAGCACGACAATTTGTTTGGTCAACACGCGGTTGTTCCTTACTACAACACTTTTATGTTGTAACATTTTAGTTTTTTTTCTCTGTGTATTTGCGCGCTTTTTTTTTAATTTGAAAAATGGATTTACGCGACGAGAAATGCCAAGTGCATCACGCACACAGCGACAATGAAAGCAGTAGCGATCATGAAATTCCGGATCCGACAACAAACCAACGCGCTCTAGCAGATGCCAAATCCGCATCGGATGAACAACACATATCCAGAATCGATTTCCATGGAAAAGAAGAAGACGATGCTGCATTGTCATCTGACGATGATGGTGAAGCTAAATTAACGGATAAACCCATTTTGATTTCTTGTGATGTCATTGCAGCAATTTATGCGCAATATCAACTCACACCCGATTTTCAAGATTTGCAGGTTGTACCGGAAGAGTGGATTCCTGTTTTGCAATATTTTGATCAACAAGCAGAATTAAAACAACGATATGCGGAAGATGATCCGAGTGACAAAACGAGTGTTAATGACAATGCTGCAAATTGTATTGATTCGATTGGCATGGGCTTGCTCTCGCATTTTCGTCAATGTACACAATGCAAACCAAATGAAAAATAATGTTAAGTGGGCAAACCCGTGGGTAAACGACTCCAACTCTCCGATATCATTGTGACAACTGTATTCGTGAGTTTCTCAATCACTTGGTGTTTAATTTCATGCGTTTTGATATATGAGGTTGGAACATTTGGAAAACGAATCCAAGTTTTAGGCTCTTTGTGTATTTTGTTTGCCTCTTCGTCAACCATTTTTCCAATCCGTGTAATATGTAGCTTTATGCAATCCGTTCGTTCCATCGCCTCTGAGTACAATAAATAGCCTCCAATAATGAAGATGCGATGAATTTGCGTTTTGCCAGATGAGCGTAAACATGAGAGGGCAGCATCCAGTGTTGGTGATGTGAAAGTTGTATTGACATTGAATTCCGAATTCATATCAACATGTCGAATCGATCGACACGTTTCTAATTTGGTCGTGAATACACTTTCTGACCGCGTAATGACAATGTTGATTCGATTTTTCAATGGTGATGACGGAAGACTTTCCCATGTGTGACGTCCCATAATGACGACGTTCTTTCCTGATTTGTCATTTCCGCTGGTTAATTCTTGAAAATGTTTCAAATCAAGAGGGATTCGCCATGGAATTCCGTAACGATTGGTGTTGATGTCTCGAAATCCGATAATTCCATCTTGCGAAACTGCGACAACCAATTCGATGTTGTGTTTGTCGTTTAGATTCTTGTTGTCTTTCGATTCTTTGTCTTGTTTGTCTTGTTTGTTTTGCTTATCTTGTTTGTCTTGTTTGTCCTTCTTGTCGTCATTGGCGTTTTTTTCTTGTTCTGCTTGTTGTTTGTCTTGTTTCTCTTCTTTGTCTTGTTTCTCTTCTTTGTCCTTCTTGTCGTCCTTCTGGTTCGGGGGCTCGTTGTTCATCATTCGGTGTGAGCTGGATTAATTTTTCGCTTTCAATTTTTTTTGTGATATGTGAAACTTTTCGTGATGAAAAGATATTTAAGCGACTCGCGTTTGGAAAAGAAAAAAAACCGAAAACAGAGAGAGCCACATGAGCGTTTTACCGGCAGGTATTTATGCCACCCTCGGTTCTACATCACGGATTTTAGAACGAATTTCTTTTTTGACCAGTCGGTGTGAAAAGGGAATTCGTTTTTTGCATCATGCACATAACACGTCTTCATCATCAGCGGATATTTGTGTCACAACAAATTCAAACGATACCCAAAAAATGATTGAATCTCTTTTGGATTCCAATGAGAAAAATAACGAAAACAACGACACGACCCATGCCAACCAGTACATTGTCATTGACATTACTAATTTGCAACCCGTCCATTATCGTTCGACGTTGAAGGATGTGTTGATACCAAAAACCAAACGTAATCGTTGCATGTGCTTCATTTTGGGTGGTGAATATTTAACCAAAGACATTCCAATTGATGCATGGCTGTTCCCTGATCCTGACTTCTTCACAATAACACCAATGCAGCAGCTTTTGACACAATGGGCGCTACAAATGAAAATGGGCACGGATACATTTCATGCTATTATTACGAAAATGAATGATGCACAAGACGCAAAGTCTCGCAGTGTAACAGTGTGGTATCCACAAACAAACGCCATCACGTATGTCAAAGATGAAGAAAAAGAGATGGGTAAAGACGAAGAAAAAGACAGGACGACTCCGGTTGAACACAAAGAAGAAAAAGACAATCCAGCACATCCATCGCTGCCAGAGTCGGTTTTTCAAAGCCATATTTCCGAATTGGAACCGGCATCGTCTTCGTGTTCATCATCGGCATCATCTTCTTCTTCTTCTCATAATGATAATGATGATGCAGGTGAGAATGATATGGAGTGGATAGAAGACGACATTGATGATACTGCACCCATAGCGGTACCATCTCAATTGTCTCATTCTGAGTTGCATCACGATGACCAAATAAAACAAAGAAACAAAAGATCATGGTGTCAATGGTTGTCATGCGGGTGCAATCGTCATTAATTTGCTGTTAATTTGTTTTTGTTGTCATAGTGTTTGCTGTTTTAACTGGATATAAAGGTATTGCATTGAGCTTATGTGTGAGAGGTGGTTTATCCTCGTTTGCTTTTCCCTCTTTCATGTCTTTCATGTCTTTTATCTCCTTCGTTTCTTTCGTTTCTTTTATCTCCTTCGTTTCTTTCGCCTCTTTTGCATCATGAAGAATTTTGTTCTGAAGAGTTGCGCTCATATTTGTCGTCGTCGTTGTCGTCGTCGTCAAGTTGGAATGGCCGATGATATTCAATGCATCACCCAAAATGACTTTTGCTAAATGAGGACCGACAGCATTGAAAACTTGTTGAAAGAAACGCTTCACCTTCTCCACAATACCAATCTCAATTTCGCCCGCGAACTTGACATCTTTTTGATACGTTGTTGTCTTGCATAACGTTTCTAAACCTTTCATTCCTTCATGCAGAGCCTTACAGATGGTGCGGAGTTTGAACAAGATTTGATCGAATTTTTCAATATCTTGATGTGATGCTTGCGTTGATGCTTGCATTTGTTTGATACAAACATCAAATACTCTCGTTTCCATTTGTAATTTACAATGCGAGATCAAACTATTTGTAGTTCTTTCTAAATGCGTAAGAAACACCTTGCGTTGGCTGGGAGGAAAACGAAAGGATCGCACTAAGCTATAGAGGCTGCGTACACCACTCTGAAAACTCGATGGTTCAGTGATATCCCATTTTCCGAGCTCATCCACCACCATAATTTTTCCTGGCGTAACCTTGCTCAGAATTTGATAACGAACCAAATCATCGGTTAACGCATCATCCGACATTGTTTTTTGCGTGCGTGGGTGGAAGAAATAATTTTTTAAAAGCGAATAAAAGTTTTTTTATTTATTTTAGAAAAGAACATGACAAACTTGATTTTTGTGTTTGATCTTGATGGAACACTTGTTTCCAACACAGACTCGGCATCTCAGTTACCCGTTGTTCGGCCATATCTAAAAGAACTTCTTCTCTACTTGCGAAAAAAGTGTTTTCGCGTCGGATTATGGACAGCCGCAAGCCGCGAATGGTATGATCTTGTATATTCCAAATTGCTAAGACCAATCTTTGAAACCATTAACTTTCAATTTGATTTTACGTGGTATGGTCATCGTTGTACACGAATCTATTCAAAACACTTTGGCTACTATACCTGGGACCCGGAGGGTATCGTGGTGATTAAACCATTGAAAAAATTTTGGAAAGCTAAGACATTGTACTGGTACGCACATCAACACAACATGCTCATTTTGGACGACACGGAATCCACAGCACAACGAAACTATGGAAATTTAATCCGAGCTCCGACGTTTAACCCGATGCATGATGACATGTATTTCTTAAATCTTGCAAAACATTTCGAAACCAATTTTACGCCAGAGTACGATAACCAATTAAAAGTTTTATCAAACATCACCACCTTGTCATTGTTTTGCTTGATGATTGTGGAACTCTATTCTCCACTGCGTTCGGTTCGAAAAATGAAAAAAACATGGTCTTCAAAGTGTGTTTTGTAGCGCGTGCCATTATAAAAACATCCAACGCCCTGGATAACCATTCGCTGTTCCATCACTGAGACCAGACAATCCGCCGTTTGCCTGAATGGTCCATGTACTCGAATTTCTTAATGTTCGAATAAATACATTTCCACCACCTCCACCGCCAGCAGCTGGAGCAGGCGAAGACGGTGACAATGCCAAAGGCCCCGCATTGCCGCCGTTTGCCGTAACAAACCCAGATCCAAGAATCACTGGAGAACATATACAAACGACCCCTCCTCCACCTCCTCCTGAATTTCGTTGCGTCCCTGGTGCATTCACCGGAGCGGCACCACCCGAACCACCACTAATTAAAATGCTTGTATCGATACTGGACGACCCACCAAACGGCATTTCCATTGGATTAATAGCCGCCAGTAACATTCCAAGATTTAGTACGGGATTGTTTGCGTTGACGATACCGGGGACGCCACCTGTCGCGACGGACACTCGAGTATCATACCCACCAGAATAATTGTTCGGTCCCGTCGTCAAAAAGAAGCCACCCGTTGAAAATGCATTGTAGCTGTTGTTTCCATCGCCTGGCATGGTTGAAGACGGTGTCCCTCCATCTCCTCCACCAGAAAACCGACCTGCAGCCCCTCCAGCGCCTCCTAGCGGCGCGGGATTCGGCAACCCATCCCCGCCTTGTCCGTTATTTTCAATACTGCCATTGTTATTGATAAATTGTTGTGATCGAACGATCCACCCGGCAGTAATCAGTCGCCGGCCTGCCGGAACAATCAAATTTAACCATTGCATGTCTCGCGACATGACAAAATCACTTGATAACGTAAACGATCCATCACTTCCATCTCCAAACATTGCGTTACCGCCGGTTGGCGGAAGAAGAGCAATACCTGTCGTTCCCGGAATTCCAACGGGTCCCGTTGGACCACGCGGTCCAATTAAACCAATCGAACCGGTTAAACCCGTCGGTCCCATCGGACCCACGGTAAAATTTGCAGGCCCTGTCACTCCTGGTTCTCCCGTCCAAGGACCTTGGTCATGCCATACTTGTTGATCAGGCAACCATACGATAATGTGCCCTGATTTGTCTCCAAGAAGCGATGGGGGCGCGTTCAAATCCGGCCGGGCATCGACCGTGACCAAATATGAATACGGTTGTGTGTTGGTTTGAATTTGCAGAATGACACTGTTGACTAGCACACCGTAACTCATCGGGCGAATACTGATCCCTTGTGGACCCGTCATACCTTGAACACCCTTGGGGCCAGCCGAGCCAGTGCCTTGTCCGGCACCAGTCGGGCCGGTGGAACACGGAACAAGAATACATCCACCGGTATTGATGGCGGGAATCGGCACGCAATTGATGGGTTTGATGACGATCACCACACGGGCAATAATAAATCCCAAAACCAACAACAACCCACTTAACAAAAACAACCAATAAGCAATCAACATATTGCTGTTGTTGTTTCGTTGTCAAACGCTTTAATTTATTAGATAATAATCGTCTTATACTGCTGCAGCAGTTTGCTGATTTTCTATTGTATGATCAACGGATCAGACGAAAATTTGTACATCCGAAACACAAGACGGCGGGCAATGGCTTCATGCAACACCATTTGTAATTTGGATGCCCTGTGTTCTAAGGTGGAATGCTTTCTTTCGTTTTCGTTTTAAAAAAGACACATACATGTAGACAGAAATGTTGTGATGCGAGACACAAGAAACGCAAGACACACACGAAACACAATGCCTTATTTTGCAGGCTGGCGAACGAGCCCGCCAATCATGTGCTTCAGCATGCTCATCGGTCCGGCTTTCAGCTTAAGTGCTGCAAAAATCTGCATAACATGCTCATGCTTCTTCTGATCGAACAGCATGGCGCCATCTATCTTCGCTTCCGTGGCCGCGTCCGCCGCCCGCTTGAAGGCATCCGACTTGTTCGGGTTAGGAAACCCTTTGATCCATTCTGCGACATCGGCGACCTTGGACTCGAACGTCGGGGCGGGATATGCAGAACCGACACCACCACTGCTTGTCATCAACGGTTTTGTGACGAACGGTTTGTTCAATTCCACCACAGAATTCCCCGTTGCATGGATATGGCCAAAGTCGCGCGTGTCTCCGGTAGTCAATTGAAGCTCAACACCAGCCTTTTCTGCGTGTTTATGCAGCATGGCACGGTATTGGGCTTCGGCCTTGATGTCCGCTTCGCTGGGAGGAGGAGGAGGCGGCGGCGGCTGGTAGATGACCATCTTTGTCCCGTCGAGATGAGTTTTGCCCATGGTGAACGACGAACCACCCATACGGAACTTGCAGATGGGACGAGAAGAAGAAGCGGCATGACCAGCACCAGCACCAGCACCAGCGGCTGAGGCCATCTGTTTAACAACGCACAACAACGCACAACAACGCACAACATGAAAACACGAATGATCAGTATTAAACAGAGTAGCGCAACAAGGACGAACATTTGTTGCACTTTGCAGAATATTTTTCCTGCAATGCAACAAAGTTTTTTGTTCACTACACAAGAAAAGTGAAGATGTCCATCAGCGAAGACGAGGCCAAGACCCTGCGGACCATGATAGCCGAGTGGACCGCTGCCCAGGCCAAAAACGCTGAAGACCAAGCACAAGCGACCGCGAGGGCAGCGGCTGGTGCGGCGGCGCGTGCCGCTATGCGGCAACAAGGCTGGGATATGCTTAAGTATGGAGCTCTCGGGTTATTGTGCTTGGGAGTCGGCGCAATGATGTACGAGCGTCTAATTGGACGCTACCCCGCTCCTGCAATCCTCGAACAAGCAGCAATCGCTACCGGTCTCATTTCAGGTGCGCTTTTGTTCATCGGTTGCTTTTGGGGAACCCAGTGGTAATCTAATTGACACTGAAGGTCTAATCGGACACTGAACCTTGCAATGGCATGAACTTGTTTTTCTTTCATTTGTCTCCATCTCCCTCGTGTTGCACATCTCCACCCGCTGACTCAAGCTAAATTGTTGTGTTATGTATGCTGCACAGTGTAATCCGCTCGATCATGTCTCGACTGAAGAAGCTCTTCGTACTCGTAAGCCTTTTGGCTCTGGCTGCATTGAAGGTGAATGCTGGCCAAATCGTTCTGGCAACTACTTACTCGGATCACGGCAACTTGGCCGCTGCACCCAAACTCGGTTGTGTCTCCGGAATCGTAGTTCCGACGACGACACCGGATGAAAAAATCACATGGATTCGCTTGAAGGCGGCGGGGCAAACCGCTTATGTTAACGTCCCCACAGAGCCTGTGAACACTTCGATCGATGAACAAGACGATTGGTTGGTCGACAAGACCGGGCGTGCCGGGTGGAAATGGATCGTCTGTTTGCGCACTCCCATCGTTGCGTCGTCCGAAAACCGATTCAACGTGACGATCGAGGGTCTGAAGTACCGGTTGTGGATCTTGGGAGAAACGGTCATTGAATCCGTGACCATCCAAGACATTTCGTTTTCTAACGGTTATGTCTTTGACGGCCAAAGTCAACTTTCAGCTTGGGTGTCCGCTTCGTTTGCATATCCCAACGACTTGCTGCTGACGAACGTCACGCGATTGTGGGCAGAATGGGCTGCGCGCAATTTCTACAACATCACCGTGATGGTAACCGCAAGCATTGGCCCGGGCAATTTTGCCAAAGAGCCGACCATCGAATTCCCGTCGGTTCTGATACCATGGACGCGGTGGGATTCGCCATCGTTCGTGGCTCTGTCACAGAACCAAATCGGCCTTTTAACCATTATGAGCTGCATTGAGGTGGCCATGCGCTCGAAGCAACCGGCCCATTGCGTGCAAATCGCTGTCGCTTCCACACGTATCGAAGCTCACACATCAAAAGAAACGCATGTTGCGTCCGCCATGATCACGGAGAAGCCTTACACAATAGCATCGACGGAGCTCGTACAGAAAGTCGGTGGGTTGTGGAACTCGAAATATCCGCTCTTTGGTTACCAGCCCTGTTTGTGGGTCTTGGGAGTTGGCGAATCGAATGCCGACACACCGGCCGAATATTCGGTTATTTTGCCCTTGATGTTTACCGATTTGCAAAAGGAGTTGCAAAAAACACGCAAACTGATTGGCTATCGATACAAGTACACACAGTGGCCGTGTTTGCTGCCTCGCTATTCAGAATGCCTGGCACTGGAAGATGGGTTCGATGATGATGATGGGGTTACAACAAAAACGAAAGACAAGAAGAAGAAACAAGGCTGGAGCGTTCAAACCGGCACCGTGTTGAGCTTAATTTCGTTGCACATGTACGACGGGTCCAATACTCCGGCCAAGTACTTGCCGCCTCCGTTCAACGCGACCAAGTCTATTAACTCGCCGTTTAATACTACCGCATTGGCTCAGCATATCGTTGCACACAACCTGATCAAAACCCTGAACGCGTTTTGTTTCGTGCGGGCCGGTCATTTGGGTTATTTGACGGAGCGCGATCTTGGTCTTCACTGGGCCGATACCCGCGCGTTTGCCGCTATCGATTTGGTAAACTGTTTCCAGAATCAACTCAATATGGGTATGAATGACTGGAAGCCGTTTCTCGTCGAAGGACCCAAACTACAGACCCCTGGTCGTATTGTCAGCTGGAACAAAATCACCGGCGACATCAGCATACGTTTAACGTATGCCACGGGTATCCATCCGCAAACGGGGATGCCTGTGGACGTTGCGTTTGATGATGTCCCGCGCCCGGGTCCAGTCCCGACTGACATTTTTCAGTACAAGCAATTCAACGGCACCCACGTGGCGTTTGGCGTGGCAAAGAACCTTGCTGTTGTCGCATCGGGCCAAAGCATTGTCTTGAACTTTACCATCGATCGCCCATCGGTTGGAGCGCCAACGACTCTGATTTACACCTACTTGAGCGGTTTTGCTCAAAAGCTCGTGATGAACGCTCCACAACAGAATGCGGATCACCCACACTGGCACACGAAGATGGGTGTTCCGGCCGACACTGCATCGGTGCCATTGGAGTTGGTCTTATAATTTGTGTCTCTCTCTTGTTGTTTTTTTCCTCTTTCTCTTGTTTTTTGTTTGTTTGGTTGTGTGTATCTATCGCTGATGTTTGTTTTTCCGTTTGTTTTTCTGTGTGTGTGTGTGTGGTAATCTGCTCTGTGTTACGCGCTGGTGTGTCAATCTTGTCTCTGCAAAATAAACACACACACCTCTACATAATTTTGTCACGACGCCTTAACGTTTTTCGGCAAAAATTCATTGCTTTGAGCGTGTGTGTAGGTGTGTCGCAGATGGCTGGTTCAAAAGCTCCGAAAAGGGTGTTTGTGATTCAGATCGGTCGCCTTGACCATGCTGGCGAATATGATGCCATCAGTGACGTTAAAAAGGTTTATGAATCCGAAAAAGACGCGTTTGTTAACGCACTGCATCACATCGCGTTTGAATGGCAAGAATACGAGTACGAACCCGACGACGTACCGCTTCCCGAGAAACGGATCGACGACCCCGTGCGTCTGGCCTTGTCGATTTTCCTGAAACGCCTCAAAATGCCATATCCGCCCGGAAAAGATCAAGACGCCATTGACAATGCGCGTCTGGACGAACTGATTCGTAAGTTGTATGATTGCAAAGTTTCGGATCTCAAGTTTTGGTTTGGCGTGCTATCATCGACGCCCAAAAATACGTCGTGGATGGCAGTTACTGAAAGCACGCTGTGCTGACATTTCTGTTGTCGTATTTTTTTCTCTAACAACAAAAAAATAAAAACACTTTTCTTCTTGAACTCTTTTTGATCGCGCAAACTGATTTTTTATGTGTGTTTGCAGATGGCATCACGTCATGCGAAACGTTCCAAGAAACAAGACGGACTCTCTGGTCTTGTGTTGGATGAAGACGAGGTGGAATTCAAAGAGGAGATTGAAGACGCATTGAGTGCATTCGAAACCGCCGAGGTTGCAATGACAAGCGGTGTGCAAGACCATGCAGGATGGTCGATGGATACGTTGGTGAAGCGAACTGATAAAGAATGTGGTCCAAATCAACAATTGATGTATTTCATTTCCAAACACAAAGACATCAAAGTGTCTATGCTCAAACAGGCGTGGTTCACACACATGAGCGATCTTCGTGCATCTCTATTGGCACACCAAGGAACGGCGCCATGTATCGCTGACACTCTGAGCGAAGCAGTGGACACGTATCGCAATCTGTTCAATGAGTTACAGGACGCGCTCGAGTCTGGATATATCAGCGTCAAGCACTCGATCACGAAACCGCTGCGTCGCAGTGCTCGCCTCAAAGTTGGTGCCAAACGCAAACGCTAATTTTTTTTTACTGTTTGAGATAAAAACACACTGTAACAAAACTACAAGCGACCTTGGCCGTGTTGCTGCTGATGTTGCTGTTGGGCAGCCAATTGCATTTGATGAAGCTCGTTTGTACGAACACCTGCAACTTGACCTGTTAAAGAACGTTGTGCAGTCAGTTCGGCGCGCAATGCGTCAATCGTTTCCTGTAACAGTTTGATTTGTGCCGCATGAGACGATTTCGATGCAACATGCTCTGCCAATGTCGCCTGTGATTCCAGCATTTTGTGTTTTTCGACATCCTTCAACTCCTTCTGATGTTGACGTGCTAAGGTTTCGCAGAGTTTTTTTTTCTCTTGTTCAAATTCTGCCGGCAAAGACTGCAATCGTGCTTGAAGATCCAGATATTCAGTTTTCGGAATCGCAATCTCTTTGCGTGATTCCAAAATTTCATTGACTTTTGCCATTCCCAGTTCTTTAAATTCGTTATTCAGTTGCACATGCTGCGTTTTGCGACGGTGGTTGTATTCTTCTTCCAACTCGCTAATTTGACGTGTTTTCTGTTCGAAACGCAATTCAATATCTTCCTTTAGTAGCTGATGCAAAGTACGCAGCGCTTCCGTTCGTTTATCCGCTTGATCAAACGCTGTACTCAAGGCTTTCATCGCGCGCGCTAATTCCAAACGTGCGTCTCCGCTTGACGAGACATTTTTGCCATCGGTGGAAGTCGAAGGGGCTTTTCGCTTTAACGTGTTCGCCATTGTGTGCGTGTTGTGTGTCGTGTGTTTGAACGAAAAAAAAACGAAAAAAAGAAAAATAAAAAAATGACGTCTCTCTTGGGTCACGCGTGTGCGTGCCGTGTTGCAAATCACTGGAACCTTTTCGCTATTGCGCGAAATAAAAAAAAACGGCGGGGACGAAAACTGCGAAGTTTCCCCGCGCGCCGCGATCATAGCGAAGGTTTGCGCAGCTCCAATTCCTGAATTGTGCTGGTAGCTCAGAGGTAGAGCAGCGTATAAACGCATGGCTTCTATCCAGCGGCCGAGGTCCAGGGTTCGAATCCCTGCCAGCGCAGGGAAATTTTTGTGTGTTTTTTTTTTGCGTTCTGACACGACACCTTGTGTCTCCTGTTTTCTCTTGTAAAGGTGCTGTTGCAAATCACTGGTCTCGGTATTGTACAAGAACAACATAGTCAGTAATGTCATGTGCGTATGACATGCCTTTGTGCTCAACAAATTTGGCGAGAATCTCGCCAACGACGTCCTTGACGTCCTTGTTGGCTTGGTGTTGCTTCAGTTGACGCATTTCTTTTGCGGTGATCACCGGTTTTTCTGCAGCCATTTTGTGTTTTGCGATCTACGTGCCACACACATCAACGCCAGATCGTCAGAAAATGACAACAAGATGAACGAGCACCAGATTGTCAGAAATGACAACAATGAAAGAGAAAAACATTACTGAGAGAGGGAGGAAAAAACACACAAGTGAATAAAAGCCCAAGTGCAATAACTCATACTACCGAGAAAAAAACAAGACAGATACATGTGTCGCTTAGACAACCGACGGAGGAGACACCGGAGATGACGACGAAACCAAGACTGGAACATGCTGGGTGAGTTCGGGGAGTTGGGTAAGGCGCTGATGATGCACACTGTGTACAACACGCGGTGTCGGGAGGTAGGTGACAGGCAGGGTGGAACGAGGAACAGAAAGAGAAAGTGGTGCGGAGAGTGTGGGTGTGGGTTCATGAATGGGTTCGCGGATGACCATAGCAACGACAGCATCACGCCGCTGTACTTTGAATTGGTCCGTGCTTCGGATTGCGACATCAGCAGGACCTTCGTCGTCCTTTTTTTTGTCGTTGTAGACGAAGTATGCAGTGGACGAACGGGCCAATGGTGCAGTGGGAACCGCCACAGGCGCTGTGAAACCGGTGAAAATGGGACTCGGACGCGACCGTTGGTGTTGACCACGTTGAGTCGGCATCATGGACAATGCATCGTTTCCGCCGCCAGGAGCAGAAAGCGTCGCTTCTTCCGCATACGCCGATCCAGGAATGGTCAAATCCAATGCAGCGTTTGCGTCAAAGGTGCCCAATGACGGACTATTGCGTTGTTTCGGCACGGCATTTGAAACGGCGTTGTTGTTGTTGTTGTTGTTGTTGTTGTTGATCTTCTCTTTTTCCGTCTTCTTCAGGCCAACATACGCCTCCATCAGAACCTTATCCATGGCCGCAAAGAACTCATCGCGACGAAACACCGAGTTGCCTTTATGATTGGCCAAATCCATCAAGTGCTTACGATCCCGATTCGTTAAAGTGTCGAAGTTGTTGTCCTTGATCAGGTGCTTTAAATCGGAAACCAGTGGACCAAACAAATCTTTCGTGGGATCCCATTTCTTCTGCGACAGAGTGTCCATCACGTTCTTCAATGTGGACTGCAACTTGGCACTTCCCACGTTGACATCATCTTCGGCCACAAAGAAGTTGTACAAAAACTTCAGAAACGGCTTGCTCTTCTCTGGGTCGGCCTTCGCCGTCGTTGTCTTTTGCCATAGGGCGTTTTGCACCAAACGAATCATCAGCAAGCACAGCAACTGATCATGATTACGTTTGGTTGAGGCAATGCGAATCCAGTACATGATGGCCAAAGGTTTGTCCAAACAGTGTTGCAGCAAAGTTTCCTTGTCGATTTTCATGTCGACATTCTGATTGTCTTTCTTTTTCTCCTTCTTCTCGTTCACCACATCATAGTCCGCAACATCACCAGCGCCATACGCAACTTGAACGCGCACCAATATTGTGGCCATCATTTCGTACAACGACACAATCGTCATGTCACCATTACGAATAACGTCCAAAGACGACTTGCGGTACGCTGCAAAACCAATGGTCGACAAGGACACGGTCAAGACGATCGTAAGTGCGAACAGGATCGCGAAGATCAAACCGCACGTAATTTGCACGGATGATGCCTCCACGTACAACGATGACAGCTCGGGCAGCCCATCGAACGTTAACGCTCGAGTGTAACTCGTGGTCATAAACATCAACCAGATGAACACATGTACAGCCGCACTTTGCATGACCATTCCGAACAAGAGCTTCCAATGAATGTCCAAGGGATTCACAAAAATCGTGCCTTGAACAAAGATGAAACACGTGACGCATGTCAAAACAAACACGCCAGCGACTTGAACCGGGTTAATCGTCTCGGACACCATGGCCTGAGTGTTGTTCACAGCAGCGCGTAGGATGAAAAACGATGCCGTCATTCCTGCACTGATCGACAAAGATGGAAGAACAAGGCGCAAGTCGATCAGGATGCCTTGAACGTTGACATGAAGCCGAGATCGTTTGGTTTTTGTCACCTGTTGTTGTTCTTCTTCACCGTACTTGCGTTCGGCTTTCGCAATGTCACTGGCCGTCGACAATTTGAAGCCCGTAATCTCGTTGTTGTTGTTGTTGTCGGTACGGTAAGTGTTGATAGTGGCTTTCTCATTCGCATGGACAGCATGAACGGAATGGTGCATTGCCCACATCATTAGCCATATCGTCAGATACCCAATAAATACCAACAAGAACCATGTCAAGAGGATAAGCAGCAGGTTGAACTTCGGATCGCCTTGCTCGGGAAGGAGATTCGTGTAGACACGCGCACTGAACCCCAAAACCAAAGCCGTCCATACCGACGTACCAAACGCAAGTGCCCAGCAGATCTGGGAGACCGTTTTGGTTGACGACGAGATGTCAGCGATGGAATGAATGGTACTGCTTTTTGTTGTTCCTTGAATGGAACGCACAAGCAGCTCGAGGAGGAACACGGGCGAGAAGACACCGATGCTCGTAGTCAAGACCCCCAGGTAGTATACCAAGTCAAGAGACCACAGAATCGTGGGCTGCAATTGACTGTAGGTAGGCATGGGGGATTGAAACGCTGTCGTGAGCGAAGATCCGTTCATCTGAATTTGGCCATAGAGCCAGTCGTTCAGCGACATGGTCTGATCGGAAAAGCCACATTGGCCAAAGGCTGATGGCACGTCACCTTGCTTCATACCTCCCAATATCATGGACGACGTGCACAAACTCAAATCCGTTACTGTTGAGCATCCACGTTCCGCGCCATGTTGAACGAGCATCCAGGCCAAACCCGCCAACGCCGGCCCAATCAAGTTGTTGTACGGATAGAACGCAAAATACTTTTGAAAGTATTCCGCAAACACAGCAGGTGCGTGCATCTGACGAACGAGATCATCCATGAACCAGTCAAACAGACCGCTTTTGGTGACTTGATGCATTTCACTTTTGGCATCCGGAGTCCATTGAACGGACGATGTAACACGCAGCAACGAAAGCGGATACACAATCGAATTTGCAGTGATGCTTTTGTTGCCTTGAGTTGACGATC
>Ga0105239_10004203_pt1 | contig 17293 bp, 8 predicted proteins | sample KBSC44metaG_FD_92761 | JGI IMG/M metagenome (GOLD analysis project Ga0105239, IMG submission 92761) | Corn rhizosphere microbial communities from Kellogg Biological Station, Michigan, USA - KBS C4-4 metaG | ecosystem: Host-associated > Plants > Roots > Rhizosphere > Soil | place: Michigan, USA...
AATGAGGAGAATCCGAGGAGAAACAGGCAGATTCCGAGGACCCAATGAGGCGAAAATTTGAAAATGTTACCAAACATCACAGGTTTTGAACCATTCGTCACACCGTTTTCCTCAGTTCGTCCCTAAAACCAGGGCATTTTCGAGGAAAAATGACCAAACGTCACACCATTTTCCTCGAACCGTCACACCAAACAGAGGACACCGTCACATTTTTGAAATAAACAGTAGGGCGGAAATGTAGCTTTGCTGCATCAGTCATGAAATCAAGAAAATTACCATACATGCATCTTAATCGCCTTACTTCGCATCTTGTATGCAATCATCCCGGTATGAAAAAACATTTGTATAGTTTCTTACTTTTTGCCATTATTTCACAAACAACCGTCCGTGCCCAGCAACCACTGACACTATGGTACAAACAACCCGCCGCCATATGGACCGACGCCCTCCCCATAGGCAACGGCCGCATAGGGGCCATGATCTATGGCGGCACCGCCGAAGAACATATCCAGTTCAATGAAGAAACCTTATGGACCGGTCGCCCCCGCGAATTTGCCCATCCCGGCGCCGTAAACTATCTGCAACCCATCCGGCAATTACTGTTCGGCGGAAAACAAGCCGAAGCCGAGGCACTCGCAGAACAACATTTTATGGGTCTCAAAGACCCCACCGATAGCGTTTACGCATTACAAAAAGAAGCATGGTTTAAACAGGTACGTAGTCAAACCACTTATGCAGCTCCCGATTATAACGACACCAAATGGAAACAAATGTCCCTGCCTACACCCGATGGCTGGGAGCGTATTGGACTCATAGGCCTCGATGGCGCCGTATGGTTCAGAACTACATTCGATGTTCCTGCAAAATGGACAGGTAAAAACCTCGTACTCGACCTCGGCCGCATCCGCGATATGGATTTTACCTACATAAACGGAAAGCAGGTAGGCACCAGCGAAGGCATCAGTACCAAAAGAAAATATACCATCCCTGCTTCCTTATTGAAAGAAGGAAAAAATACCATAGCCATACAGGTGCTCAATTTTTTTGACAAAGGCGGTTTCACAGGCGTTAAAAGCGCTGTCAAAACATTAGTCGTGTATCCCGAAGGCGGCGATGGCGATACCGTAGCTCTCAAAAATCCGTGGAAGTATTTTATTCAGAATGATGATCCTCCTTCCTTTCCCCGCTACGAGGCCGACTACCAGCCATTCGGCGATATCTATCTGCGCTTTGCAAACGCTAACAACGTCACCAATTACCGCCGCGAACTCAATATCAGCAATGCCATCCAAACAGTTACTTACACCGCCGATGACGTTGCTTATACCCGCGAATACTTTGTTAGCGCACCACACCAATGTATGGTAATGCATCTGGAGGCCAATAAACCAGGCGCACTAAACCTGCAGGCTGTTATCAATACACTTCATCATAAATACGTTCTCAAAAAACTCAACGACCGCACCCTCTCTCTTTCTTTACAGGTAACCGATGGCGTATTAAAAGGCGTAGCATATTTGTACGTAACCTCACCAAATGGTAAAGTAATCGTAACCGATACCGCTATTAATCTGCAACAAGCTGGTGAAGCTACTTTTTATCTCGTCGCTGCTACCAGTTATAAAAATTATAAAGATGTATCGGGTAACCCTGTCGCTCTTTGTACCGAAGCATTACAGCGGATAAAGAACATCTCTTACAATACCATAAAAGAAGCGCACGTAAAAGACTATCAGCAACTATTCAATACTTTTTCCATTGCCATACCCGAAGGAAAAAACACATCATTGCCTACCGACGAACGCATTCATCAGTTTAACATGCAGGACGATGCATCGTTCCCTGCGCTGTATTTACAATACGGTCGCTATTTGTTGATCTCCTCATCACACCCCGGTACCAGACCAGCCAACCTGCAGGGCATCTGGAACGATCAGCTAACACCTCCATGGGGCAGCAAGTACACTACAAATATTAATCTGGAAATGAATTACTGGCCCGCCGAAGTATTGCATCTGTCGCCTTGTACACAGCCCCTCTTTCAGATGATAGATGAACTGTCGGAAGCCGGTAAAAAAACAGCTAAAGAACATTATGGCGCTCCCGGTTGGGTGCTTCATCACAATACCGATCTGTGGCGCGGTACGGCGCCCATTAATGCCTCCAATCACGGCATCTGGGTTTCGGGTGCTGCCTGGTTATGCCTGCATATTTGGGAACATTATCTCTTTACACAGGATACAGCATTTTTGCGTCAGCAATATCCCGTCATGAAAGCCGCTGCCGATTTCTTTGTACACTTCCTTGTAAAAGATCCAAAAACAGGATGGCTCATCAGTAGTCCTTCCAATTCCCCTGAAGAGGGCGGGCTCGTAGCCGGTCCAACCATGGATCATGAGATCATCCGGGAGTTGTTCAGAAACACCATCAGTGCGGCCAACGTATTAAAAACAGACGCATCTTTTTCGCAGACATTAAAAGATATGATCCCTCAGATAGCGCCTAAACAGATTGGCAAATACCACCAGTTGCAGGAGTGGATGCAGGATATCGACGATCCTCATAACGACCATCGTCATATTTCGCACTTATGGGGCGTATATCCCGGTACTGACATCACCTGGAAAGATTCGGCCATGATGATCGCCGCCCGCCAGTCGTTATTATATCGCGGCGATGGTGGTACCGGATGGAGCGTTGCCTGGAAAGTAAACTGCTGGGCCCGCTTCAAAGATGGCGACCATGCGCTAAAAATGGTAAAAACATTGCTGCAACCGGCCGTAGTTCGTGGTTACGAAAGAGGCGGCGTATACAATAACCTCTTCGATGCCCATCCGCCCTTCCAGATCGATGGTAACTTCGGCGGTGCATCAGGTATTGCCGAAATGCTTATACAAAGTCAAATGGGCTATATTGAATTATTACCAGCCCTGCCCACCGAATTACCCGACGGAGAAGTAAAAGGTATTTGCGCACGCGGTGGCTTTGTACTCGATCTAAAATGGCAGCAGGGAAAACTTCAACATGTATCTGTTGTATCCACAACCGGCAATCCCTGCCATCTCAAATATGGGTCAGCAGAAATATCTTTTTCTACTAAGAAGAATGGTAGTTATACCTTTAATGGCAGCCTTGAAAACCTGTAAGGTGCACCTCAGCGAGCTGATTATGCAGCCTGACGCCGTGCACCTGACAGGTCGCACTCGTACCGGCAGGCCGCACTTGCCTTTACTGCAATCAAATGAATCATGACGACACTGTTTAAAAATCTGATTGGCGTATCACTCGTATTGTGCTCTCTGTCGTTATCCGCACAGGTAAACCTCCGGCGTGATGTCTTGCTCAACGATAACTGGTACTCCATAGCCAGCGACAGCAACCAGCATGCATATGATGGGTTTGAAGCATCCGGATTTAATATTACCAGCTGGGAAAAAGTAAACGTGCCGCATAACTGGGATGCCTACGGCGGTTACCGCCGGTTACGGCATGGCAACCGGCATGGCTATGCCTGGTATCGCAGAATATTTTCTGTTCTCCATAAAGAAAAAGACAAACGCTATTTCCTGTACTTCGAAGGAGTAGGGTCGTATGCTACCGTTTGGGTCAATGGCAAACAAGCAGGTCAACATGCCGGTGGCAGAACAACTTTTACACTCGATGTAACAGACCTCATAAAAGATAATAACCAACCCAACACACTCGCCGTGCGGGCCGATCATCCGGCTTTCATTACCGATCTGCCCTGGGTATGCGGTGGTTGCTCCGACGAGAGAGGCTTTTCAGAAGGTTCACAACCCATGGGCATTTTTCGTCCTGTTCATCTCATCACTACCAGCAGCATACGCATTGAGCCCTTTGGGGTTCATATCTGGAACGATACTTCAGTATCTGAACAGTCAGCCATCCTGCATCTTGAAACAACGGTCAGAAATTATTCCACAAAGCCTGTACCTGTTACTATTACACAACAGTTGCTTAATAAAGCCGGACAGGTTATCGTTACAACAACTTCGTCTACCACCATTCAACCCGGCGATGCCCTTGTTACACCACAACAATTGCCTGAAATAAAATCACCGCATTTGTGGTCCGTAAACGATCCATGGTGTTATACACTCGTAACCACCATCAGTCAAAATGGAAAACCCGTTGATGCCGTTTCAACACCATACGGCATTCGCTGGATAAGCTGGCCCATTGGAAGAACCGGCAGCAACAAACAATTTCTCCTCAACGGAAAACCCGTATTCATTAATGGCATTGCCGAATACGAGCACATGATCGGCAGCAGTCATGCATTTAGCGAAGCTGAAATTACAGCGCGTATGCAGCAGATAAAAGCCGTAGGCTTCAATGCCTTTCGCGATGCACACCAGCCCCATAATTTACGGTACCAGCATTTGCTCGACAGTATGGGAATACTTTGGTGGACGCAACTCTCTGCACACATCTGGTACGACTCTCCTGAATTCAGAAGAAATTTTAAAACCCTGCTCAAAGAATGGGTTATAGAAAGGAGAAATAGTCCGTCACTGATATTATGGGGCCTGCAAAATGAAAGCAAGTTGCCCGAAGATTTTGCTAAAGAATGTACGCAACTCATACGTGAGCTTGATCCCACGACTTCCTCATAACGCAAAGTAACTACCTGTAATGGTGGATCCGGTACCGACTGGGATGTACCTCAAAACTGGACAGGTACCTATGGCGGCAACCCTGCCACCTATGCCAGTGATGTAAAAAAGCAACTGCTCATTGGTGAATACGGCGCCTGGCGCACCCTTGATCTGCATACAGAAGGCGGCTTTGTGCAAAACGGCATTTTTAGCGAAGACCGTATGACGCAACTCATGGAGTGGAAAGTGCGGTTGGCCGAATCCGTAAAAGACAGCACCTGCGGACAGTTCTTCTGGATCTATACATCCCATGATAATCCGGGCCGCGCGCAGAGTGGGGAAGGGTACAGAGACATGGATCGTATAGGCCCCGTAAACTACAAAGGATTATTAACGCCCTGGGAAGAACCGCTCGATGTCTTCTATATGTATCGCGCCAACTATGCGCCAAAAGAAACATCGCCCATGGTCTATATCGTATCCCATACATGGCCCGACCGGTGGACTTCCACAGGAATAAAGGATAGCATTACCATCTATTCCAATTGCGATGAAGTAGAATTGTTCAATGATGTAAATGATCATTCATTAGGTAAACAAACAAGAAAGGGAATAGGAACGCACTTCCAATGGGACCATGTAAATATTCAGTACAACGTATTATACGCAGTAGGATATGTAAACGGAAAGAAAGTAGCCACCGATTATATTGTATTGCATCATCTGCCCCAGGCGCCGCATTTCAATGCGTTTTATTCCGCTGCTGTTCAAAGATCAGATAGGGTGTCCTCCCCATCTCCCTCCATCGGGGCGACTAAGGAAGGCAGGGCCCATTATATCTACAGAGTTAATTGCGGCGGCAGCACCTATCTCGATCAAAGAGGTCATACGTGGGCGGCAGACCGTGAAAAACGAATGCCCGGGACCTGGGGCTCCATATCATGGACAAAACAATTTGAAGGTATGCCGTCTTTCTTTGCCAGCCAGCGGCAAACCAATGATCCTATACGAAACACCAGCGACTGGCCCTTGTATCAAACATTCCGCTACGGCCTGCAGCAGCTTAAATATGAATTTCCTGTGCCCGACGGTGATTACATAGTTGAACTGTATTTCACCGAACCCTGGTGGGGTACAGGCGGCGGTATCAATTGCACCGGCTGGCGACTGTTCGATGTTGCCATCAATAATAAAACTGTTATTAAAGACCTTGATATCTGGAAAGAATCCGGCCACGATGGCGCATTGAAAAAAACAGTAAACGTACACATAACCGGTGGTCAGTTGCAAATTTCATTTCCACGTATTTCAGCAGGGCAGGCCATTATTTCTGCCATCGCTATTGCTTCTTTAAATAAACAGGTGAAACCTGCCCCGGCTTCGCCCACGTTGATAGATAAACTAATCGTTTCAGATTCCTTGCTCTTCCCCTACCACGGGAGCTGGGGAGGACCCTCATGGCAATCGTGGTTAAATACCGGCGACCAGCAATACGTGGGCAGCAATATTTCATTTAGTGAATTGCCCTCTAACCTCTATGAAGCAGAGTGGATTCAAACGCCTTTATTTACTTCATCTGAAAACTTGCCACAAGGCTGGGCCGGGTTTACACTCACAGCAGATGCCGATGTATACATAGCGTTAGACGCACGCATTACACAACTGCCCGAATGGATGAAAGATTATGAAGACACAAAAACATTTTGTAAGAATGACTTCCATTCCGGCACTTCCTTTAAATTATACCGTAAGCGTTTCCCATCAAAATCAGTTATTGCTTTAGGTGCAAACGGCCAACTGCAAACCGGTACCGATACCGCTTTAATGTACACGGTATTCGCAACACCCGTAACTACCCTGCAACCACCATTCGATCTAAAACCAACTATCAGCTATAAAATGGCGCAGGCTGTAAATTCAGAAAAAGGAACTTCCCGCAAAACAGTCAGCAATAAAGATGCGGTTGTATTTACAGAACCGGCAAATGGTACAGTAGATTGGGCAATTAATCCTGGCGTAGCCGATGTATATTCTCTTTCGTTCAGGTATTTGAACCTTACGTCAAAAGCTGGCCGCATTAAATGGCAGCTCATAGCCGCAGACGGTACCATAATGAAAACCGAATCCATGGATTTGCCGCCCGTACGGGAAGGGAAATGGAGTTCTGTTACCACAACCACCGGCACCATGATCAACGCTGGAAAATATACCGTACGCATTACCGCAGAAGATGCCAATGATATTGCAATAAGCGGGCTCGATGTGCAGTAGTGAACGGAATTGTCATTTATACATTTATATTTGTGCCAACGTAACCCTGAGCAGAGTCGAAGGGTGCACTATAAAACCAAAGACGTGAAAAAAAGCATAGCCATTTTCATTCTCTCCATATGCATGCTCACTGCATACACGCAAACGGCAAAGAAAACTGTGCCCGACTCGGTCATGCAGAAAGTGTATGAAGAAGTCAAAACGCCTTATAAATACGGACTCGTAGTAGTGCCATCAAACGATTCAAAGAAAATTGATTGTCCCCAGGTATTCCGCAAAGGTAATGACTGGTACATGATCTATGTTATGTTTGATGGAAGAGGCTATGAAACCTGGATGTCGCAAAGCAAAGACCTCCTGCACTGGCAAACCATGGGCCGCCTTATGTCCTTTTCCAAAGACACTACCCAATGGGATGCAAATCAAAAAGCTGGTTATATAGCGCTCGAAGACCCGCAGTGGGGTGGAAGTTATCAATGGCAACGCTGGAACAATAAATACTGGATGTCGTATTTTGGCGGACAGGAACGCGGATACGAAGCCGGATTGTTATCACTGGGTATCGCATACACATCAACCGATCCTTCAAAACCACACGAATGGCAACGGTTACCCAAACCAGTATTAACCTCAAAGGACCCTGATGTGCGCTGGTGGGAAAACCGCAAACTATTTAAAAGTACCGTGTTGTGGGATAAACAAAAACTAACCGGTCACCCCTTTGTAATGTATTATAACGCCAATGGCGACTCAGCCGCCAATAACATAAAAACACGCTGGTACGAGCGCATTGGTATGGCCGTATCAGATGATATGGTCCACTGGAAGCGCTTTATGAATGATCCTGTAATCCATCACCCCATGGGCATTACCGGCGACCCTGTCATTCAAAAGATGGGCGATCTATATGTAATGTTTTACTTTGGCGCTTTCTGGCAAAACCGTAAAGGAGCATTCAATCGCTTCGCCTGTTCGTACGACCTCGTAAACTGGACCGACTGGCAGGGCGATAACCTCATTCAATCATCAGAACCCTTCGATGACCAGTTTGCCCATAAATCGTTTGTCGTAAAATATAACGGTGTGGTGTATCATTTTTACTGCGCCGTAAATAAAAAGCAACAGCGTGGCATTGCCGTAGCCACATCCGCCGATATGGGAAAAAGTGCTGTTGAGTTTAAAAACTAGGATTTGTTAACAAGTTGATAGGTTGATAAGTTAATAAGTAACTTGTCAACCTATTAACTTATCAACTTATAAACCTGTCAACTTATAAACCCATCAACCTATCAACCATCGCAACGATGAAACCTTCTTACTATATTCTTCTCTTTGTATTATTCTATACCCACCTTGCCTCTGCCCAAAAAGCACAGGAATTGTCAAAAGAGGCTGACTGGACCGTTGACAAACAACGTACAATTATTGACTTTGATAAGAACTGGAAATTCTATTTAGGCGATACCGCTATTGCCAAAGAACCCGGCTTTAACGATGGTCAGTGGCGCACACTCACCCTTCCGCACGACTGGAGCATCGAAGGCGACTTCAGTGAAACCAATCCCGGCACCACCAATGAAGGCGCATTGCCCACCGGTATAGGCTGGTATCGCAAAACATTTACATTGCCCGCAGAAGCAAAAGGTAAAAATATATCTGTTGAATTTGATGGTGTTTACCGGTACAGCGAAGTATGGATTAACGGGCATTATCTCGGCAAACGTCCCAACGGCTATGTTTCTTTCTCATACGATTGTACACCATATTGTAATTACGGCTCCGAAAAGAATGTTATAGCCGTAAAAGTTGATAATTCAGCCCAGCCTAATTCACGCTGGTATTCAGGCTCAGGTATTTATCGCAATGTACGGCTCGTATTAACCAATAAAATAGCTATTGATCATTGGGGTACTTTTATTACCACGCCGGAGGTTAATAAAAAAGACGCTAAAGTTAATATAAGAGTAGTCGTGAATAATAGCACTCCCGGCAAAGCCGGGTTCGGAATAGCCTTTACAGATATCTACGATGCGTCAGATAAGCTGGTATATGCTGATAAGCCATCTGCCGAAAACACCATCAGGCTCTCTGATGGAAAAATGAATATAAATTATACCGTTCGGGTCGCAGCTCCAAAATTGTGGTCTGTAGATCGTCCTTATTTATATAAGGCCGTTACCCGCATTGTCGTAGATGGCGAAACCGTCGATAAGTACACCACTCTTTTTGGCATCCGTTACTTTGCGTTTGATATACAGAAAGGATTCTCATTAAACGGGGAACCCACAAAGATCCTCGGGGTATGTATGCACCACGATCTCGGCGCCTTAGGCGCTGCCGTAAATGTCGCCGCATTACAAAGACAGTTACAGCTCCTCAAAGACATGGGTTGCAATGCCATCCGCACCTCGCATAACCCGCCTGCACCTGAGCTGCTTGACTTATGCGATAAAATGGGATTTATTGTAATGGACGAGGCATTTGATATGTGGCGGAAAAAGAAGAACAAATACGACTATTCCCTTGATTTTGAACAGTGGCGCGAACAGGATCTGCAGGACCAGATAAAAAGAGATCGGAATCACCCCTGTATATTAATATGGAGTATCGGTAACGAAATACGCGAACAGTTCGATAGTACAGGTATCACTATTGCCCGGCAGCTCGCAGGCATTGTAAAACAACTCGATAGCACCAGACCCATTACTTCCGCGCTTACAGAAACAGATACCGCTAAAAACTTTATTTACCGTTCCGGTGCACTCGATCTCATAGGACTTAATTACAATCAGCAGGTATACCCTGACTTCCTCAAGCGGTATCCCGGTAAAAAGTTTATTGGTAGTGAAACGATGTCGGCGCTGGAAACACGGGGGCATTATGATATGCCTTCAGACAGTATCCGCCGCTGGCCATTAAAAGGGCAGAAGTTTGTACCCGACGGCAATCCCGATTATACCGTATCTGCCTATGATAATGTATCCGCTTACTGGGGCTCAACCCATGAAGAAACCTGGAAAATAGTAAAGCAATACGACTTCTTATCAGGTCTGTTCATCTGGACCGGTTTCGACTATCTCGGTGAGCCAACCCCTTATCCCTGGCCTGCACGCAGCTCGTATTTTGGCATTATTGACCTTGCTGGTTTCCCTAAGGATGTATATTATATGTATCAGAGTGAGTGGACCGATCAGCCTGTGCTTCATGTATTTCCGCACTGGAATTGGCCTACAGGTAAAGTAGTTGACGTGTGGGCTTATTATAATAATGCTGATGAAGTAGAGCTGTTTTTAAATGATAAGTCGCTGGGCGTTCGAAAGAAACAACCCGGTGATGTACATGTACAATGGCGGGTAACGTATGAGCCCGGAACATTAAAGGCTGTATCACGCAAAAAAGGCAAAACTATTCTCACAAAAACCATAAATACGGCAGGTCAACCGGCACGGCTCGAATTGACGTCAGATAAAAAAATCCTCCATGCCGACGGAAAAGACATCGCCTTCGTTACCGTCAAAATTCTTGATGTAAACGGTAACATTGTACCGGATGCCGACAATAAATTAACTTTTGAAATAAACGGCGAAGGCATAATTGCCGGTTCGGATAATGGTTATCAGGCCGATCTGGAATCCTTTAAAGGGCCGTCCCACAAGGCTTATAACGGGCTGTGCCTTATCATGGTACAGGCCACCGAAAAAACAGGCGCCATTCATCTTACCGTTAAGGCCCCCGGTTTGTCGTCAGGCAACATACAATTGCAGACTAAATAATTATCCCTCATTTAGCTAAATAAAACCCTGAGGAAAAATAGTAAAATATTCCATCAATATAGTGAAACCTTACATTGTTTTCGGAAGGGTGCACCTGTACCTTTATTATACTGATTTAATTATGAAACAGGGAACATGAATTTGAACCTGGGTTGAAGGATGTACAGGGTTCAAAAGTTAACTCCCGGTCTGACCAGGGTCATCCAGACGGGTTTGTTTATGTGGAATAATTAAAAAAGTGACCGAAAACTGAGTTGTTTGAATAACGAATCTGGAACAAGGGATTTCGAAGGGTATACGGGTTCACATTCGGGTATTCCTTGTTCTTTTTTTGTTCTTGCAACTTGATTTCAGCACATTTAACGATTGATTGAGCTTATGAAGCGATTTTTGCTTGCCCGGTCCTCCTTATTCACATTGCTTGCACTGCCTTCTTTCCGGCAAATTATTCCACGCAATGTCCGGACACTCAAAAACGACTTTCCAGCCCAATCTCACCATGTACTATAGACTAAGTCCTCACACTATGAAGATTTCGGTTTCATAACCAAACCCAAATTAGTACAAAGCAAGGCTACAAACACAGACAGGATTTATTGATTACAATCAATTGCAACAGGCTGTAGTAACGGTAAAATATCACCGTCACTAAATGGCACTGGCTGGTTTTTGCCATTTTCATATAAACTCAATATTCGAAAACTGATGAAAAAAACGGGCGCCTTATCAGTAGTATTAGTTTCACTCACAGTATTAATGATGTTACTGTCAGTCACGCTTGCATTTGCACAACCAGCTCCAACACCTGGCCAGGCCGCTGCAGAAAAAGACGGCTATGCAGAAGTCATTGCCAAAAGATCTGAAAAAATTGTTGCAGCGTTACATAGCACGGATGCTGTCTTTAATAGTAAGGTGCAGGCTATTGTTGCCGAACAGTATTTTAATCTCAGTAAAATACACGATGGCCGTAATGCACAGATCAAGAATATAAAGGCGCAAAAAACTGAGTTAACCGCTGATGATAAAGCAGCTATTCAAAAGCTCGAAGCAGATGCTGATCAGCAGCTCGCCCAATTACATACAGCCTATTTGGCTAAACTATCCGCCCTTTGTACTCCTCAACAGGTGGACCTGATAAAAGACGGAATGACGTACAACGTACTGCACGTCACCTACACAGCGTATCAGGATATGCTGCCCAATTTAACTGATGCACAGAAAAAGCAAATACTCGACTGGCTTACTGAAGCTCGTGAGCATGCTATGGATGCAGAATCCTCTGATAAAAAGCACGCATGGTTTGGAAAATATAAAGGCCGTATAAACAATTATCTGGCCGCCGCTGGTATTGATATGAAAAAAGCAGAAAAAGAATGGCAGGAGAGGATCAAACAGCGTAAACAGGAGCAACAACAGCAACCACAATCTCAATCATAATCTCTTTGGTATGTAACAGGATGTAAGGCCCCTGCAACATGCTACCAAAAATGAGTAATAATAACACGTATTGCTAAAAAGTTTTAAACTAAACTAAGCTGTATGAATCTGAAAAAATTGACCAAATTTTCCTTCACCTTATTGCTATCGATTCTGGCATGCTTGTCCGGCATGGCCCAGGAAAGAGTAATCAAGGGCACCATCACAGATAAGGATGGTAAGCCTGTTGAGGGCGTTTCTGTTGTTGTTAAAGGAACTACCCGCAGCACTATCACCGATGCTAAAGGTGCGTATGGTATTCCCGCCGCTCCCGATGAAACTTTGGAGTTTACGCATATATCCTATGCGACTAAAGAAGTAAAAGTAGGGGAGCATCCCACTATCGATATTAAGTTAGCCAAAGGCGACAGCCAGATGGACGATGTGATCGTGATTGGTTATGGTTCTCAAAAAAGAGCGCACCTGACCGGTTCGGTTGTTTCTATTGACATGAGCAAAGTGCAGGACTTTAATACAGGAAGTTTATCAGAAGCACTGAAAGGACAGGTTGTAGGTGTAAGCGTAAGTGGCGGTTTTGCCCGCCCCGGACAACCAGCTACTATTACCGTCCGCAACCCGATATATTTTTCAAAAGACGGTGGATCTAAAGATCCATTGTATATAATTGATGATGTATACAGAACCAAAAGTGATTTTGATTTATTAGATCCTTCCGAAATTGAAACCATTTCTGTGTTGAAAGATGCCGCAGCCGCCATTTATGGTATCTGGGGCTCAAACGGCGTTATAATAGTAAAAACAAAACGTGGTAAAGCCGGGGCCTTCAACATCAATTACAATACTTCAGTAGGTATAACAGATGCTACAAAGATGCCCACAATGATGAGTGGGTATGATGAAGCCGTTTATTTAAACGATTTCAATACCCTTAAGTATGGTAAGTTCGACTCAACCAAAAGTGATTTCTACTTCCAGGACGAACTCGATTACTTCAAGAACAATAACTATAACTGGCTCGATATGGCCTGGCAAAAAGCTACCCAAATGCGTCACGCCCTCAACATATCGGGCGGAAATGACAGGGCTACCTATTTTGCCGGTCTTTCTTACGAAACACAAAACAGTAACTTCAGCGGAGCCCGATTTAACAGATATGGTATCCGTGCCAGTACTGATATTAAACTAGCTACCGGTTTAAAACTGGGATTATCATTAAGCGGTAACCTCGGCGATTCAAAAAATACCTTCAACAAACAAGGTAGTGAAAGCCTGGACAACGACTGGAAAACACTCATAGGTGAATCTCCCTTCGATCCACCTTTCGTAAACGGCCTGCCCATTTTGATCCAGGGCGCCGGTACCAGCAGCAACATTAATACATACCATTATTTTGCTGTACACAATTCCAATAACTACACCCAGGCCTTAAGCAACTCACTCAACTTTCTGGGAAGTTTATCGTACGATTTTCCCTTCCTTAAAGGTTTAAGAGCTTCAGTTGCATATAACAGAAACCTCAACAACCAATGGGGCAAGCAATACGGAACTTTTTATAATGTGTACCAGTTCAATATGCTGGGCGGTAACAAACATATCTATGGCGATAGTGTAACCGCTGTTTATCAGATGAACAATGGCGACCGCGTTCGTTTAAACCCTCAGTATACCGATCAATACCAGTTGAATGCTTCATTGAACTATAACAAATCATTTGGCAAACATACAATAGGTGTGCTGGTTGGTTATGAGCAAAGCGAAACACATTCTGATGGAGTAGCAGGTATGGCGCAGGGCGTACTGCCCAATGGTCTGGATAATCAGAACTTCGCTACCGGTACACAAACCTCTACAGAAACAATTTCTGAAGTTGGCCGCTTAGCTTACTTCGGCAGATTAGACTATAACTATGCATCCAAATACATTCTGCAATTTCAACTGAGAGGAGATGCCAGCCAGAACTTCGCTCCTGAAAACCGTTGGGGTTACTTCCCTTCAGTGTCTGCAGGTTGGGTAATTTCAGAAGAGCCTTTCTTCAACAGACTGCTCAATACAGTTAATTACCTGAAATTAAGAGGTTCTTACGGTCACCTCGGTCTTGATGCTACCAAAGCATACCAGTGGATGAGAACCTATGCCATCCAAACCGGAAAAGCTGCCGTATTTGGTGGAAATTCCGATAGAGGGCTGGGCGTACAAACCGATGTTGACCTGGCTAACAGAAATGTACATTGGGATAATATCGATAAAGTAAACGGCGGTCTCGATATGAAATTCCTGAACAACAGGTTGTCGGCCAGTGCAGATGGATTTATCGACTTCCGCAGGGATATGTTATCTAACCTCACTTCTTCACCTTCTTTCTTAATTGGTACTCCTGTTCCTACGGAAAACTTCGCATCAGCCAACACGTTTGGTACCGAAATCTCTGTAAACTGGAGAGATCAGATAAACAGAGACTGGAGTTATAACGTTACCGCTAACTTCACATGGTACGATAACAAGTATCTGAAAGTTGACAACTCTTCTGGCACCAATGGTACTTACCTTGATCCTACTGGTAAATCGGGCGATATGGGATATCTGGGATACCATGCTTTGGGCATGTTCAGAACACAGGCCGATGTAGATGCATGGCTGGCTAAATATCCCAACTATAAACTCTTTGGTACCAAGCCTGCTCCTGGTATGCTCTATTATGAAGATGTAAGAGGCCCGCAGGATGCATCAGGAAAATTCACAGATCCTGATGGAACCATCACAGTAGCTGACCAGCAGTTCCTGACCAAAAAATCAGATAATCACTATGGTCTTGGTCTTAACTGGGGAGTTAGCTACAAAACAATTACTTTAAGCGTAATGATGGGCATGAGCTGGGGAGGCCAGGGCGCCGTTGAAGGATCTGCCAGAAAAGCTGGTTCTGCGTATTCAAATCGTCCCGACTTCTGGAAAGACCACTGGACACCTGACAATCCAAATGCAAAATATCCGGCCCCGTACTATACAGTTTCCTATGACGTTAACAGCGACTTCTGGTTCAAGAGTTCATACTCTTTCCGTGTAAACAATTTCAACTTATCATATAGCATACCCCAAAGATGGGCAAGTGCCGCAGGATTTAGTAATGCAAGATTATATCTGGTAGGAACTAATCCGCTTAATTTATTCAATCCTTACAGTTATAAAGACAATGTAAACGGTTCTTATGATGTGTATCCGGTATTGAAGACATGGAACTTAGGATTGAATCTTAATCTCTAACAAAAAAAGCTTGTACAAATGAAATCTATCAATAAATATATTCCCATTATAGGATTGCTTGCTCTGGGGGCTTGTAATAAAGTATTAGATAAATCGAACCTCAGTAAGTTGCAACCCGATCTGGTTTTTTCAGATTCCACCCTCGTTCAGCTTAACATGGATGTGCTCTATGATCAGAACCTCCCTGCATGGGGTGGTCAAAATAACGGTAGCTCATTAAGTGGTATAGCTTCTGCGTATACAGAAGAAGGTTACAATACCGGTACCAATGCCATCATTGAAGGTACTGTAACGTTAGGATCAAGCGAACCGCTTGACTATGGAACCAACTTATCCGTAAGTACTGCCTGGGGCAAGATCAGGCAATTAAATGTGTTTATAAAAGGCGTGCAGGAAAGCCCCAGCTTGCCAGATTATACAAAAACCAAGTTTCTTGCGCAGGCCTACTTCTGGAGAGCCTTCCGCTATTGGGACCTTGTAAGAATATATGGTGGAGTGCCATTGGTATTAACACCGTTGGATGGAGTAGGAGATGAGGCAAAACAGGCAGCCCTGTTACCAAGAAATTCTACTTCTGATTGTTTCAAACAAATAACAGCCGACCTCGATTATGCCATTGCTAATCTGCCCGGTAAATGGACCAAATCAAGTGATATGGGTAAAGTTACCAGTGGCGCCGCTGCTGCAATGAAAGGGAGAGCGTTATTGTATTGGGCAAGCCCTCAGTTTAACCCCAATGATTTGCAGGACAGATGGCAGGCTGCTTACGATGCCAACCTGAAAGCCAAACAAATACTCGATGCAAACGGATTTGGCCTGAACGCCTCTTATAAAAATATGTGGTTTACCGAAGCGCCTACTTTCAATCCTGAAGCAGTGCTGGTAACCATGTACAATACATCACAGGGCGACCAAACCAAAAAGAATAACGGATATGATAACTCTACCCGTCCGAAATATCTCGGAACAGGTGGTGGCTCTAACCAGCCTAGCTGGGAAATGGCAAGATTGTATCCAATGAAAGATGGCCACCTTCCTGGTGATGCTACCGGTAAATACACGTATTCTGATCAGACATTTTACAAAAACAGGGATCCCCGTTTTGATGCTACCATTGCATACAACGGATGCACATGGCCGATCAATGGAAATGCGAATTACCGCCTTTGGACTTATTTTGAAACCAGCAGCGCATCTACTGAACCCAGTGGAACTTCAAATACCGGTTTCTATTGCAGAAAAGCCATTTCTGAAGGAACTTTTGTCAACAACGATCCTCAATATTGCGGTACCGACTGGATGGAAATACGCTATGCAGAAGTATTGCTCAACTTAGCTGAAGCCGCTACAGGTATCAATAAAACAGGGCAAGGTGATGAAAGCTATACCGGCATGATCGCCGTTAGAAAAAGAGCAGGTGTTGAAGCCGGTACCGATAACCTGTATGGTTTAAAAGCAGGTATGTCACGTGCTGAATTGTTCAAAGCCATTTTATTCGAACGCCTGATCGAGTTTGCCTATGAAGGAAAACGCTTCTGGGACCTGCGCCGCTGGAAATTGGTTGAAAGCACCTTAAACGGATGGATGCGCAATAAGATAAAAGTACAGTTAAAAACAGGTTCAGGTATTCCTACTGCTGCTACACTGAAAAGTACCATAGCCGGAGGAGCTATCTACAGAGATACTATGGATCTCGATCATGCATACCAAACCTATTTCACTGTAACAGTGAATAACAATCCTTTGGTGAAGAATGCAACAACTACTGTTGATACAAAAGTTTTCAACTGGCAGCCTACGTATTATTATTTCCCGATTCCATTAACGGCTATTAACAACGACCCGAACTTAGTACAAAATAATAACTGGGGAGGCACCTTCGATCCCTTACAATAAATACAACATGGAGCGTAGAAATACGCTCCCATGTTATTA
>Ga0105239_10004205_pt1 | contig 17285 bp, 23 predicted proteins | sample KBSC44metaG_FD_92761 | JGI IMG/M metagenome (GOLD analysis project Ga0105239, IMG submission 92761) | Corn rhizosphere microbial communities from Kellogg Biological Station, Michigan, USA - KBS C4-4 metaG | ecosystem: Host-associated > Plants > Roots > Rhizosphere > Soil | place: Michigan, USA...
CCTAGTCCGTACTGCTCGGCACCGTGCGCTTGCAATGGGGAGATCATTCTGACACTTGAACACTGAAATCGTTCCAGCGACGTCTAAATGCTTTTCCGTGAATTACGGGCATTCTTGCCCTTCGCAGCACACTCGTGCATAACCTTGGCGTTAGGCAAGATTGCAATGTGCCGTCTGAGCTGGAGCTCCTTCACATCTAGGTTGGGAATGGGAGTACGGAGGACTGCGAACATGGCGTCGCAACTGCCGGGTCGTTGTCATCGTCGCCCCTCGGGCCAACACCGTGCTGGACCTAGCAGAGGTGCCTCATTGTCCTCCTCCTCCTCCCCCCCAACTCTATTTCTCGTTAGTCGTTATCAAATTTCTCAAAATGCGCGTGCACGCATGACCCTTAAACAGCTTGTGCCTGCCCATCTAGAAGCACTCGTGTTGCCATCAAGAAAATGAGATGAATGCTTCACGAGGACTAATCCACTCTGGGGGCAAACTAGCCAGACAAAATGCGGATGAATCGGCTGAATCAGGAAGAGTAGCAGTTCGTTTCGAGGCGATCGACGTTAGCTGGGGATTACTCGACGAGGAGCTATTGGGCATGGAATGGCTCGGTATCGCAGAATTGAGATTGAGGGTTCACGAGGTCTGACTCAACTGGGTGGGAGCCACTCGCATCCTCATCGGGAGTGTTGGTCAAAAAGAGAAAGAGAAATTGCCCATCATGCTGCATATGTCCCTCTCCCCCAACCGGAGTAATATTACTAAATTCTCGCTAAAGACATGTCCACAAAGTCGTTATCAACGCCAATCTACTTCAATTGGCAGCATGGGCATCTCACTAAACCCTCCTAGCCTTTCTCGCGCGAACTAACTAAGTAAACCACATGGTCGCTTGCCAACCTTGTAACTATGTCTTTGTATTTCTTGAAATGAGGCAGGAGCAGTATGCGTGGCCTTGAAGCTGATGAAGTACGGAGTACTGGGACGGAGTTGTGCCTACGACTAGGAGCAAGAGATGAGGATGACACAATCTTCTAAGTAACTTTGCTCCTTAGGCCCTGCAGTGTTTCGAAGTGACCCTCTGTGGGCAAGAGGAACCTTGAACTCGTAAACCTGCGCTCGCCACAGTTCTCACCGCCAGCTGGCGTTCGTGCTACTAACTTAGACACCAGGTACCAAGATACCTTTGTCCATATGGGGTCACTCACTCATTTTAAAGCACTCGTTGGGCTCTTGTGCTTTGGCAAACAAGACTTCGATCTGGCGATCACATGGTCTTGTCAAATTGCAAGCAAGACGACAAACAGAGACAAAGGCCAACCAAGCACCCAAAACGTCGGCATTCCAAAGAATCGTCAGCCTAGGCGTCTCTTGCCAACTCTTGGGTGCAATCTCAACACCCGCCTGCCAAGTACCACGGCGGGCAGTTTGGCTGCACGTCTCAGGAAGAATTAAGGAGGCATGTTTGATCCAAAAGCGACCTGGAAGTATCCATGAAGCGACAAGGCTCGGCAGTACCCGCAACTGGCTCGGCAATGGGGGTTGCAGAATGCCTGGAGGAGGCTGGCAGATGCACCTCTCAGTGGCCATTCGGGGCTTAAGGGCGCCTAAGCTCGGCTACTCCTGCAGCCAATCTGGGTCGGTGGATTCCAGGGCTGCTGGGCGCCAATCCAGGCGGTCAAGGGGGCATGGCCACCCCTGTCAATCTTGCCTCGATTCTCTATTGCCCCTTGGTTCACGATCTGAAGACCCAGAATACGTACGTGGAGGGGCTACATCTCATACTCCAGTGCCAGTCATCCATACCAGGTTCCTAGTGCCCTCGTGAGTTGTGCCTCATGCCTCGTGCCTCGTTCCTTGACCCCTTCAACACCCCCCCTCGCATCCCATTTTCTTTATCATGGATGTCCCGCCAGGCCCTCACGCGATCAATCTGGGCTCTTCTTGGAACAAACACTCGGGCCTTGGTATCAATCTTTCTTTGTTCATTCGTTTTCCCTTCGATACCCACATGGTCTTGTCGGCCTTTCAACTGTCATTCCCTTAAACGTTTCCACCTTCGTCACCTGGCGTGACATCTGTGCTTTTTTACTCTTGCCAGCCTTTCGCTTTCACAGTCACAGTCACCGCAAACGGTCGTGTCGTTCGTTCAAGTCCTTGGAAGACGCCAAAGGGGTCATTCTATGCCCGTCCGCTCATTATTCAGACCATAGCACACACTCTCGCTTGAATTCAACAGAACTTGGTGGTCAACCATCAGGGTTCTTTATCCAACTTGTCCACTAGCAGGGCATTGACGACCAAAAACATCTGGTATACATATACCCGAGATCATTGCACCTCAAGAGATACAACATGAAGTACTCGTGGAGCGCTGGAGCGCTTCTGGCGGCGGCTAGCTCGGTCGCCGTTCAAGCTATCACTTTCGAAGCTGGCAACTACTATGCAGACCAAGTACAGGCCATCGCTTACTCGAACTTTGGAACTGCCGGCAGTTACAAGAAGGTCACCACCATGTCCAACGGTGTTTGCAATTTTGGCGACCAGCCATACTCGGGCGGCCTAGCTCCTTTTGATAAAGAGGTGAGTTGATAGCCCATGTTTCCCACGCGTCGCAATGTCCCTGACCATGCATGCCAAACAGATTTCATGGCATTTCCGAGGGCCTATGCGATTGAAGCAGTTCGCATCATATTCTGCGGGATCCAGTCCCACCAAGAGATCACTTCATCCTTCGCCTCACGAGCGTCGCAATGGTCATCAACACCTGCATCAACGAGTTCACGAGGCTCGAGACGAGCATGTCGAAGAGAAACGAGCTGTCGGTGACTGGGTTATCGCAACGATCAACGGGGATGTCGTCTCTTGGAAGAACGAGTACGCTGGGGGTGCTGCTCCTGCCGCCGCTACGCCTCCACCTGCCCCAGGTGCTCCAGGTGCCCCTGCTCCTGCTGCAACTTATAATGCACCTGCCCCAGCCGCAAGTGTTAATACTGGAGCCGGAACCTGGGGGCGACAGGCTTACTATAATGCTGAGGGAGGCGTCGCGGACGGTCTAGTCTTCCTCAACAATATGGGTGGTCAGGGATCTGGCGTTTTTGACTAGTATGCCTCCTCAACCCTTGGTGCTGGTTTGTGTTGTGTTGTTGTTGACTAACATTTCATCCTCTAGTACATGGGGTAACTCACTTTCATACTCCGGTGCCGATGCCAACTCGGGATCCGCCTCTCCCGTGACCTTGGCAGACACCCTCCTCGATGACAACAAGGAGGTCATCATCATGACTGATAGACCATGCAATGGCGATTGCGGCACCGTTAGAGATGGCACTGTTGCTTATCGTAAGTCCAGTATCAAACAGCTGAAATCCCTCCACCACTAACTTCCTCATCAGATGGTTTCGACGGCGCTTCAAAACTCTTCCTAATGGAATTCTCCATGCCTCTGACTGGCAAGACCGGCTTCAACATGGACATGCCCGCCGCATGGATCCTGAACGCAGAGGTGCCCCGCACGATGCAATACGGCGCCTGTTCATGCTGGGCCTCAGGATGCGGCGAGATGGACGTCTTCGAGGTCCTGAACTCGGGCAATACGAAGGCCATCTCGGCTTGGCACGGCCTGAACTCCAAGGGCGACTCGAACTGGTTCCAACGGCCCACTGACAAGACAATGAAGGCCGCCGTCTTCCTCGACGGAAGCTCCAGCTCTGTGCACATCGTCGTGCTGCCTGACAGCACGAACTTCGGCACCAGCCTCACAGATGCCCAGGTCACAGCCTTCATCAATTCGGTCCAGAATCCGGCTCTTAATATCAAGGTTTCACTGCCATAGAGGCCCAAAAACGAACAAACTGGGCCCTCTGTGTTTTTGATTTAGAGTCTATATAGCGAGCGTAAGGGTTTATCTACATCTCCCGGAGGGAGGAGATGATTGAAGAAGGGTAAAATCATTTTACCATGAATCATGCGCTCTCTCGCGCACCCACTTTTCCTCGCTGTGTACCAACCCTCCCAGGGTTGCCATTCTCAGCGCTCGAGTCTCATTGATTGATACCCCAGCGCAACTATATTTTTGTCACGATTTGAGATCTGGTTTTCTGGGTTCGAGATCCCTGCTAAACATGTACGAGTAGATCGATACCAAGATTACTGCATGGTACGTGCTCGCAGAGCGGTGGCTGCGCAGTTGTACCACTATACCCCCCCCTTTTTTTTGGTTCTCTCGATAACGGTAGCTGGACGGACGGAGGTGGTGACGGTGTCAAGAAAGACAATGAATATCGAGGAAAATATAAAGAGAATTTGTCAAAAGTTCAAAAAACTTGCCTGCCTTTGCCCTCGGTGTGCGAACGTCTGGACATCAGTTCTTGCCGCCCATCCTAAAATAGGTGGGTGACTTGACTCAACCCCGTGATTTCTTAATTTACATAGTCAGCCTCCACATATTATTAATAAGCTTTGCTTCAAGTTTGGAGTGGGAAGCCCGCCGTGGCAGTCCGTCCCATCCTATCCCCGCCAAGGCTCAGCCTCAGGTCGCTTCAGCCTCGCGCTGGCAACGCCGCTCAGCAACCTTTCAACTCCTCCTACCACAAATAACCCCGCCAAGCAAGAATATTATTATTCACATCCACGTCCTTATTGCAGGTACCCTTATTATCCTGAATCCCGAATTAGGAGGTATGAGTCTTTTGGATCTGCTCGCTAGATCCGCCTTTAGGTTCTCAATTCAATATTGATTGCTGGGGGGCCAATAGCGAGGTTGCAGGTTTCTCCCTCTCACATTGCTCTTTTATTACGTATAGTACTTCATTCTACACTAGCATTCCGTACGAACCCCGTTGCCTCGCCCTCACTGACCTTGAGCCCCACCCTCTCATACTATTCCCTCCTAACTCTCGCTCTCTCCCTTGTGCCTCAGCTGCATGCAGGCCTTGGTAGCTAGTAAATATATCTAAAGTTCAAGTTCTCACGATCGGTGAGATCCCCGAAAGCCGTGGCGTCGAGGTCTCGCGCTTCAAGGCCTCCCTCCTCTTGCGCTTGGATCTTGTCTCGCCGATGGTTTTCCATCTTCATCAGTATCCAGAAGGTGATGATGATGCAGACTTCGATGAGATGGCTGGATGGGTAACGTGTTAAAATATTGACAGGAATAGTTTGAGAGGGACAGGGAAAGAAGGGGAGGCTATCGTCTCACCTCACAATCATACTCCAGATCCCCAACTCATACTGCGGCGCCTGGTTAGTCTTATAGAAGAACGGGCCCGCGATATTGCCGGTACAGTATCCCAAAAACAGCACCGCGTTCGTGACCACCTTCTTGGTGTGGCCTGCTGTGTTCGCAATTTGCAGCGACAGGATCAACACAAACGCCGCGTTGTACGGTCCAGTCAGCAAGTAGCAGATATAGCGGCCTGCGCGTTGCGAATCATCGACGAACCGCAGTCCAAAAGCGCCTGCGATGTTCGGGCAGAGGAAAAGTAAGACGAACAGGCAGCGGTTGTTGTTTGGGAACCGGTCGTTCAGGTACACGCAGGTCAGGATAGAGCAGATGATCAGCACGCCGTACGGGATTTGCATCAGTGTGGTGACGAGTGTAGAGAAGCCGAATCCTAGGTGAATTGGCGGTTAGTGGGTTGTTGACAGGGGAGAGAGGAGAGCGTGGGGTATGTTGGCTGGGACTGGTACATACCCTTGATGATCAACGTTCCGAAGTTCGAGATACCCCCGTTGGGCATGTTGCACACAGTACCGAGCAAGAAGAAAAGGTAGAGCTTGATATCCGTGAAGGCCTCGACGACTTGATACCACTATTTTCGAATGTGAGACTCAAGACCACAGGCAATCTAGAACAAGCCACTCTCACCTTCAAATGCTTATTCTCGACACCGGTCTGGTTACCTTTCAGTCTCTGAATGGCAATCCTCTTCTCCTGATCGTTTAGGAACTTCGCCGTGACAGGGGAATCAGGCATGTAAATGGCGATGACGATACCCCACACGCAGCACAGGGCACCAATGATGATGAACTCATATCTCCATGATGCCAAGGCGCCCTTGATGTGCCCAATGCCGTAGCCCAGGAGGCCGCCGAGAGCGATTCCCAGGCCATTCGCCGTGTACCAGAGGCCGATGCGAAGGGGTTGTTCGCGTCGGGTGTACCACTTGAAGCGGGGAAATAGTGAGTGAACAGGACTACCAAATGGGTCGAGATAGACTCACCATCTGGGTAATGAGCATGAAGCTGGGGTCGCTGCATGCCTCGGCGGCGCCTGCAAGTGCTCTCAATACCCCGAGAGTGGCGAAGCTGTTGCATGCCGCTTGGAGCATGAGGAAGAAGCCCCACAGGAATATGCTGCAATAATGTGTAGGTTAGTTCTGAACTGTAACGTTCGCCATTCCATAAGGGTGGACTGCAGACAAGAGTGTTGTACATACTTGACTCCGACATATTTCCCTAGTGGAAGTCGCTGCATCAAGAAATTCGTCGGGAAGGCCCAGGCCAAGAAGCCGAAGTAGAATAGACCTGGAGCGACACTATTAGCTTCTTTTGGGAGCGAAGACCGGAGGGGGGAAGTTAATGCCTTACTGCTGAGCCAACTATATTGCGTGCCATGCAGATTCAGATCTTCCCGGATACCGAATATCGCAGCGTAAGAGAGCGTGGTCTTATCTATCGTGTCCGGTGGTTAGAGTATACTATAGAGGTTTGACTCAGAGGAGGAATGAATTCTACACACCAATGTAGAAGAAGGCATAGTTGACAGCGATCAAAGGCAGAATGAAGAAATCGACTTTCCGGATGAGCTTCTTCTCCTCTTCGGGGTCTATGGGCTCGCTCAGGTCATCAGCATTGGCAAAGAGAGCGAGTGCGACATCGCCATCTTGTCCCTTTCCTTTCGTTGAGAACTTGAATTTATGCCCTGACGGCGGTAGGTCCAGGCTGTTCATTTCATCGTGCGCCGACGAGATCGCCTTGTCTTCAATATTGTCTCCCATTTTTTCAGAGCTCGGCGGCCTGTCTCTCTGTCTATCTATTCTCAGATAACAGATTGATATTCGTGGCGCCGGGTGGTGAGTATTGGACAAATTCTAGCCTGAAAGTCTGCACGGAGTTTCCAGAGACAGCGCACGTCGTTATTTCTAGCAGGGTGATGCCTTGGAGAAAGCGTCACGAGAGAAAAGCAACTGGTTGACTCATGCTCATACGGAGTAACTACCGAGGAAAGAAAACGCCCTCGACAAGAAGGCCATCATCTCTGACCTCGCCGCCCCTACGTTGAAAGCCTATGATGCCATGCGCGTGCATGGATATTGACACACGGGATCCAACATCCATCGACATTAGGACGAGAGATGAAGCATGACGTCCCGGCTTCAGTGGCGTCGCTTGGCGGTGAGGATCCGCACGAGCAATTCGTATTGGCTTCGATGCTTGAATATCTTGAACGGCCTTGGTGTGTCGTCAAATAGAAAGGAGTGGATGGGGATTCACCCTGGTCCTTACAGTCGATCATTTCGATGAGGCGGAGCTGTGGTATGCCTGTTGCAAATGCGGGGAAGAGGGGGTCACGGATGGGAGTTTGATATAGGCGTCGGTGTGGGGTGAAGAAGGTGATCACTGATACCGTGTCCCACGCCTCGGCCTCTGCTCTGCCGATCTGGGGATCTTACTATTACTCGCTGCTTGAGTCTGAATTGGGGAGTCTTCATCGGTGCCTGTTGTTTTTGTGATGGAACATTAGGGGGGACGGTCAAGGGGGACGGTTGATAATACCTTCGACGCTGCTATGAGGGGCCCGAAAGAGGCATATGGTCTATATCAAGCTGGAATTTAGTTTCTTATGAGAGGATACATCGATTGACAGGCATCGGCAAATGAATAGTAGGGCTGGCTGAAATATGTATTCTCCCCACGTGGAGTAAACACTTTTCCTAAGGTACCCATGTCTATGACAGCGGTGCAAGTCCGGGAAACACGGCAGCAGGTCCGATGTCCCTCAGACGATTGTTCCACCGAGGGGAGAATAGGCCTGTAATCAATTTGGACTGATATCGGGTACCGTAAACGTCGCAGACACCCCGCATGCAGCAATCCTGGTCAAAACTGGGGCTCGGAGAGATGTACGGGTTCGACTTCCATATCATGGGGAGACAATCAAGTACCTAGGTAGGGCATTCAATAAAATTGTCTAGTGCAAAGGACAAATAGGTGAGCCCTCCTTTACTCGCGCATGTGGCGTGAGTGCTCCAGCTGCAGAAAGTGATGAATGTACCGAGCGTCATGAAAACCAGCAATGCCCCCAGCGAGATAATCCGGTGCCTTATATCAGGATCTAAATGGTTTGGTACGCTTGAACTCTCGAACATCAACGCTACCATGATCATTGACCGGTTGATAACCAAGAACGCCTTCAATGAAGGCTTGAATCAAAGCGACATTAATGATAGAATTTCGTTGGTGGTGATCAAACGGCTCAAGAGTAAGACGATCATAGTATAGACCCATCCCAAAGATCGATTCTTGGAGTTTGATCTTGAGGTAAGGAATCTGGAACACGTGTCAGCATTAGCTATTGCCCTGTTGGATGGATAGATCCAGAGGGACGTGCCTTTCGAATGTCCTGAGGATCAACCTTGATCCAGCGCTGTAGGTATTCCGATAAGAGTCGCAAACTTGGTTCATGCGTTCCAAACACCGTTATGCTACTTCCTCCGCTTTGAGAGATTTGCATCAGGTATGGCGTGGTGGTAGAGAACAAAAGATCGGGTCGTGGTAAGGTATGGAGGGACGGCAGGATGTCTGGGACTTCTGGCTCTTCGATCGTGCGAATCTGAAGGCTTCGCGTGTCGGCAATGGACTCGACATTGGACCACTCCTCATCCTTGCCTAGTGGTTCTTCATATTTGGTGCTGGAGATGCCAGAGTCACTGGCTTCGAATAGATTTTCGAAATCGGTTTGAAAGCCTGATGCCGAGCTGGCAGCGTGGCAAGATGTCTTATTCGGCAGAACAATCGTAAATGCTGGCTTGGTTGAGGACCAAGTGGTTTTCGGCCTTGTTTCATTGGCAACCTATCCGATTAGCCACCGTTTCCCTTCCGGTAACGATTTGAATGGAAATTTACGTGGACAAGGAGTTTCACAGCCCGGACTGATGTGAGCTTTTCCAGGAAAGTCTCCGTCCAAGCTTCATGCTTATCGTCCTCAAGTCTGCGAGCCAGAGTATGGCACCAAGTTTCGATTACGCCAGCAATAGTCGGGACAAATGTGGTTTTGTCAGAATAAACGTTTTCGAGCTCTTGCCAGAGCATCTGCCATTCCGGTTCACACGACACTGGGTACCCAACCACATCTGCGAGTTTCTTGAAGGATTGTTGAACGGCAGCCTCTCGTTTCTCATACCCATCGCGCACATCTTTGCGCAGCTGAAGGGGCCTTTCCAACGTGAGCTTTCTGTTTCAAAATTTGATTGCGGGCCGGCACTACTTACAAGCCAGGCATCTCTGCTGGATTCCTCACGCAGGAGAAGTTGAGCAATTATGTCGGCGCTTCCGTCATTCACAACTCCCGAGCCAGCAGGTCGGTGAACTTATGTGGTCAATCTGGTACGTTCTTTCTTTGATGCTGCCTAGCAACGACGAGCAATCTAACTTCTGGCCCCTAACTTCTCGTGTTCGATTTCTTAGTTTGCATACAAGTCGGCGCTACTTCTTGGTATTGGAGAAGAGGCTGCGTTGTGCACCAAATACCAAACCGGTGAAAGTTGAAAATTCCGAGAATGGCTAAGCATGTGTCCCGTAGCCCAGAAAGCCTCGTGAGCCGGGAACGCCACAGGGGCTTTAACCTTCAACCATCCCCGCACATGTGTCGAGGGCCACAAATCCGAAGGATGGCAATATGCAAACCATTGTGTATAAAATGCTGCACCTTACCCATAATAATAATGCTCAATAACATCAAAAATGGCTCCCAAGTTACCTGTACCAAACCCTCCAGCGGATAAACTCCCTTTGGCAGTTCGCAAGAACGGTAATACCTAATGTCTGATCCGAGAGAATGCGGCCCAATGCTGATCATAACAGTCCGAGATGAATGGGAGGCCAAGAAGCCCGAACTCGAGGAGCGAGTATCAAAGGCACTCGGGGAAACATGGACCATCTCCGTGAACCCCAATCTTCTGTATGCAAACACAGACGATGAGGACCGCAAGTCCAACATCGGTAGCGTGATATACTGGTGAGTAGAGAGATTACAATTGCATGGTTATAGACCTTACAAAATGTTAGGTATTTCGAGCCCTTCGCCAGCAACGTGGAAAGCTTTGTCCAGACATTCGGAGATGATGGCAAGGCTGAGCTCAACACTCTTGTGCCAGAGCATCGCGTGGAGTTCGTTCCTCAAGATGAGACGACATTCCGATATGGAGGCCTTCAAATTAAGGATGGAGTGCTCCGCCTAGTTTTTGCTTTGGGCAACCTGGCTGTCAATGTCTCGGATGTCAGCCGTGACTTTGCCGAAGCACTCAAGAAGGCCGACGCGGCTGGAAGCGGGAATGCTTACAACATTGTCGCAAGGAAAGCTGTTCGAGACGATTATGACACCAAGATCGACGACATTCAGGATGCCATCGGGAAATTGGTGGGCATTCCCGACATCAAAATCAATGGAAATTTCGAGAATAATGCCGCGGCACTCGCCAAGGCAGGTGACAAGGTCAGCTCTGATTGGGATCAAGGCTTTGGTGATGGCACTTTCGGTTATTTCGAAGGATTTAAATCACAACTCGAATACAAAGGATTCAAGGATGACGAAATGCTGCAAGAGGGTTTCCAGGAAGGGGTCTCAAAGAACGAGGTCCAGCTGCGTGTCGTTGACAAGCTGGTCAAGGGAAGTTACCACGAGATCTTCATCGAGAATGGTGTCCTTGTGATCCAAGTAAGTCGGCCCAATGAACTCGTCAAGTTTGACCCAATAGTATATCTAACCAACTTCCAGACCGTGCCGGAGAATTGGCGAACCAATGTCAGCTACGTCGGCGAGAACATCTTGGAAATATTGTAGGGCGAATGCCTTGGCACTGGACCACTCTGGTCAAGAAATCGTGGCTCGCCTAAATTGCAGGTGGTGGTTGGTCCACTGCTGCCGTAGTTAGAGGTAGATTTTCAGCCTTAGACCTAGACTGTTTGACAGAAAATAGCCAACTTCGCTGGAGAAATGTTTGTGCCACGGATTGCTCGCAGGGACCAGTGGGATGGCGACACGTGATTCGCATTATCAAGTGGCCTCCGTCCACCTTCTGATGGACTGTATTGAAACTCGACTGTGCAATTGTGTCAAAAGATGTGGTGAGCCAGAGACATCTGTGCGGCGAAGGTGATATTTTAGATGAATCTGTTGGTTCGCGTTCTCGGTTAATGTTATGATTGAATAATGCAAACTCGGGCCTAGGGCGGCTTTTTGACTTTATCGCGGCAGATCTCGGCCTCACAGATTGAGTCCCAACGAAGGATCAGGGAACAAACTCCGGGACTCGATACCAGGACATACACTTTGGAGATCCATCCTGAGTACGGTGATACACCTTGATCACGTCAAACTTTGTAGCATTTTTGTGTGAGATACTGAACCACTCGTTCTTGGTGCTCTGTAGGTTCCCTAGGTCTCTGAGGGAAATTCTTTCGTAGGGTGATTGATCCACCTCGGGGAAAGAAGCATCCCAAGCAAGAGCTTCGTATCTTGCTTGGGATGCTTCTTTCGGATCTCGGACGCGAAATCGGGGTGTGATTGGGCATTTCATCAAAGATAGGCGCTGCTCCGGGTGCCCTTAACCCCTGTCAAGCTTCTGTCCAGAGCCTTGGCATTAGTATCCACTGATAACGAGGCTCGTCAATCTCACCGGAAAAATGTCAATGTGGACTGTGGAAGGGGGATTTGTAAGGTTGCGACGAAATAAACGTGGTCAAGATAGATAACGCATCTTGATGTCGTGGCCAATCAGATACAATGCTACGAGATCCTACTGTTCCCGGTCCCCAATCGACCTTAGGGTTAGGGGATCAATCTAGGCACTCTGGTGCATAGGCCTCTGCCATCCTTTATTTGGGGCACTCAACCTTTGGTCGAGAATGGCGGGTTTTCGCTTAAACCAAACTATTTCGTAAAAGCATGAGACGAGCTAGAAAGGGAGGGTGGGAGGACATGGGCAAGCTGAAAGAGACTGGCATTCACCATTCCACTTTATGAGTCCCCCCACAACACCATCCACTCGTGGTATATAATCTTGGGTGCCCATTCCAAGGGTGGCTTGCAACTTGCAACCTGCAAACTTCCCCCAGCGTCCCTATAGCTCCCTGAGCGCGTCACAATGGCGACAGCACCGGAGATCGTACGTCTTCACGAATCCCTTTCGCATTCTAGCTAACCATCTGTAGCCAACCTTCAATGCAAGCATTCCCAATGGGGGCAATCCCCAGGAAATGGACGTAAATGCGCCTTATGTAGGACTTGAGTGGGAGTATGTTTACCAAGTCATTATGGGTTGCCTTGTGTTCTTGATTGTCCCTGGTATCGGATTGCTGTACGGTGGTATGGCTCGACGAAAGTCGGCGCTTGCCATGATATTCCAGTCACTTACTGTGATGGCGGTATGCACTTTCCAATGGGCTTTTTGGGGATTCACACTCGCCTTTTCGAGGAATGGAGGGCCCTTCATTGGAGATCTGACCAATTTCGGCTTGAAAGATGTGAGTAGATGGGCCTACTTATACCCATTGTTCGTCGCTCACAGTACCATAGATCATGGCAGCACCTTCTTGGGGATCTGCAGTTATCCCAGACATTGTCTTTTGTTTCTATGAACTCATGTTCTGCGCTTGTGCAACCATGATCGTTGTCGGTGGTTCGTTCGAACGTGGCCGAATCCTTCCCTCAATCATTTTCGGCTTCTGTTGGGCTACACTTTGCTATTGTCCTATCAGTTATTGGACATGGAATGCCAATGGTTGGCTGTTCAAGTTGCCAGCTTTTGACTTCGCAGGAGGTGGACCTGTTCATATCTCAAGTGGAACTGCTGGTCTTGCATATGCGCTGGTCCTTGGCAAGAGGAATCGATTGGACGAGAAGCACATCTACAAACCTCACAATGTTACGGTTGTCTTCCTTGGAACGACGCTGATATGGTTCGGATGGTTCGGATTCAATGGTGGATCCGCATTGAACGCAAGTATGCGTGCAATGATCGCCATCTGGAATACCAATATGGCCGCATCGATGGGTGTTGCGGGCTGGGTGTTCATGGACTACATTAAGCACCGGCGCTTTTCTTGTATAGGGGCTTGCGAAGGAGCAATTTGTGGCCTGGTTGGTATCACACCTGCAGCTGGCTATGTGTCAATTTGGTGTGGAGCGGCGATCGGCTTCATCACAGCGGTGGTGGTGAATCTGTTCGAGAATGTCAACCATTGGTTAAACATTGATGATGGCTTAGAGGTGTTCAAGCTTCACGGCATTGGTGGAATGTGTGGAGCCTTCCTCACTGGTATTTTCGCAACAGCGTCAGTCTCCTCACTGGATGGAGCGACCATTGCCTCAGGGGGAATCGATGGAAACGGGTCACAGATTGCCAGACAATTAGCGGAGATCGCAGCGATCGCCTCCTGGTCTTTCACAATCTCCTTCATTCTTCTCATGATCATGAAGTACATCCCAGGGTTACACCTTCGTGTCACTGATGAAGTGGAAATGATTGGACTGGATCTGGACCAGTTTTCAGATGAGGTTGTGGGTGAATGGTCCTTATTCGCGGAGGAAACGACTGGCCGACGAGCGTCAATCACACATGGAATTCCTATTCCAGGGGAATCATCGACACCTTCGGAGGGTGCCTCAGAGAATGCCACGGATCAGAAAGCTGAGCCAAAGGCAACGTGAGATCACTGACATCGTTCTGGCGTGGAGACGAGAGAATCCGTTGGCTGGCAAGGAGGAAGGGTTGGATGATAACTGCAGGCTTGTCCCCGATAGACCTCCCCTTGCGTCAGTCTCATTACTTTTCTTAGTATGAAGCAAGTTTTGGTTCAACTAGATACCTAGATAGTTACGCTGTTTTCAAGTCTTCGATAACACGTGCCTGACACGAACGAAAGGGGTGCTCACTGCTGGCGCCTCATATTGAGTGAGGGTGAGGGTGGGTGATCTGCCACCTATCCTAATTCCGTCTAGCGTAGCCTGCTGCCTACCGCGTGCCTGCCACGCGGGGTCCTCACGTTTGCATGACTGAGCAAAGGCTGAAGCGCCCGCTTGCAAGTAGTCCAAAGTGTGTTACAGCCAGTCAATAAATATCTACCGACCTGGGAACAGGTGCCAATTTCATATTTCTTGCATTTCTACTTGCTTCAAACTGCAGACTTCCATTCCTTGATACCCTACATCCCCTTGCGCAGTTCCCATCTAGTGTACCGCCGTCGCTTTCTCTTTTCTTCACGTTTCTCCAGCGTTATCATCCAACCCGCGGGGTCATCCACGCCGGGTACTTGCGTGTTGGCCATCCTCACGTAGCCCTGCCTGCTTTCCCATCTCTCCGATAAGTGGCCTAGGTAAACAGCTTACCTAGGCTTTCATCTGCCCGAGATGTTCGCCACCAAGAGGCTAGGAAAAGTACGTTTCTCTCCCACCTACCGTTGATCTAGACTGACACCGCTATCGCAGGAACTGCAGAAAGTATATCTCACTTTGAATCACCCCTTCCTTACCACCACTTCCAACCCGTAGCTACGCAGTCAAATTCTGACCTCTGGACTCAATAGGCGAAACAAAAGCTACCGCCAGGCATTGATCTAGCCAAAGCAGACGATTTCCGTGAATGGCAGGTCGATATCAAAGTCCTCGACGCCAACCCTCTCTACATGAATCAAGTGTACCGATTATGTTTTATATTCTCCGACAGCTATCCGATAGGTATGTGCTACTGAATATATGTCGCCTAGGGTCTAGACGCTGACCAATAACCCTCCAGAACCGCCCGAGGTCTGCTTCATACATGTTCCACCTTCAGCCACCGACCCTGCCCAGCCCTCATCTCAACCTCCACCACAGTCCACCTCCCAACCATTCCCAGGTCGACCCATACCCATACACCCACATATCTATTCCAACGGTATCATCTGCCTAGACCTCCTCGGCACCGCAGGCTGGTCCCCCGTCCAAAGCGTCGAGAGTGTATGCATGAGCATCCAGAGCATGCTAACCGGCAACTCCAAGAACGAGCGACCAGAAGGCGACCAGCAGTTCTGTCAAAGCATGGGGGTGCGCGGTCCGAATGGTTGGAGCGGCTGGAGAAACGGTGGAAGAGGCCTGAAAGACGTACGTTTTGCCTACGATGATGATACAGTATAACACCACTAGGTAGTATACTAGGATCCATACTGAACTTGAGGGAAATCACGATTACACTGAGCGAAATTTTGGGGAGCCAATTGCATGACGCGACGGAGTTACGATTTTTGACCAATCCATTGGGGATATTTATGGCAACTGGGGACGCGAAAGGCATTGCCTCCAAACCGGAGCTTTTTGATTTCAATCTAGATGCGTCGACCAGTCTGTCCTCTCGCCCCACCAAGCAGGCGGAAACGAGCTCTGCTAGTCTCGGAAATGAGAAAGGAGGTGATGTCTTTATGACAACATCTCAGAGACAGAGAAAGAGTCTCGAGCCACTGTGCTGTTTCGGCGAGGGGCTGAACAGATAGAGCAAACTATCAATCAAACAACCATTTCAACTGAAGATCTTTCCCTCCCATTCCCTTCTTCTGCCCGTCTAGATGACGAGAAGGAGGCCAAAATGAGAAACCGAGTTTCATGATGCTCGAAATTAGGGGTTCTGCCTTTTCTAGAACTTCAAGCTAGATAGATAAGAAACGTAACCTCAGCCACGATGGAGGAAGTGTGGAACATTGCTCTGTGGGCGCATTGCAGATTCTGCGTTCTACTAAGGCTATTTATTTGAATACCACGCACTACGCTTGCTAGACGAAATCCGCGGCGCGCGTCCGTCCAGCTGCACCTGTGCCTCCACGAGCACTATCAGCCCTGTCCCTGTCTCCGTCTCCGTTTCTCTCCCTGCTACCATCTGCTGCTCTCCTGTCTCTAAAGTTACGCCCACCAGCACCGCGAGGTCGACCTGGGCTGGACGAGCGTTGGCGCCGGTCCCGATTATCATCTCTCCTGGACCCCTCGTAACGTCGCGCAGGAGGCGATCGGCTGCGAGACACAGATCGTCGACTACTGCTCTCGCTTGGACTGGATGAATTGCGGCGGCGGCGTGCGGGTGCGGCAGCTGGTGGTGGCGCTACGTTCCGTCGCGCTGGTGGGCTATAGCTGCGCGAGTACCGAGGAGACCGGCTGCGGCTGCGGCTTCGACTGATACTGTGGGGCCTAACAGGCCTGTTTCGTCGAAGGGGGGGTGAGCGGGAACGGGAGCGCGACACTAAGCGGTCACGACTGTCAGCTCGCCGTGCGACAGGGCCCGGGGCTGATTTGCGGAACCTTGGTGGTGAGCGCGATCGCGAGCGGGAGTAGTTGTCCTGGCGCCGTGGGGGAGGTGCACGGCGCGAATTGGGCACTGGAGACCGAGATTCGGATGCAGGCCTTCGGCGGGCTGCCACGTTTCTTGCTGGGGAGCGCGATCGAGAGCGTGATGCGCTAGAGTAACTGTAGGACCTAGAGCGCGTGCGCGGGCGGCCACGGGGCGCGGCGGTGCGATGAGGGCCCGGACTCGGTGAGGCGCTACAGGATGCAGATCGAGGGTTTGTGGTGCGTCTTGGTGGAGAACGCGAGCGTGATGGAGATGCAGTGTAACTTCTGCGCGAGTCTCTAGTGTCGACGCTGCGGGAGCGGCTGTTCCTGATCGCTCTTGAAGGCCTTTCGCGGGATGGTGTCCGGCTGCGAGATCTGCTAGTAGTATAGCTGGAATAGCTAGAATAGGAGCTGACGCTTTCAGAGTCGGAATTATCATCCCTAGGGTTGGGCAGTGCTGCTGGTTCTGATTTGGGCAGATTCTTGAGATGCTCTCGCATTTCCTCTGTGAGAATACCCATGCCGATACTGGTGAAATAGTTGATGGAGAATCGGGTGTTCCTTGGGTTATCTGTAGGGAATATTCCTGTGAAACTAGGTCGTAGAATATCATCTTTCAACCTTTCTTTCAATTTGGGCAGCCCTAGGGCCTCAGCTAGATCCTGGAACAAGATTTTGATGAAGATACGGCTACTCGAAGTCGTCTCGTCCTCATTCA
>Ga0105239_10004208_pt1 | contig 17280 bp, 16 predicted proteins | sample KBSC44metaG_FD_92761 | JGI IMG/M metagenome (GOLD analysis project Ga0105239, IMG submission 92761) | Corn rhizosphere microbial communities from Kellogg Biological Station, Michigan, USA - KBS C4-4 metaG | ecosystem: Host-associated > Plants > Roots > Rhizosphere > Soil | place: Michigan, USA...
CGCGGGCTTCCTGTTTTGCGTCTCTTACCTCCGTGGCGATGAAAACGTGCTCAATCATGCTGTAAGCGCTCAACAGGTCGAGGCGATTCAGAAACAGCTCGGGATCGGCAGATATGCCCTGACAGATGGCTCCTGCCATGTTGATCCGCATTCGCTCATCGCCGCTCTGCAATGCGCAGTCATAGGCTTTGAGCAGCACCACGAGACCTTGAACCAGCAGTGCGAAATCGAGCGCATTGGAGGTGCGCGTGCGAAGGACGACGCTATGCTCGTTCAGAGACATGCCAGGCACGCCATCCTTCGTGCAGTAGTAACGAATCTGTGAGGTCAGATGCCCGCCGAGCATTCGAACATGGGCCTTCTGGATTTCAAGCGCGTCCGCTTCCGCAAGCGTCTCTCTGACCTGCTGGACGACCTCGAAATAGGGCGCCAACTCATCGGTAATGAGGCTCTGCGCCAATGGAATCAGCCAGCGCGCATCGCGCACGATTACGGGCTGATCGGCTGGTGAGCCTCTCCAGAGCTCATCGAGCACGCCTTGAATTTCCGCGAGCCGCCCGCCCGCGCTACTCGGACCCTCATCTTGTGTTCCTGCGGCAGGGACCGCGTCCCAGATTCGCATGCTCAGAAACTGGAGACACCGGACTACATACAAGTTGAACAGCGTGTGCGCGTAGTGCATGCGACCGTTGCGACCCGGCCACCGCGTCTGCTGCCAGCAATAAAAGACGCGAATCATCATCTCCGCCGGATGGATAAGGTCGTTATGCAGACCGTGAACCTGACGAGGTCTGAATCCCCCGACCCAGTGCGCTTCTTCCAGTTGGCCCCTGAGACGAGTTTGGACACGAGTTTGGGTGGCGGTCGCCGCGGTGCGTGCAAAGAAACAATCCTCGAAATGGCGGGACAAAAGAGACTGGTCCTGCAGGTACTGGATCGGCTTTCGCTGGGCGTTCAGAACGGCCTCTATACTCTCGACGATATCTTCGCGATGCGTCAGAAACAGTCGCAGCAGCTCGACGTTTGCCTGAAACGGCACCTGACCAAACGGCTTCCCCGTCACGATGCGCCCCCACGATGAATCTGCACGCATTCGAGAGTCGGGCCAATGCGGAGGATGAAAACCATCCTGAGCTTGGTGCGGGAAGTTACTTCACCGCCGGAAGCGCGGCCTTGCCTTCGGCAGCGTGCTCATCGACGGCGATGGCAAAAAATCCGCTCACCGCATAGGTGTTCATGACCGCGACCATATCCATCGCACCACGCTTGCCCCACAATTCGACGACCTTCGCGAAGGTGGCAGAATCGACTTTCTTGTCGTTGAACAGCTGGCGGCCGAAACGGATGACGGCGGCGTCTTTTTCATTCAAACCGGTCAGCGGGCTGTTGTTTCGAACAACGTCGATGACCTTGGCGTCGATTCCAGCCCTAACCCCACTGGCCTCGTGCCCGTTCCACTCGAGGTTATAGTTAGTCGCCCGGCATGCGACCAGAATCGCCAGCTCACGTGCGTGCGCATCGAGCGTTCCCCCCGTCACCGCGGCGTCGTGGAGGTCCAGCAAAGCTTGTCCCACGGCCGGATTATAGGTGGCGAAGGCGAGCGGCCCGCTCACTGTTCCACCCTTGCCAAAGACGTCGACAACTCTCTTTCCCTTGGCGTCCACCTCCGAACTCTTCAGATACGGCAGGCGAGCGCGGGACTGGGCATCGAGGTCGGCGGGGAGCTTCGCTTGCGCATATGCGATCAGAGACGCCAAGGCTGCGATCAGAATTACAGCCCACTTCTGGGAGGACGGAGCAAGGGTCATATGTGTTTTCTTCCTCCGTTGATTCTACTTCCTTCGCTGGGCGATCTGGGGGGAGCACCGCGCAGGTATCTCTTGGGGAGGTGCGCCAGGGATACTTTGGAAGCCACCAAATAGCTTCCGGCCCGTCAGGTAGCCGCAATTCTCGGCCGACTAACAGTCCCTAGTAAGGAAAAGACTACGGCGCATCCGTCGAAACTATCAACGTTAAATAACAGGAGCCGGGATCCGCGTCGCGGTGCGGAACTGAGGCAGTTCGTGTCCCGGTTAACCAGTTTTATCTCTCTAAGAGTGGTAGGAGCGCCTCGCGCGCCGGCGGAAGGTGTTGATCGACGGCGTTCAGCATGAAGCCTACCCTGAAGTAATCGCCCATGATCATCATCATTTGGACCGTGCGCTGACGCCCGAAATGGCTCACCATCTTTACCCAGAGTTCACTGCTGACCCGGTGTTCGCGAAACAGTGCGCGCCCGAAAGTGATCAGCGTCGCATCCTTGTCGGACAGCCCCGCCACGTCCCTGTTGTACTTGACCACATCAATCACCGATTGTTCCAGGCCCTGCCGCCGACCCGCCGGCTCGTGCGAGGACCATTCGTACTGCTGGTCAATCTCCCTGGCGGTAATCAGGACCGCGAGCTGAAAATACCGAGCACCTACCGGGCTCTTCTCACCTGACGGGATACCAAGATCGAGTTCCCTCGGGCTGTAGACCGTGACGTGGGTCGGCCCCGGCGCTGGCATGAAGTTGGTCCTCGCGGCCAGAAGGCGTCGCGCCTCTTCGTCCAGGTCTCCCGCGGTAACAGGGGGCAGCCGCGAGAGCGTCACCGGATCGATATCAGGTGGTAGCGACTTCTGGGCCTGCGCGACCACGGGAAGCGCAGCAAGGAACAGGGCGCACAATCGGATCCTCATAACATCACCTCCTCCGTTAACGGGACGATGTACTCTAGTGCCGGATCTGGGACGAGGCGTTCCCCAGTTCGGGAACACTGCAATCGCCTCGCTCTGCGATAAGCCCCGCGTCCGGATTCAGATTGCGCGTTACCATTCGTGTCGGCAGCACCCACGGCTCCACCAGCACCTCAGGGTCTTCGACCGTAACGTCATACAGGAGCACATCGCCTTGGCGCGTGAATCGTTCGACAACATGCATCTCGCCGGAGTGGAAGAAACCGCCGCGTCCCAGCCATGTCGCATCGGTGAACCCGACGGAGTCGAGAACCAGCGTGTCGCCTTCCCAGCGTCCCACGGTATCTCCTAAATAGGTGTACTCGAAGTTCGGGTCTTTGGTGCGCTTTCGGCCGTCCGTCGGAATGATGCGAAACTCGCCGTATCCACCGCCGGCGTCACCACCGGTATAGATAAAGATCACGTCTTTGTCCGTCTGGATGATGCGGCGGGGTGCGCCCTCCCGCGGAACTCCCAGCGGCTGGCAGGTCATGACCGGGTCATACTTGTTGGTCCACATGTCGAGCTGCTGAACTTTATCCCAGTGCTGGGGCTTGTACACCGGACGACCCAAGCCGCCGAACCGCGAAGGCGAGTAGAGCTCAAAATCGTACGTCTGATTGTCCTGCCGGGTGACGTCGGATTTCTGCGTCGGACCCCGCCGGCGTCCGCCGCCAGTCATGTAGTTCCCGATCCAGTCTGTATAGGTCCAATTGCCTGTCAGATCCGGGTGAGCGCCTAAACGCGGCGTAGGCGCGGACTTGTTTACCGCAGCCTCCGTCTTGGCAATCACCCCTCGCGGAAGTTGCCCAGTGGCTTTGATCGCAGACTGCACACTGGCGGGCACGGGCGCGACCACATACACGTTGCCGGTCTCTGTCTGCTCCGTCGTCAGGTCGCGGACGACCGTGCCGTTCCGCCGCTCGACCAGCTTCCCGGCGTAGAACACTTCGATCTTGTTCAGCGGGTTGTTCCAATCCTCGTAGTTGCTATAGGTGAACTCTGTGGTCGTGGTTCCCTGCTTGACCACCACCCGCTCGGTCATGAACTTCGCATCCAGCGTGGCTGTTGCAGTCGCCCCCTGAACGCCAGGAATCGGGAACGTCACCACCGGCTTACCGGCCTCCCACGAGACCGATGTTTGGCCCACCTTCGCGATACCGTCCGCGAAAAGAGTGCCCGGGTTGGCTCCCAGCCAGAATGTCTCGATCGTCCCCGCCACTGCGGCCTTGGGCGCACCCTGAGGACTCGCCCAAAAGCGGATGAGCCGCTCCTCGACGGCCGCTGGCATTGGCGTCGCCTTTCCCTTAGTGGGACCGATCTCGGCACCGGGTGTGTCTTCGTTCCAGGCGTACAGCCCACTGACCACCTCGACGTTCGAATACGTCTGTCCGTTCGGACGCGTGCAGGCGTATTGAATCCGCTGGCTGAAGCTCTGGTAATTGGTGCTGACTCGATATCTCGTCAGCGTGCAAGGTTGTCCGTCGACCTGAATCGTGCCTTTGCCCTGGTATTCAAGGGATGCGACCATGTCGCGTTCATCATGGCCTTTCAGCATACCCATGCCCCACATCCACTTGAAGAGCACGGCCTTCAAGTCTTTGGCTTCCGCTGCGGGTGTATAGGGTTCGGCATTTCCCCCGCGGCCCTGCGCATCGGCTGTCAACGACGCGCCGATTGTGAGAACGACGGCGATCGCGATTCGCGTCCAAAAACTCCTTAGTCGAAAGCCCATGATGGCACCCCTTTGGGTCAGGTCACTCCCCAACGGAGATCGAGTGTATCACCGCGACCACGGCGGTTCAAACCGTCTTCTTCCGGTTACGATCAAACGACGCTAATCCCAATATGCGATCAGTCGCCCCATGACAAACATGGAAGTCCAAAGGACCAACGAGAGAATCGCGGCGACTTTGGCTTTGGTGGGGATGACCGGGGACCGATCGAGCTCTTCGGTCTTACTGTAAACAATTGGGCGGAAGATCAAGGCGTGCACGCCGATCAAGCCCAAGATGATCATCTTGGTCCAGAAGAATGGATTGGGAGCATACGTTTCCGCCTTAGATGCGGCTAGCAGCAATCCCATGGCGATCATGGTGGTTCCGCCGACACGTTTCCATGGACGTAAGCTGGTCACCATCTCGCTGATGGTCAGGCTCTTAAAAGTGAGCCTCAGAAGACGCAGGTCGGTCGCAAGAATCATCCCGCCGAACAGAGCGATGCACGCCAGATGAATCGACAGAACGATAGGGTATGCCAGCACCGATTCGCTGAACCCCGTGAGAAAGCCAATACTCTGGATGGAATGAGCGGTGGGCATGGCCTCTATACCAGGAACCCTGTGAAAATCCCTCCGAACACGACCGACACCCATAGCAGCAGGGACACGGTCGCCACCAACTTGCTCAAGAGAGGTGGCGGATTCTCCATGGTCGCCACTTTTCTATGGACTGTGAAATTGTAAATCAGCGCCGCCGCGAGCACATACATCTTAATCGGAAAGATCAGGTTAACCCGATAAATATCGGTCTGCGACAAAAACAGCGCGACACCTGAGAACACGACGAATAGCAGTGCGATCAAAGTCCACAACTCGGTGTACCTCAGAATCCGCGCAGCAGTCTCACGCCGCAGTCCGAGGTTCAACATCCGAAAGTCCACGAGTGCGATCGATCCAATCGCTACGGCAAACCCACCGATGTGAACACACTCCGCTAGCGCGAACGTCCATTCGTTGTTGTTGAGAGTATCGGCGATCGCGTTCTCAAGAAGCATCCTCCCTAGATCTCCCTTCTCTTCTGCCGGGATGGCCTACCCCGCGCGGGCCCTCACTCGATTGTCTTAAGGACAGAGCCTAGCACACGTTCCACCAAGTTCCCCTCTTCCATCCGGCAGCGCGCCGTGTGAGAGATTCCCATATGTCCTCGCTACCGACGTGACGTGAAGTAGCTCTTTTGGGCTGCCGTCCACGATTGCACGCGGGTTTTGTACCACTCCACGACTTTGCGATGCTCTGGAGAGACGTCGCGGGTTTCGCGGGGATCTGACGCGAAATCGAACATTCGCGACCGTCCCGAGCCCAAATCGTAGATATATTTGTAGCGGCCGTCTCGAAGACCGAGCAGCCCCAGTGAATAGTCCGCGAAAAACAGCGCCATCCGAGGCTTACCGTTGAGGGCCGATTCCCCCTGAAAACCACTTTGCGGCGGCAGTCCGAGTAGATCGAGCACGGTCGGCGCGATATCGACTAGGCTCGTGACGGTGGTCGTTCGGATTTCTCCACGAACCATCCCAGGCACAGCGACCACCAGAGGCACGTGGATGTTCTCTTCCTAAAGGAAAAACGTGTGGCCGCAATTGCCCTCGTGCTGCCCGAACCGTGATCTCCGTAGATGATCCATAGCGTATTCTCGGCCAAGCCACGCATGCGAAGTCCGTCGATGAGCGCGCCGAGAGACGCGTCGCCATAAAGCAGAGCATCGGGGACGAACTGCGCGAACGGCCGGTATGGAGGGCGCACCAACCGTGATGGTCGTTCGGACTTTCGGCCAACGGGCGATGGCGCGAGATAGGCCGCTTCTCCCGAAACCTGTGGACTTATTTCGGTCCCCGGCTTGCAGGCCCAGCGGCCCGTTCCTCGGCACGGGCTCCGGCGAGAATGCCTTCCAGGCCAATATTGCCTTCTTGGCAGGCGTACTCGTAAATCTGGTCCGGAGTGTGTTTCAGGGGGATCATCAGGCTCCATGGCTTCATCCAGGTCTCCGGATCATTGATCGTGATTTCGTATTGCAGACTCTCCGGGCCAGTGCGGGTGAAGCGCTCAATCACGTGAAGCTTGTCGCTCGACGCACCCATGAAGCTGGCAGGTTTGTAGTTGGTTGTATCGACGACCAGCGTATCGCCTTCCCAATGGCCGCGCGAATCCCCAAGCCAGAGCCGGACCGTGGATGGAAGGTGCGGACGTCCATCCAGCGGAATGATGCGGACGTCGTGAATCATCTCCGTCTCGAAGGCCACTACGTTGGCCGTCTGGACAATCTGAGAATAACTTTGGTAACCCGCCGTCAACTGCGGCGAGCCGTAGGTGATGCAACGTTCCTGCAGGGCTCGACCCTCAGGGCCGTCGGCCCGGCGGGAATACTCGAATCCATTGGCAGCTCGTCTCTTTTGTCCCTCGGCTGTCATCGCTGGCAGGCGCCCATCGGCCGGGTCTGTGATCAGCGAGGTTCGGTTTTCCCATTCCCTCTCGACGGTCCATACCGAGCTGTAATCGCCTGTCTCGCCGTCGACGCTTTTGAATCCTGAAGTTGTTCCTTTGACGTTTGCCCAGACGGTTCTGTAGACGGTATCGCCGAACGCCGCGTCTGAATTGCCGTTGCCGAAGAGCTCATGCGCCTTCTTCTTAAGGGCCGACACTTCCTGATCCGTCAGCACCGCACGTCCCTCTAATTCCCTTGGCCGCTCGAGCGGAGTGGCGATGTTGTTAGCCCAAACTCCCTGAAGATCCGCGTGGCCGTCCGCAGTTCTGGGCGCTGTCCAGGTCTGCTTGACGGACTTGGTTGCCGCCGGCTCCGCCTGTGGCGCGACTTGTCCCTGAGCCATTGCCGGCACTATTGAAAAGAGAAGCGCGGGGAATCCGAAACCGAGGTATCGATAGTTCATCGTCCCTCCATCTGCGTGTTAAGTATACGCCTTGCGGGCCACAGCTGCGACCGTCAAGGGCACCCGGCAAAACTGGACATTTGCCTAGCATGAGGATCTGTGGAAAGCTTCCGTGAATGCTCGATATCGGGCACTTCCCGTGACCCGACGCCGGCTCCTGGCGGCAACAAATTGATTTGTTTACTACTTCGCAATCGATCTTCACAGGCAAGGCGGCGGGGATAGATTCCTGAAACATTGAGTCGTGATTCTCGTTGACTAAGGAAGAGGAAACTGCGATGCCCCAAGTGTCCCCGAACGTCACGCGGCCGATGGTAAAAGGCCTGTTTGTAACGACGTGCCTGGCTCTCTGTTGTCTCCTGGTACACCACCGAGCAAGGGATGGCGCTCTATCTATCGGTCTGTTTCGCCTTGATTGCTTCGCTTGGTGTGCAAGGCGCGCTGGTGCTCGTCGCGTGGCTCATCGGGTTGACCAAGTCTCGGCGCGCGTTGCTCGGCGCGGTGTACGCGATCACGGCGACAGTGTCGATCGCGTTTTCTTACGTCAGCCTGTACACTTGGTTCTCCGCGCGCGACCGCCCTGCGACCGTCGAGCGAAAGTTGTACGACGAGCTGAATAGCGCGGCAGGAAGAACGCAGGAGTTGCTCGCAGCAGCCACTGCCGAGGCACAGAAGCACGTGCTGGCGCTCGGGAAAATGACAACGGCCGAGAAATCCGTCGGCTTCATCTCCCGCGCACAGGATGCCGACCCGTACTTGGCGCAGGTCCGCGAAGCGGTTGCCAAGGAGGCCCAGACTTATTCGGCCGCCTACCCTGAGGGTACCGGCCTGGGCCTCCGCTACACCGCCTTCGACCGTTACACCAAGCTGGCGAGTCAGTCGCTCGAACGCCTGCAGGCTGCGCAAGGCAGGATTGACGGCCCGGCCGCAGCTTGTACCAGTCGGGTTCGCGGATCAAAAGGATCCGCGAGCACACCTTAACGCAGAAGCCCCATCTGAAATTTCAAATTCGCGCTCTGGAGTTGAAAATCATACCGTGACGTTAGATGCTGGATTTCTGCGCTCGTCTTATTGAGCTGAGCCTGCCCTAACTCGACAATCGAACTGAGCCCCAGATCGTAGCGCGATTGCGCGAGATCCAGCGCGAGGTTGGCTTGCGCTAGCAGCTGATCCGTGAGTCCGATGCGCTGATAGGCGTTGTTGGCGTTCAGCCACGCGACGTTTACGTCGTGGGCGACACGATTCTCGGCATCGTGCAAGCGCTCCGCAGCGGCTTGCGCGCGCAATTCAGCCTCGCTCCGGCGCGCCGCGAACAAGGAGCCGTTGAACACGGGAATGGTTACGTTGATTCCGGCTGCGGCGTAACGTCCATGCAGGTTTGAATCGTGCGCCGGTACTCCGCCCGCAGCGGCTGCCCCGCTGACCACGGGACGCACAAGAGCGCGCTCGGCCTGTGCGAACTGCAGTGCGGCATCGCGGTCCAGGCGCAATCCCGAGAGTTCCGGACGCTGTTGGAGCGCCTGCTGGATAAGGCCGGTGGCATCGGGTTCTGGAGCAGCAGCCACCACCGCTTCGGCCAGATCGAACGTCTGAGGGCCGTTCATACCCAGGGCGTTCGAGAGATCGGTGAAGGCTTCCTGCACTTCGTTCTCAGCCGTCGAGAGCAGCAGTTTCGCCTCGGATAGATTCACGCTGGCGAAGCTGACGTCGAGCTGAGATTTCAGGGCACTCTGAAATAGCGCGGTCACCTGATCCACGACTAACTGGCGGGCGGTGACGGTCTCCTCGGCTGTCTTCACCACAGCCTGCGCGCGCAGTGCGCGAAAATATGCGCGATCGACTTCCAGTAACACCGACGCGCGAGCCGTGACCTCGCCGGACTCTTGCGATTGCTCGTGTAGCTTACTGGATTCCACCAGATGGCTGGTACGTCCAAAATCGGTAACCAGCTGTTGCAGCGACACACCTGCGGCCGCGCGGTTCAAGACGTTCGGGGCATTCAGAAAGCCCGCGGCGATGCGGCTGTTATCGACGGCTCCTACCGCCGTCGCGCTAGCGGAGAGTTGCGGATAATACGCCGAACGGGTTTCACGAATCACCTGCCCCGCAGCCTGTGTTTGCAGATGCGCCCCTGCGATCTGCGGATGCTGCTGGACTGCCAGGGCTTCGGCCTCCTGTAAAGTGAGCTTGCGCGGCGCTTGCGCAAAGGCGGATGCGGCTAGAAGCAAGAGCGAAAAATACTTCATGCCACCTGCTCCTTGCGGCCGTAGACCAGAAGATAGGCCGCCGGCACGATGAACACGGTCGCAACAAGAGAAACGGTCAGGCCTCCGATGATCGCGATGGCAAGCGGCGCATATGCCTCGCTGCCGGTGCCCATCTTGAGCGCCATCGGCAGTAGTCCGAACAGCGTCGCCATAGACGTCATCAGCACAGGGCGTAGCCGGATGCGGCAGGCATGCGCCACGGCTTCCCGCACGGGTTTACCTTCGTCTCGCAGGCGATGCGTGAAATCGACAATCAGGATGCTGTTGGATACCACGATCCCAGTCATCATGATCACGCCCAACAGACTCTGGACATTAAGAGTCGTGCCGGTGGCGGCCAGAATCAGAATCACGCCGGCCAGCCCAGGCGGCACCGCTAGCAGAATTAGCGCTGGATCCAGGAACGAACGGAACTGCGCCACCAGGATTAGATACAGCAGCAATACGGAGAGCAACAGCCCGTAGCCGAAACTCCTGAAGGAAGCGCGCATGCCCTGCACCATGCCACGCACGTCCACCCGGAGTCCCTCCGGAATCTGGATGCCGGATACAATACGATCCACGGCAGCGGTCACGTGTCCGAGATCTTCGCTCCTCGGTTGCACGTACACGTCGATCGTGCGGCGGAGCGCATAATGATCGACCTCAGTGGGTGCCTGGATGCGTTGAATGTCGGTGACCGCATCCAACTGCGTCGGCTGAGCGCGTCCAGCCGAATGCAGCGGGATGTTTCTGAAATCGGTCAGAGTCTTGACCGTGTTCTCTGGATATTGCACAGTCAGCATGTAATCATTGCCTGATTTGGGATCGACCCAGTAGCTGGGCGCGATCATCTGATTCGATGTCAGCGCCGTGATTACATTGCTGACAATTTCTTTCTGCGCCAGGCCCAACTGAGCGGCTTGAGTCCGGTCGATATTTACTTTGATCGCCGGATAGTCCAGATCCTGCGGAGTGTAAATATCCTGAACGCTGGGCTCCTTGCGTAATTGCTCGCCGATCTGTCCGGCGATGTCATAGGCGCCTTTCATGTTCTGCCCGCTGACCTGAATATCCACGGGCGCCGGAAGACCGAGATTGAGCACCGCGTCCACCAATCCGCCGGATTGAAAGTAAGCGGATATTTCCGGGATCTCACGATTAATCCGAGTGGAAATCTTCTGCATGTAGTCGTAGCTGCCGCCGCGGTGTTCGGGCTTGAGTGCCACCTGCACGAATGCCGTATGTTGCGCTGAGTTCTGTGAATAGATCGCCGAGAAGCCCGGCGTGGTGCCGATGTTTGAGACGATCATCTGCAAATCATCCGGAGCGACGGTATCGCGAATCAACTGCTCGACTCTGGCGACCTTCTCATTGGTCAGCTCGATGCGCGTTCCGGAGGGTGCCTTCATGTTGATGGTGAACATCCCGGAGTCGGTCCGCGGGAAAAACGCGAGACCGATCGACGGATACAGGAATCCCGTAGCTAGACAGGCCACCAGCGTCACAGCCACCACTGTTTTCGGGACCCGCAACGCATACGCGATCAAATGATCGTAGCGGCGCAGCATCCAGTCAAAGCCATGGTTGAACCAGTGGTGGAATCGTCCGCTGGATTGGTGACCGGTGAGGAAGCGCGAGCCGAACAGCGGCACGACCGTCAACGCTACGAAGTAGGAAGCGAATAATGAAATGATCACCGCGGCGGCCAGGGCCGTAAACAGAAACTTGCTGACGCCGTACAGAAACGTCACCGGAAAGAATACGACGACGGTGGTCAGCGTGGCAGCTAGCACCGGCAGCGCGACTTCACTCCCGCCCAACTCGGCCGCCTTGTGGGGGTCCATGCGGTGCTCCAGATGGCGAAAAATGTTCTCCAGCACCACAACCGAGTTGTCGATGATGCGCGAGAACGCCAGCGCCAGACCGCCCAGCACCATCGTATTCACCGTTCCTCCGCCCACCCACAAGATTAGAAATGTTGCCAGAGCGGCCAGAGGAATCGACAAGCACACCGCGACTGTGGCGCGAAAGCTTCCCAGAAACAGCAGCACCATCAGAGACGTGAGCAGCAGGCCGATGCCGCCTTCGTGCAGTAGGGTATCGATGGCCGCCCGAACGAACTGAGCCTGGTCGAACACTGCACGTGCCGTCAATGTTTTCGGTACGTCGGTCAGATGCGCGACCACGTTCTTCACGCCGTCCACAATGGAAAGCGTATTAGTGTCGCCGCCCTGCTTGAGGATGGCAAGATACACGGCCTTCTGCCCGTCTACGCGGACGATGTTCTGCTGGATCTGCTGCGCATCCTTTGCCTCGCCGACGTCGGCGACGGTCACATATCCGTTCCCTTGCGTCTTGATCGGAAGGAGATTGATGTCATGTGTCGTGTCGAGCTGGCTATTGGTGTAGATGCTGTAATCCAGCGGCCCTATGCGCACGTCACCGGCCGGCAGGATCAAGTTGGAATCGTTCACCGCTCGGACCACGTCCATGGGGCTGAGCTGGTGCGCCTCCAGCTTGTGGGGATCTACATAGATCATGATTTGCCGGTAGGTGCCGCCGAACGGCTGGGGAACGCTCGCTCCCGGCACGTTGGCGATCTGGTTGCGAACGGCGTATTGAGCGTTGTCGCGCAAGGCAGCCTCGTTCATTCCTTCCCCCGCCACGGTCACGAGGCACACCGGGAGGCTGGATGCGTCAAACTTCAGCACCACGGGCGGCAAGGTTCCTGGAGGCAGCCGGCGCAAGTTGGCTGTCGCTAAGCTCGATATCTGGCTGACCGCCGCGTCTCCGTCGGTTCCCGGCTGGAAATAAACTTTGATCAAACTTACGCCGGGCAGCGATCGCGATTCTATGTGTTCCACGTTGCTGGCCAGTGTGAAAAATCTCTCGTAGCGACCGGTGATATCGGCCTCGATCTGCTCCGGCGGCATGCCGTTGTAGAAAGTCGCCACCACGGCCACGGGGATATTGATCGTAGGGAACATATCCACGGGCAAGCGAACCAGGCTGACCGTGCCCACCACGGTGATCATCAGACAGACCACGATGATGAAGTACGGATTGCGGATGGAAAAGCGCGACATGCTATTTCGCCTCCTGCGGCTTCACGCGCAGCCCCGGACGCAGTCCGGTGGCTTTGCCGACGACCACCAGGTCGCCGTCGTTCAGTCCGCTGAGTACCTCACGGCGATCGGCGGTCTCGAGGCCCAGCCGGACTTCTTTCTGAACCAATTGATTCTGCGGATCGACCACCAGCAGGCTGGCTTTATCTTCGGCTCCGGCCACAGCCTGCACCGGAATCGCTAACGCGCCGTTATGTCGATCCAGAGTCACGACCGCTTCCGCGAACATTCCGGGCGCCAGATCGCCTCGGGAATTGTCCACGTCGACCTCGGTTTCCATGGTGCGCGTGTCGGTTTGCAGGCGATCCGAGAATCGCGATACTTTGCCTTGAATCTGGCGATTCACGGCGTTCACGCGAATTCCGATGGCGCCGCCAACGTGTATACGCGGCACGGCAGACTCCGGCACTGCTAGAACCAGCCGCAACTTGGCTATTTCTGAAAGTCGGACCACCGGCATCGCCTGGCTGCTGGAAGACGTACCGGCCTGGATCATCGCGCCCGGATCGGCGTATCGCTTGCTGATCACGCCGGCGAAAGGAGCGGTGATCCGCTGGTACGCCTGCAGCGTATGTATGCGCTGCTCACCGGCTTGCGCGACTCGGATCTGCTGCTCGGCTGCGGTGATGGCGGCTTTGGCAGAGTCCACCTGGGCTTCCGCTTCGCGATCCTTGGCCATCGCGTTGTCGATTTCCTGGCGCGCGACCAGCGCTGGCCGAACCTTCATCACGTCATCCAGTCGCTGGAAATTCAGGTGCGCCGCTTCGTGCGCACTTTGATCCCGCATGAGCTCGCTCTGGGCGTGAAGAAGCTCCGCTTCGCTACGCTTGCGAGTAGCCACTGCCTGCGCGTCTTCATCCGCCATCTCTGGAATCTCCAGAATGGCGATCAGTTGCCCCGCCTGGACGCGATCTCCAACGTCCACGCGAATGTCTTTCAGGTAGCCGGCCACCTTCGCGTGCAGATCTACTTCTTCATACGGTCGAAACTCGGCTGAGAGCACCAGGTCGCGCTGTAAATCGTGGCGCTGGACCCGGGCTACCGAGACCGACGGGATTTCAGAATCGGCCCGCACTGCTGTCTTGGCCGGGCGGGTGCACGAATACATGGCTCCCGCGCAAAGGACGAAAACAATTGCTCGCACCAATACACCTCCTAATCAACAACTCTTGAAAAGAAAAAGGGACGGAGAGATTTTAGGTACGAACAGGCGGGGGGCGGAACCAGTGAGAACGGGAATGAAATCGAGGCTGGGACTGCGGCGGAACGTAGTCGAGGAACTCCAGCTCCGAACCTCGGAAGTCTTTCGCGAGGGCGGCGGTCACGATCTCAATAGCCACGATGGGCGGATTCGCAACAGCGCGATCCAGGCGGCATTCAGAGATTTTGAACGCCTGTGAAACGAGATGCTCCTGCGATTGCTCGGGATGATATAGCCCAAGCTTTGCCTGCAGTGACGTTATTAGCAAGGCGATCGCCAGGATTGCGATCCAGCCCAGCCTTTCGCAGCGACTCTTGGCGTTCACAGTTCTCGCACTTATAGCTTACCCCAGCGCGGGATCGACGCCGGCGATTGCTAAAGCCTGCTTTAAGCACAGCTAGATTGCAACGTCTAATTTGTAGCGTCCAGACCGAGATCTGAAGTAGACCCGATAAAGCTGTCTTATTCTTAATCTTCGTGAGCAGTCAAAGGACGGCAGCGCGTTATCACGCATTGTTGCACTCCGCTTCTTGCCTGGTGTGTCCGACTTTCGGCTCGCCCGGAATGGCTATGAGGAGCCCGTAGACGCCATAGGCGAGCGCGCTGATATCGAAGTTCAGTGACCACGAGCTGGCGAGTTCGGCACAGGGCGTCGTATGATGTGAAACACACCAGCATTAATACCCAATGCATGATAAGAAAGAAGAAAGCTGGTGAGCCCGAAGGTGCAGATGAGATACAACAACAGCATTTCCATGATTTCGACGGCCTTGGTGGCGCTGGCTGCGGGCGCGACCATGGTGCTTGCACAGTGGCCGGCACACCGCACCGACGGGCCAAGAACCGAGAGCGGTGAACTCGACTTGAAGGCGCCTGCACCGAAGGCGTCGGACGGACATCCCGATCTTTCGGGTCTGTGGCAGCCGATGCGCCTGAATTTCGGCAAAGGGAAGGGCAAGGGCAACGGTGCGCCGGTACGTGCGCCCGGCGAGCCGCCCGCAGCGCAGTTCGGCGATCTGGGTGCGGGCTTTGAGAATGGACTTCCGTACACGGAGTGGGGCCGGAAAACGCGGGACGAGCGCAAGGCGAACAATAGCAAGGACAACCCCGATGCCCACTGCAAGCCGCTGGGGCTGATGCAGCTCCACACACATCCTTATGAGAAGAAGATTGTGCAAGGGCCTGGGACGATCGTGATCATGTACAACGCCAACAATGACGTCCGCCAGATCCTTACCAATGGTCAGACTCTGCCGGAGGTGGGTCCGCAGCTTGCGCCTTGGTGGTACGGCTACTCGGTGGGCAAGTGGGAAGGCGACACCTTGGTGGTCACCACCGTGGGATTCCGTGACGATGTCTGGCTGGATGTGAACGGTAGTCCGCTGACAAGCACCGGAAAATTTGTGGAACGCTTCACGCGCCTCAACTTCGGCACGCTGCAAATTGACGTCACGATTGAGGATCCTAAGTCCTATACGGAACCATTTACTGTCCGCGTAATGCAGCAGTTGATGCGCGATACCGAACTTTTCGAATCAGTCTGCGAGGATCGGGACGCGATCCACTACGCGGGTGACCTGGACACCAAGCAGAAAGCTGCGGGCCAGAAATAGTCGCCGCAGCCACTGTATTGCGTCCAGACGTTAGTCGCGCTTGCTCCTGCGTCTTGCGGCTCCTCCGCCAACGACCCCAAGATCGACCAACACGGCCACCACGACAACGATTGCCTGGAAGCCAGTCACTTCCCCTCTTGAATTGATCGCCCAAGCGTAGGCAAGCGTGGTCCAGGGAAGAAAGAGCCAGCCCACCAGCGGCAGTAGAATAGCGCCCCCGAAAGCACGGCCAAGATAGCTTGAAAACAGCGCCATCACAACGATCGCGAAACGGGGCCCCAGAAAGAGGATGACCAGAACGGCGCAACACGGCATGGAACCAGCTTACGCCGGCCGGCAGCGCGCCGGAGATTTAGCGCCAGCCGAGAGCAGGGGCGACAGTGGTCAGAATTGCCTCCAGGACGTGAGCATTGTAGGCAACACCTAATTGGTTTGGGACAGTTAGCAAGAGCGTGTCTGCCGCCGCGATCGCCTCGTCTTTCCTAAGCTGTTCGATCAAGACATCCGGTTCCGCTGCGTAGCCGCGGCCGAAAATCGCAGAGGTTCGGTCAATAATGCCGATCTGGTCCTCTTCCTGAACTCCTCTTCCGAAAAAGGCACGATCACGATCGTCGATTAACGCAAAGATACTGCGGCTGACGGAAATGCGCGGGGTGCGGGCGTGGCCAGATTCCTTCCAGGCTGCTTGAAAGGCACGAATTTGCGCGGCTTGTTGGATGTGGAACGGCTCACCGGTCTCGTCGAATTTGAGAGTTGAGGACTGCAAATTCATTCCGAGCTTGGCGGCCCATTCGGCTGTCGAATTGGAAGCCGCCCCCCACCAGATACGGTCGCGCAAACCTTCGGCGAACGGCTCCAGACGCAACAGCCCTGGCGGATTGGCAAACATCGGACGCGGGTTCGGCGGAGCGAAGCCCTTGCCGCCTAGTAGCTCGAGAAATTTTTCGGCGTGCCGCCGGCCCATTCCTGCATCGTCCTCGCCTTCCACCGGCCGGTGGCCGAAATAGCGCCACCCATCGATTACCTGCTCGGGAGAACCGCGGCTGATTCCCAACTGCAGCCGCCCGCCAGCGATGAGATCCGCAGCGCCGGCATCCTCCGCCATATAGTGAGGATTCTCATACCGCATGTCAATCACTGCCGTGCCGATTTCAATGTTTTGCGTCTTAGCCCCGATCGCGGCGACGAGCGGGAACGGTGACGCGAGTTGCCGTGCAAAGTGATGAACCCGAAAGTACGCTCCGTCCATTCCCAGGCGCTCGGCCTCCACGGCGAGGTCAATGGACTGAAGAAGCGCATCAGCCGCCGATCGCGTTTGTGACTGCGGACTAGGTGTCCAATGGCCGAATGAGAGAAAGCCAATTTTCTTCATGCAAAGATTAAGTTTAAGGTACGTGGTACGGAAGCCGGGTTCTGGGAAGCTTACAGAATCGGTCGCGTGAGTCGGAACTGGTTAATAATACAATGAATTACGGGCCGACCTGATATGGACGGAACTTGCGGACCTCGTTCGCCGTATGGATTTTGACGCGATCTCAACGTCTCTGAACGGAATTATCCTCCTGCTGTAAGAATCCGGACCGGGTTCGCTACTAATGGAAGCGGAAAAACAAGGAACCGATAATGCAACAAATGCTAAAGAAAGTCACGATCGGCCTGGCGCTCACGGCCATTGC
>Ga0105239_10004211_pt1 | contig 17278 bp, 3 predicted proteins | sample KBSC44metaG_FD_92761 | JGI IMG/M metagenome (GOLD analysis project Ga0105239, IMG submission 92761) | Corn rhizosphere microbial communities from Kellogg Biological Station, Michigan, USA - KBS C4-4 metaG | ecosystem: Host-associated > Plants > Roots > Rhizosphere > Soil | place: Michigan, USA...
AGGTAAGCGGTTTGTTGGGTAACAACAGGCAGGTTGAGCTTACTGATGTAACAGGTAAGGTAATTGCTAAGGTTCGGATGCTTACAGACAAGGTGGATGTAAGTATGAACAATCTTGCAGCAGGTATCTACCTGATCAGGTACTCAGATGATACGCATACACAAGTAATAAAGGTTAACAAGCAATAAGCTTATTGATCACTGATTTAATGCAAAGAAGGGATGCTCAAATGAGCATCCCTTCTTTTTTTATGCTCATCGCATCGTAACTCTATAATAAGATATTACCTATATATTGTAAAATAAAAAATAATCATAATAATTTAAAAATGTTAAACTTTTATGAAATTGTTAGTTAAATTTGGAATACATATGATTTTAACCACTTAGTGCTCATATGGTATTTTGTCATTTGTTCTTTTAAATGTCTATACATATAAATCAACAGAAACAAATAATTTGAAGGGTTAATTTTTTATTAAGTTGTTGATTATTTTTTTGCCAGTAAAAACATTCATTGTTAATCTGTAATCACTTTACCTCATGAAAAAATGTCTATTATCCCTCTTCGTTTTGCTACTTGTATGCCATACGGCTTTTGCACAGGTAGTTGTAAATGAAGGTTTCGAAAGTGGCCTAATGCCACCCCCGGGTTGGTCATCACCTACCTCGCTTAGTTTTTGGTTCACAACTACCGATGGCTCCGAGCCCACATGTAGTCCTCACTCGGGTTCATACATGGCAGAGTTTAATAGCTATGATTGGCCCGATGATGGAGCACAGCAAACAATATGTACGCCACCGTTTTCGCTTGCCGCACTTGGTACAGCAACAGATTCTGTAAGTTTCTGGATATACAGGGATCACGGATTTTCAAGCGACGATGATGATATCTCTATATACATCGGCACATCTGCAGATATGACGGGAGCTACATTGATCAACAGTGTAGCCCGTTCTCGCTCTATAGCAGAGCCGGATACACAGCCTTCTGATGGATGGTATCAATACACCTTTGCTATTCCTGCAAGTTATACAGGCTCAGTTAACTACTTGTTTTTCGTAGGTACTACTGAGTATGGGGATAATATTTTTATAGACGACATCTCTTATTCAACATTCGCGCCTCCATGTGCAGGCACACCTATTGCCGGTACTGTTACCGGCCCTTCAGTAGGCTGTGCTTCAGTAGGCTTCACACTCGGCCTTACTGGCGATAGCGTTGCTGCAGGATTAACTTATGTATGGAAAGCCAGCACCGATGGTGGTGTTACTTTCACTACAGTCGCGGGTGCTACGAACAGTACATATTTTGTAGCTAGCCAAACAGTGGCTACCGAATACAAACTGATTGAAACATGCACTTCAGGTGCTGCATCTGATTCCACACCTGCGTTCTCTGTTGGCGAAACAGTATGTTATTGCACCACGCCGTCATGGGAAGACTCTGAACCGCTTTTTGATGCGATGGACGAATTTGCACTTACCGGCTATAGTGGTTCTTCGCTGGATATAACCGATATTGCAAGCAGTGCCGACCCTTCAACGGGCTATCTGGATCTTACAACCATTGATACTATAAATCTTCAGCAAGGTGGTGCTTACCCACTCACAGTTACATTTACTGAATCCGACGAACCATGGGAAAATCAGGTATGGATAGATTTTAATGATGATGGTATCTTCGCAGATGCAGAAACAGTTACTACTGATTTCGGCTTTACAACATCTTCAACTAGTTCTGCAAGTACTACGCTGAATGTACCAATTACTGCGACTTCGGGTTATCATCGTATGCGTGCGCGCACTGCATGGGTGCTATTCGGGTCAAGTGCATCTGAATTTATGGATCCGTGCGCAAACTCCGATGCGGACAATTCATATTTTGAAGGTGATGTTATAGATTTGACAGCTAACATCATTATGGCACCACCATGTTCCGGTACACCAACAGCAGGTACTATTACAGGCCCTACGTCTGTATGCGCTGGCCTAACAGGTTATACGCTTAACCTCACCGGCGATAGTGTTGCCAGCGGTCTTACGTTCCAGTGGTACTCAGGCCCTTCAGGTGGTACATTAGTTCCTCTCACTGGCGCTACTACCACTTCTTATAGTGCAGGTCCGCTTACCGCGGCTATAGACTATCAGGTAATCGTTACCTGTACGTCAAGTGGGCTTAGCGATACTACTCCGGTCTTTACAGAGGCAGTATCTCCTTTCTATATTTGCTATTGCGGACCTAATACAGATGGTTCAACACTCACCGAATTTGAAGACAACCTTACAATAAATGAAGTATCTATACCAAGTACGGGATTTGACAACCTTACACCTGGTACATCTACTCCGTTATATGAGCTATTCTATCCTACAACACCTACTACTACGGCAACTTTGAACGAGGGTAGCACCTATACAGTGATCGTAGACAATGCATCAGGTTTTAGTGACTACTCTGCAGCAATGTGGATTGATTATAACCAGAATGGGGTTTTTGATGATGGTACTTTTACTCCCGAAGAGTTTACCGATATTACTGATGATGCCCCTCCCGGTACTGCATCTGCAGCTACGTTTGTAATTCCTTCTACGGGTTCTATAGTTACAGGTCTTACCGGTATGCGTATAAGAATGGCTTTCTCTTTCGATGCGATGAGCGATGACGAGGCTTGTGCTAATTTATTCGAGGGCAGCACACAAGATTACGTGATAAATATACAGCCCGGCGTTCCATGTACTGGCACACCTGCAGGTGGTACTGCTTTGGCTGGACAACCTTCTGCCTGCGCACTCAGCACGTTTGCTTTGTCTGACACAGGTTTCACAAATGGCTTGGGCATGACGTATCAATGGTGCTCACGCCCTACAGGCTCTACCGGTGCATATACAGCTATAAGCGGTGCTACCAATTCTTATTATGCAATGACAGGCCAAACAGTGGCTACAGATTATATATTCACTGTTGAGTGTACATTAACCACAACCTACGATACAAGCTCTGTAGTATCTGTTGCTGAAAGTCCTTTCTATCTCTGCTATTGCAGCCCGGCATTGGGCTCACCTCTTGGTGACGATGCGGAAGAAGCGCCGATCAATGAAGTGTCCATCACAGGTACAACGCTCGATAACATTGACCTCACTGACGATGCCGTTTCATACAAGCAGTTCTGGCCTACAACGGCATCAACCACTACTGATTTGAATCAAGGTAATACCTATACCATGAACGTTACCAGCGAAGATGGTTTTGAAAGCTACAACGCTGCAATGTGGATAGATTATAATCAGGATGGTGATTTCACTACACCAGCTTCAGAGTGGACACTCGTCGGTACAGATGTTGATCAGGGCGTTACAGCTTCGGCCAGCTTTCACGTACCGTCTGATGCTGTACTGGGTCTTACAGGTTTGCGCGTTATGACAAATCTGTCATTTGATGATGCTCCTGCTTCCGGTGATGCTTGTACCAATTTCTTCGAGCAGTCTACACAGGATTATGTGATAAATATTGTTCCGGGTATCCCATGTTCGGGTACGCCTGTAGCTGGTACTGCATTCTCACCGGCCACCACTGCATGTACATTGAGTACATTCAATCTAAATGATACCGCGTTTACAAATGGACTGGGTGTTGAATATAAATGGTACACACGCCCAACAGGCTCTACCGGCGCTTACACAGCTATTCCTGGTGCTACCGGCGCATTGTTTTCTATGACCGGCCAAACTGTTGCTTCTGATTACATTTTTGTAGTTAAATGCGATAGTGCGTTGACAGCTAATACAGACACAAGTAATGTTATTTCAATAGCACAGAGCCCGTTCTATCTCTGTTATTGCAGTCCGCTTGTTGGTACAACGCTCGGTGATTTCGGCGACGATGCACCTATAAATGGGGTATCTATTACTGGTACTACACTCGATAATACAGACTTTAGTGATGCAGTATATGAGCAGTTTTGGCCGGTTACAACAAGCACCACGGCTTTCCTTACGCAGGCTGTTACTTACACAGTGAATGTAACCAGCTCTGATGGCTTTGGCGAAAATTTCAATGCTGTGATGTGGATAGATTACGATCACTCCGGTACATTTGATGCGACTGGTCTCATACCTTCCGAATATACATTTATTGCTACAAATGCAGACTTCGGATCTACAGCGTCAGCAACGTTCACAATACCTGAAACAGCCGATACAGGTGCTACAGGCTTGCGTATAATGGTAACACCATCATTCACAAGTACACCTGCAGGAGACGACGCTTGTACCAATTTCTTCGAACAGGCCACACAGGATTATGTGATTAACATACTCCCTGGTACACCTTGTGGTGGTACGCCTACTGCAGGCATTGCTATTGCCCCGGCTACTGCGTGCCCTACGGCTCCATTCACGCTTAGTGATACCAGCGCTACAACAGGTCTCGTTGGCATAAGCTATCAATGGCAGTCAACACCTACAGGTACAGGTGCATGGACAAACATTGCTGGTGCCACAACTCCGGTTTACTCAGCTACAGAATTAGTTGCTTCTGATTATCGCCTTATAGTTTCTTGTACGGCCACAAGTACTTTATACGATACGTCTACTTCTGTAACGGTAGGTATAACGCCTCCTTCTGGTTGCTTCTGCACAGATATCCTGTGGACATTCTCAGATGATCCTATTACCGACTTCGCAATGTCTGATTTCTCTGTAACAGGTTACGGTACAGGCCCTTACTCAAGCATCGCTGACTTCGGTGTTGATGGGTTAGCTGATCCTGTTACCGGCTACTTAGATCATTCTTTCGATACTGTTCAGTTCCAGCAAAGTGGTGCATATCCTGTATCAATTGACTTTAGTGAATCATCTATTGAATATGAAACACAAGGATGGATAGACTTTAATGATAACGGTGTGTTTGAAGGATCAGAGGTAGTGACACCGGTATTCGGCTTCGATCCGGATGTTGATGCATCATCAGCTACCGGTACATTTACAATGCCTGCTGCTGCACCTCCGGGTTATCATAAGATGCGCGTACGTAACACATGGTTACAGTTCAGCTCTTTCGATGGTACGGATTACTCAGATCCTATGGATCCTTGTGCTGCCGGCGATGCTTTTGTTAACTATGGTACGGGTGATGTGGTTGACTACACAGCATTTATCATTCCTACAGTTTGCGATACAGTATTAACGCTTGCTGCAAGTGATATCACAGATACTACGGCTATTATTAGCTGGAGTGCAGTTGGTGGTGCACCAGGTTACGAATATGTAGTAGATGGTTCGGCAACTGCGCCTACAGGTTCAGGTACTGCTACCGCCGATACTACCGATAGCCTTTCAGGTCTTGCGCCGGGTATTGTACATTATGTGCATGTACGCACAAGCTGTGGCGCAGGTACATTCTCTGCTTGGGAAACGATATCCTTCGTTACAGGTGTTTGTGATACTGTTATAGGTCTTACAGCTTCTGATATCTCTGATACTGGGGCTATAATAACCTGGACAGGTTCTGCATTAGGTTATGAGTATGCTATCGATAATATACCTACCGCGCCTACAGTTGCAGGGATTGCTACTACGGCTTTGGCAGATACCATCACAACATTGTCTCCGGGTACTACTTACTATGCACACGTACGTTCTAGTTGCGCTGGTGGTGAATACTCTGCATGGGTTACCATACCTATTACTACCAATGCCTGCGATACGGTTACAGGTCTTGTAGGTGGTTCAAGCGATACAGCAGGTGTGTTTACATGGACTGCTGAACCGGGTGCTGCAGGTTATCAGTATATAATAGATGAGTCATTATCTACGCCACTGGGCAGCGGTACGTTTACTACTGCTACAAGTGTCACAGTCGATACACTGACAGCTGGTGTCACACACTATGCACATGTGCGTGTTGTGTGCGGCGGCGGTAACTACTCCGGTTGGACACTGGTTCCTATCGCAGAAATACCATGTGCGATTCCTTCATTCGTGATATTCAATATCGCTGATACAGGTGTTTCTCTAACCTGGACTGCAGGTGCAGGTACTGTACCGGATGCGTTTGAATATGCGATCGATAATGATCCTACACCTCCGTCAAGTGGTACATTGTCAACCAATCCTACTGGTGATACTATAACCACCCTTATCTGCGATACGCATTATTATGTACATGTTCGTGTAGTATGTGGTGTAGGTGTTGTATCTCCATGGTTTACCGATACGTTCACAACAGCTCCTTGCCTTGGCATAGGTATCATCAATGGTAATCCATTCGATGTGCAGGCATATCCAAATCCTGCGAAGGATGTTGTAACAGTGCAGGTAAGCGGTGTGCTTGGTAATAACAGGCAGGTAGAGCTTACTGATGTAACAGGTAAAGTGATAACAAAGGTTAGGATGCTAACAAACAAAGTAGATGTTAGTATGAATAATCTCGCATCAGGTATTTACCTTATTAGGTACTCAGACGATGCGCATACACAAGTAATAAAAGTTAACAAGCAATAAGCTTATTAACTAGTGATTAAATGTAATGACAGGATGCCCATTTGGGCATCCTGTCTTTTTTTATGTTGAGTACCTTGTAACAGTATAATGTGAAATTCTTTATGCATTGCAAAACAATAAATAACCTTCATGGCTATGCAATGTCAAAACTTTAAAGGAATTGTTTGTTAAATTTGGTTGACGCATAAGTTATCTGGTTGATGTTTTATGTGTGTTATTTCCTCTGTTCTTTTTGAATGTTCATGTATATGAATTAGCAGAAAACAGATCATCAATCAATAATTTTTTTAGCAGATTTTTTATTTTTTAACCCCATAAAACAAGTTAATTACATGGCCTTTAAAAAACACTTTACCCCTTTGCCTAATAACTCTTTAATCAGTAAAAATTAGACACTCATGAAAAAGATTTTATTATTAATGTTTATCGCGTTTTGCAGCCACATTGCTGTAGCGCAGTATTGTACCCCCACTTACGAAGATGGATCATTTGGAGATCTCTCAGGTGCGATGACTACTTTCTCGGTAACCGGTTATGGTGGCTCATCTATTGTAGATGATCTCGGCACCACATCTTCTACTGTTGAAAGCGGTTTTGTAGATAGGACCACTATAGCTTCAGATACGATCAAATTTCAGCAAGGTGGTACATATCCCGTAATCATTGATTATGCGGATGCGACGAATCACACAGGAAATCAGATATACATTGACTTTAACGATGATGGTGTATTTGATACACTTACAGAAGCAGTGACAGTTGATTTTCCTAATACGACGACCACCCCTTCAGTCGAAACTATTGCGGATGAAGTTTATGGTAATATAATAATACCTGTTGGTGCAACGCTAGGTTACCACAGAATGCGGGTACGCAATGTGTGGTATGTAAATGGTGATTTTGAGCCAGCAGATATTCCATCTATACATCTTGACCCATGTAATAGTGGTGACGCTACTGGTGATAACCACTATTGGAGTGGTGTAAGTGCTGATTATACAATTGATATTATAGCATTGCCGGCATGTACCGGGGCGCCTACCGCGGGCATTATAAGCGGCCCTTCAGTAGCATGCCCATCAGTAAGTTTTACACTGGGCCTTACAGAAGATAGCGCAGCTAGCGGATTAACTTATGTGTGGAAAGCCAGCACAGACGGCGGTACAACATTCACAGTGATTGCGGGTGCTACTACCAATATGTATTTTGTAGCCAGCCAGACCGTAGCCACAGAATACAAGCTTGTTGAAACTTGTAGTGCAAGTGGTATAGCTGATTCTACTCCTGCTTTCTCTATTGGCGAAACAGTTTGTTATTGTACTACGCCATCATGGTTCGACTCATTCCCTCTTGATGAGGCGATGAGCGAATTTGCGCTTACAGGGTATAGTGGCTCTTCACTGGATATAACAGATATCGACGTTGATGCTGATCCTTCAACAGGATACTTGGATCTTACAACCATCGATACCATAAATCTTCAGGAAGGTGGTACTTACCCCCTCACAGTTACATTTAATACATCAGAAAATCCTTGGGAAAATCAGGTGTGGATAGATTTAAACAATGATGGTATCTTCTCAGATGCAGAAACAGTTACTTCTGTTTTCGGATATTCAACATCTACATCATCTACATCCGCAAGCACTACGCTTACTGTGCCTATTACCGCAACTGCGGGTTACCACCGTATGCGTGCACGTAATGCGTGGCTGCTCTCCGGTTCCGGCTCAAGTGTGTCTGCATTTATGGATCCTTGCGCAGAATCAGATGCCGATGAATCATATTTCTCGGGCGATGTTATAGATTTTATTGCCAACATAATTCTTGCTCCACCTTGTTCAGGTACACCTACGGCAGGTACTATTACAGGCCCTGCATCTGTTTGCCCTGGTTTAACAGGCTATACCCTTAGCCTTACCGGCGATAGTGTTGCCAGTGGTCTTACGTTCCAGTGGTATTCAGGTCCTTCCGGTGGTACATTAACTGCTATCTCAGGAGCCACCGGTACATCTTATACTGCAGGCACGCTTACTTCTGCTATAGACTATCGTTTGGTTGTTACATGTATATCTAGTGCACTCACAGATACTACTCCTGTATTTACAGAGTCTCCTTCTCCTTTCTATATTTGCTATTGTGGTCCTAACACCGATGGTACAACACTCAGCGAGTTTGAAGATGAAGTAACTATCAATGAAGTATCTATACCTGGTACAGGTCTGGATAATGTTGTAACAGGTACATCTACTCCGCTGTATCAGTTGTTCTATCCTACTACGCCTACTACTACAGCTACGCTTAACGAGGGTGGTACCTACACTTTGATCGTAGATAATGCCGCAGGTTTTGACACTTACTCTGCCGGTTTGTGGATAGACTATGACCATGTTGATGGATTTGGAGATGTACCTGAATATTATGATATAACCGACGATGCAGCTCCCGGCACCTCATCTTCAATTACATTTACTGTTCCTTCCTCAGGTACAATACTCACAGGTCTTACAGGTATGCGTATAAGGATGACGGAATCTTTCGATGCCTTTAGCGGCTCGGATGCATGTACACCTGAATTTTCAGGATGCACTCAGGATTATGTAATAACTATAGCTCCGGGCGTACCTTGTACAGGTACACCAAACGGTGGTACGGCACTTGCCTCACAAGATTCTGCTTGCTCACTTAGCACATTTGCTTTGTCTGATACCGGCTTTACAAATGGTCTTGGCATGACCTATCAATGGTTATCGCGTCCTGCAGGTTCTACTGGTGCTTATACTGTTATTGCAGGCGCCACCAACCCCTACTATTCTATGACGGGGCAAACAGCGGCTACTGACTATTTCTTTGCTGTTAAATGTACGCTTTCAGGCTTCTCCGATACAAGCACTGCTGTAACGGTTAGTGAAAATCCTTTCTACCTTTGTTATTGTAACCCAACATTAGGAACAGACCTCGGCGAGTTCTCTGATGATGCGCCGATCAATGAAGTATCTATTTCAGGTACTACACTTGATAACATTGACCTCACTGATGATGAAACAGTATATCAGGAGTTCTGGCCTACTACGCCATCTACAACAACTGACTTGTATAAGGGTAACACTTATACCATCAATGTTACGAGCGAAGATGGGTTTGACAACTATAACGCTGTTATGTGGATAGATTATAATCAGAATGGCAATTTTGGTGATCCTGATCTTGGCGAGTACACACTTGTAGGCTCGGATGTTGATCCTGGTATAACCGCTTCAAACAGTTTCCATGTACCTTCATCTGCACTTACAGGCCTTACAGGTATGCGTATCATGATAGATCCGTCATTCGATGGTGTACCTGCTTCCGGTGATGCTTGTACCAATTTCTTCGAGCAATCTACCCAGGATTATGTAATAAACATTGTTCCGGGTATCCCATGTTCAGGTACGCCTACAGCAGGTACTGCTTACTCGCTTGATACAACAGCTTGCTCATTAAGCACATTCAATCTTATTGATACAGCCTTCACAAATGGTCTCGGTGTAGAATACCAATGGTATACACGCCCTACTGGTTCTACCGGTGCTTATACAGCTATTCCGGGTGCGACGCTGCCGATTTATGCTATGACAGGCCAGACTGTTGCTTCAGACTATATTTATGTAGTTAAATGCGATAGTACGCCGACAGCTAACATAGATACAAGTAATATTATTTCAATAGCACAGAGTCCTTTCTACATCTGCTATTGCAGCCCGCTTGTTGGTACACCGCTTGGTGATTTCTCTGATGAGGCGCCTATCAATGAAGTCTCTATCACAGGTACAACACTAAACAATACTGATTTCGACGACGACGATAATTCTTATGTACAGTTCTGGCCTACTACTCCTTCTACCACTACAGATCTGCAGCAGGCGGTTACTTACACCATCAATGTAACTTCAGAAGATGGTTTCGGTGATAATTATAATGTCGCATTGTGGATAGATTATGATCACTCCGGTACATTTGATGCTACAGGTTCTATTCCTACAGAGTTTACAAATGTTGCTACTGCTGCTGGTTTCGGTTCTACAGCTTCGGCTTCATTTACCGTTCCTGAAACAGCTATGCTTGGTCTTACAGGTTTACGTGTTATGGTCACACCATCGTTCGTAAGTGCGTTTACAGGTGATGAAGCTTGTACTAATTTGTTCGAGCAGTCAACAGAAGATTATGTGATCAACATTGTTGCGGGTGTGTCTTGTTCGGGTACTCCCGTAGCAGGTACTGCATTTGCTTCTGAGCCTGGCGCTTGTCCGTTCCAGCCGTTCACATTAACTGACACAGGTCTTACAACCGGTTTCATTGGTATTACATATCAGTGGCAGGCTGAAGCATCAGGCGCTACAACGTTTACAGACATCGCTGGCGCTACTGGTTCTACATACACTGTAGCTTCTCAGCTTACAACCACTACTTATCGGTTAGTTATAAATTGCACCGCCAGCGGACTAGCGGACTCTTCCAACATGGTAGTTGTTGTGGAAAATCCTTCTACTGGTTGTTACTGTACGCCTACTTATATAAATAGCTCTTTTGGCGATCTCGATGGTGCATTAACTACGTTCTCATCGACTACTTATGGCGGAGTTGCATTCTCAGACGATCTGGAAACGGATGAATCTATTGTAGAAGCTGGTTACGTAGATCACCATGTTACAGATACTATCAAATATCTGCAGGGTGGCGTTTATCCGGCGATCATCGATTATGCTTCAGGCACAGATCGTACAGGTAACCAGATATTTATGGATTTCAACAATGATGGTGGTTTCGATACTACATCAGAGGCAGTTACCATTAACTTCCCTAATGATGTTACCTCTCCTGGCGTTGATGATTTTGCAGATGAAGTTATTGATAGCATACGTATACCTGCAACTGCAACTCCTGGTTATCACAGAATGCGTGTGCGTAATATCTGGTATGTAAATGCACTGTATTCAGATGCGTCTATCGACCTTGACCCTTGCGCTCCTGGTGATGCTTCAGGTAATGAATACTGGAGCGGTGTTACAGTAGACTATACTGTGCTCATCATACCTACAGCTTGCGATACGGTTGCTGGCCTTACCGCTATAAATGTGTCTGATACTGGTGCTATACTTACATGGACCGGTACATCACTAAGTTATGAATACGTTATCAATAATACACCTGCCGATCCTACCGTTGCAGGCACTGCTACTACGGCTCTGTCAGATACGGCGACCAATCTTACTTGTAATACACTTTATTATGTACATGTTCGTGCTATATGTGGTGCTGGTTTCGTATCTCCATGGGTTACCGATACGTTTACAACTCATATTTGCGAGGGTGTAGCTATCGTCAATGGCAATCCTTTCGATCTGCAGGCTTATCCAAACCCTGCAAAGGATGTTGTAACGGTGCAGGTTAGTGGCGTACTTGGCAATAACAGGCAAGTAGAGCTTACTGATGTAACAGGTAAAGTGATAACTAAGGTTAGGATGTTTACAGACAAGGTGGATGTAAGTGTAAACAACCTCGCATCAGGTATTTACCTTATACGGTACTCAGACGATGCGCATACACAAGTAATAAAAGTTAACAAGCAATAAGCGCATTAACTACTAATATATGTAAAGACAGGGTGTCCATTGTGGACATCCTGTCTTTTTTTATGCTGGTTACCTTATAGTAGTATAATGCGAAATTTTCATATATTATAAAATAAAAAATAGTACTGATAGCTAAAGAATCTTAAACTTTAATGAAATTTTTTGTTAAATTTGGCTGATGCATGATTTATCTTGTAAGTATTCATACGTCATTATACACCCTGTTCTTTTGAATGTTTACACATATAAATCAGCAGGGAGTAAGGAATTAATAAAATCCTTTTTTTAAGTCATTAATTATTTTTTAGCAAAAGACATTCATTTTTTAACCCTGTAAACAGTTAATCTCATTAGCCTTTAGAAAAACGTTTCCCCTTTGTTTAACAATTTTTTAATCAGTTATTAATCGAATGCTCATGAAGAAGATTTTACTATTCCTTTTCGCCCTGCTACTGCTTGGGCAAGTGGGTATGGCGCAGGTGCTCCAGACCCAGGGTTTTGAAGACGGCGCGATGCCTCCTACTGGGTGGTCGGCCGTCACATCGTTAACGTGGTGGGTGAATGCATCAGCAGATGCCTATGGTACAGAGGCGCCATCGGGCGTCAGTCCGCACACCGGCAGCAAGATGGGTTTATTCAGAAGCTATGATTGGGACGCTCCCGGTAGTTCAGAATCATTTGCTTCTCCTGCATTTTCCAGGGCATTGTTTTCAGGCTCTGTTCCTGACTCAGTAAGTTTCTGGATTTACAGGGATGAAAGTAATCCTACCCTTGAGGACGAGATCAGGCTATACATTAACACAACGGCCGATACTTCAGGTGCCTCTTTATTAGGTACTGTAGCATTGGATATCGATTTTTCTGATCCTGAAACTGAATCATCAGATGGTTGGTACAGGTACGCGTTTCCGGTACCTGCAAGCTACACCGGTACTACAAACTATGTAGTTGTTCAGGGTATTACACAATATGGTAGTAACATTTTTATCGATGACATTTCTTACTATAGTTACCCTCCATTATGTACTGGCGCTACTGCGGGTACTATAACAGGTCCTTCTATTGCATGCCCTTCTACAAGTTTCTCGCTTGGCCTTACAGGCGATAGCCTCGCGAGCGGCCTTTCTTATGTTTGGAAAGCCAGCACAGATGGCGGTACTACATTTACGGCAATTAGCGGTGCTACAAACAGTTCTTATTATGTAGCCAGCCAAACGGTTGCTACTTCTTACAAGTTAGTGGTGACCTGCTCTGCAGGTGGTGCAGATTCAACACCGGCGTTTGCAATAGGCGAAACAGTTTGTTATTGCACTACACCTTCTTGGTATGAATCAGATCCGCTGTATGAAGCAATGAGTGGTTTAACCCTTGCTGGTTATTCAGGCGATACACTTGTTGAAACAGGTATCGCTTCATCTGCTTCATCTTCTACTGGTTATTTAGACAGAACAACTGACACTGTTAATTTACAACAAGGTGGCTCATATCCGCTTACACTTACTTACAACACTTCAGAAGATTATTGGGTAAACATGGCATGGGTAGATTTTAACGATGATGGTATTTTTGCAGACTCTGAAGCAGTAACTAATGTTTTTGGATTTTCTCCATCTGTATCTTCAAGCGGGTCGTCTACAAATGTAAACATACCCATATCTGCGACTGCAGGTTATCACCGTATGAGGGTACGTAACGCGTGGTTGCTGATTAGTTCTTACTTTTCATCAGGTGAGATAGCTACATACATGGACCCTTGTGCTGAATCAGATGCAGAGGTTACCTATTATTCAGGTGATGTTATAGACTACATCGCTGATATTATAATGGCGCCGCCATGCTCTGGTACACCTACAGCAGGTTCTATCGCAGGTCCGTCTTCATCTTGCTTAGGTATAGGTTATACATTGTCACTTACTGGTGATAGTATAGCTAGCGGGCTTAGCATCCAGTGGTACGCAGATACTGCTGGTGGCGCGTTCCTTCCTATCACAGGTGCCACAGGTACTTCGTACACAAGTACAACAGGTTCTTCAAATCTTGGTTTTGAAGTAGTAGTTAAATGTATAGCCAGTGGTTACGCTGATACCACTCCTGTATTTAATTATGGCCCTTCACCTTTCTACTTGTGCTATTGCGGCCCGTTGTCAGATGGTACTGTGCTCGACAACTCTGCATATCCTGCAATTCACGAATTTGCTATTGGCGGTACTCCGCTCGATAACATAACTACAACCGGTCTTGTTTACCAGCAGTTCTGACCTACTACCACAACTACTACTGCAACACTTAGCCAGGGTAGCTCATATACGGCTGTTATTAATGCCACAGGCGATCCTTACATGGCGGTTATGTGGATAGATTATAATCGTAATGGTACTTTCGATGACGCTGAATACACAGATATTACTGCTGGTGGAAGCGATGACGTTGTAGCCGGCACTTCTTCTGCAGCTCTGTTCACAGTGCCTGTACCTGCCACTCCCGGCGATACAGGCCTTACCGGTATGCGTGTAAGGGCTGTACCTTACTTCTATTCTTATGATTTGAGTTCTTCAGATGCTTGTAGTAATATATACGATGGGGCTACTCAGGATTATGTATTAAACATTGTTCCGGGTGTTCCTTGCACTGGTACACCAGCAGGAGGTACTGCTATTGCGTCTCCGGCATCTGTTTGCCCTACTACGCCTTTCGCGCTTTCTGATACAGGTTACACAAATGGCCTTGGTCTTGAATACCAGTGGTATTATCGCACTACAGGTGCTACAGGTGCTTACACAGCGATATCAGGTGCTACATCTGCTTATTATAGCAGCCCTACAGGTGTTACTGTTGCCACCGACTACATATTCGTAGTTAAGTGCGACAGCTCTAGCCTGTATGATACAAGTAGCACTGTTACTATAACAACTAATCCTTTCTATCTCTGCTATTGCGGTCCGCTTGCTGATGGTACGATACTGGACAACTATGCTTATCCTACCGTTCACGAATTCGCTATAGCTGGTACTACACTTGATCACGTAGATGCTACAACTCTTGTTTACCAGCGCTTCTGGCCTACTACGCCGTCTACTACTGCTACGCTTAACCAGGGTAGCACATACACTGCTCAAATTTCAAGCAATGACTTTGTGAACTTTATGGCGGTTATGTGGATAGACTACAACCAGAATGGTACTTTTGAAGACGGTACTGAATATACAGATATTACTGCTGGCTATTCTGATGATGCGCCTTATGGTGCTACTGCTGCTACCGCTTCATTTTTGGTGCCTTCTGTCGGTTATCTTACAGATACCGGATATACAGGTCTTCGCCTTTGGGTTATACCGTACTACTATTCTTATGATATGGATGGTACAGAAGCTTGTACTAACATATATGATGGTTCTGTAGAAGACTATGTAATTAATATTGCTCCGGGTGTTCCTTGCACGGGTACACCATCAGCAGGTACTGCTGCGGCAGCAGTTACTTCTGCATGTATTAGTACACCTATTGTACTTTCTGATACCGGTTTCACAAATGGCCTCGGTCTTGAATACCAGTGGTACAGGGCTGACTCAGGTACAACTACTTATACCACTATTTCTGGCGCTACCACTTCTTACTATTCTTACACCGGACAAACTGTTGCTACAAACTACATATTTGTAGTTAAATGTGATAGTTCCGGCCTGTATGATACAAGTAATATCGTTACTGTATCGCAGAGTCCTTTCTACCTCTGCTATTGCGGTCCGCTTTCTGATGGTACTGCACTTGATAACTATGCTTATCCTACCATTCATGAATTCACTATTGCAGGCACTACCCTTGATCACGTAGATGCTACAAGCCTTGTTTACCAGCGCTTCTGGCCAGTTACATCGTCTACAACTACATATCTGAACCAAGGTAGCACATACACTGCTCAGGTTACAAGTAATGACTTTGTAAACTTTATGGCCGTTATGTGGATAGACTACGATCACTCGGGTACGTTCGATGATGCTGAATATACAGATATCACTGCACCACTTGATGCTGCGCCTTATGGCACTACGCCTGCTAGTGCTACATTCTATGTACCTACTACTGGTTATCTCGCTGATACAGGTGCTACAGGTCTTCGTTTGAGGGTTATACCTTACTACTATTCTTATGATATGAGTAGTACTGATGCATGTACTAACGTCTATGATGGTTCTACCGAAGACTATGTGATAAACATACAACCGGGTATTCCTTGCACTGGTACACCATCAGGCGGTACTGCAATGTCTGCTGCGGTAACAGTTTGTCCGGGTTCTTCATTCGCGCTTTCTGATACCGGTTTTACAAACGGCCTTGGTCTTGAATACCATTGGTACAGGGCTAATACAGGTACCGGCGTTTATACAGCTATTACTGGTGCTACTTCTTCATACTATACGATGACCGGCCAGTTAGTGGCTACAGACTACATATTCGTTGTAAAATGCGATAGCTCCGGATTGTATGATACAAGTAATATTGTTACCGTAGGTCAAAATCCATACTACCTCTGCTATTGCGGTCCTGCAACGGGCACAACGATTGGTTCTTATGGCGGTTATGTGCCTATACAGGAGGTATCAATATCCGGTACTACACTGGATTATTCAACTAGCTCGACTGCGGCTTATATAGAATTATGGCCTACTACTGCGTCAACTACTACTACATTACAGCAGGCGGTTACCTACACTGTTAATGTTACAGCGGGTGGTTATGATAGCTATAATGCCGGTATGTGGATAGATTACGACCACAGTGCTACTTTCGACTCGCCTGATACGGCTAGTCTGGAAGAGTTTACACTGGTAGCATCTACAGCTGCTGAAGGCAGTACTACTTCAGTAACATTCACTATTCCTGCTACTGCCGATACCGGTCTTACAGGTCTCCGTGTTCGTGTATTCCCTTCATTCTACTCTCTGGGTGATGGTGATGCATGTACAAATGACTACGACGAGTGTACTCAGGATTATGTAATAACGATTGCTCCCGGTGTTGCTTGTTCAGGTACACCATCTGCAGGTGTTCCTATAGCTCCTACAGGCGCGTGCCCTGGTGCTACATTCACATTGTCTGATACTACGCTTACAGCAGGTTTCATTGGTATCACTTATCAGTGGCAGTCATCACCTGAGGGTTCAG
>Ga0105239_10004214_pt1 | contig 17273 bp, 15 predicted proteins | sample KBSC44metaG_FD_92761 | JGI IMG/M metagenome (GOLD analysis project Ga0105239, IMG submission 92761) | Corn rhizosphere microbial communities from Kellogg Biological Station, Michigan, USA - KBS C4-4 metaG | ecosystem: Host-associated > Plants > Roots > Rhizosphere > Soil | place: Michigan, USA...
GACAGTCTGAATGAAATAACACAGGCCTATCATGACGGGCAATGGGATTTTACCAGGGAGCAGTCCCGCAGATTTCTGCAGAGATATGGTAATTTAAAGTATAATTTTTTTGACGACTATTGGTCGAAAACTTCCGGCGACTGTACAAGCTATCTTCCACAAGTTTATTATTACCTCATCCGTTCCTGCCTGAGGCTTTATTATCTTGATAGCGCCAAATGGTATTATGCCGATGCTTTAAAACGAGACATAGTTGTAGACCTTGATACGGTAAGCGGGCTAAAAAATTATTTCAAAGTTAAAAGGCGCCAATACGCTATCGGTGTTTACTTCGGTACCAATATGCTTGCCAATACCTATAAATTTAATTATAAGGCAGGCCTGCAGTATGGGCTCCATAAGGCTTTCAAGTTGGAAGCTTTTGTTGATTTAAGTTACAGCGAACGCGTGTTTGCGCATGAGTCATCGAGGGAAAGCGGTCCATTTGGTCATGCTATTGAATACAGTCCGAACCAGTTTCCACAATACCATTTTGATATTGAGGGAAAAGAGAGATTTCTTGATTTAGCTTACATTGCTACACTGCCTTTCGATCTTTCCCTGTTGCTTAAAAGTAACAGGGTAAAAGGATATCTGATTGGAGGGCCGGATTTAAGCTATTATATAAACAGCAGCGTAAATAAATACACAATACAGAAAAACACAAGCGCATCAGATTTTGTAGTGTTCCGGTCAACGTCCCGTAGCCGCACTGTTGATGCACTTGGGATGGATCTTACAAAACTTTATACAAAAAGGTTTGGAGCAGGTTTTATTGCGGGAATCGGCACCAAGGTAAAATTGTCAAAAGAGTGGGTCTTTTTTACAGAGCTGCGGTACACACTCGGAACCAATTTTAAATACCGTTATCCCGAATTTACAGATTTTCGGCCTGGTACCAGTTACCTTACTGTTCTTGTTGGGTTAAGAAGATCAAGAACCTTCTTAAAACCAAAATCATTTTTGGAAAATCTTTAAAGTAGCGGAAAGATATCATCCGGCACTATCGTGGAAAAAACGAAAGATCATAAGCTCGATATTTCCGGGAAAGCTCATTTTTGAAGGGAATGAATATTGAACTTCCCGGCTGACTGAAACGATCTGGCAGACACGCACGCTGGACAAAGGCCTCAGGGAAATAAAAAACCGGAAAAAGGTCAAAACACCTTGTTTCCGGGTTAGTAGCCCCGACAAGAATCGAACTTGTATCTAAAGTTTAGGAAACTTCTATTCTATCCATTGAACTACAGGGCCAGTTTTACAGGGCGCAAAAATAATGGTTTCCGCCGATGATAAAAACATTTACCCGCTTATTTCCTTACTTTCATGGCTTAAACTTAACAGGACAACCATATGAAATTACGCTTAGTAATCCCGGTTTTAATATCGACAACACTGTCGATGGTAAATGTAAAGGCCCAGGAAATGAAGGCGCATATTAACCATGTTGCTATTTATGTGGTTGATTTGCAAAAATCAGGAGACTTTTATATTAATACGCTGGGATTGGATACTATACCCGAACCTTTTCACGATGGCAAACACATCTGGTTACGCATTGGGCCTGGTAGTGCTATGCATATTATACAAGGCGCAGAAACTAAAAAGGAATACTATAAAAATCAACATACTTGTTTCAGCGTGCCTTCGGTAGTGGCTTTTACCGAAAAACTTAAACAAAAGTCTATACCTTTTGAAGATGTAAATGGCAAACAAATGGCCATCAGTAACAGGGTTGATGGCGTAAAGCAAATATGGTTGCGGGATCCTGACGGCTACTGGCTTGAAATAAATGATGCAAAAGATTAATCGTTAAGACTGTCAAAAGCCAACTTCCTTTCATCTTTGAGCTTCTTTGTTCCAGAGAACAATTATAAGCTGTTAATCGACCAAAACAGCCTGTTGTTAATAAACAATAAACATTCGGCCACATTGTGCATTCGCCTATCTTTGCCGCTCCTAAAAGGTGTGTATGAAGTTTTATAATGTTATTATCAAATACCGTTTCTGGCTAAGCATTATTGCCATTGCTGCCGGTATTCTGTTGAATGTTACCGGCAGTGCTGGTTTCTGGCCCACTTTCCCTTTATATTTTCTGGGTGTGATTGGTTTGTTCAGCCATTTTTTTATTGGTCCTCTGCGCTTGATACAGGAGCCGATGGAACAAGGCAATGTGGATGAAGTGAAAAAAATTCTTGATAGTATCTGGTTTCCAAACCTGTTGTATAAGCCTATCCGTTCCACCTATTTTACTATCAAAGGAAACCTCGCCATGATGGAACAGGATTTTGACACCGCAGAAAAACATTTAAAGAAAAGCTCACAATTAGGAGCGCCGATGCCCGAAGCCGAAGGCGCTAATAAGCTGCAGTTGGGTATGATGGCATTGCAGCGTGGCGATTTTAAACAGGGTGAAAGTTATATACGTGCCGCTATACGTGCCGGCATTCCTGATAAAGAAAGCGAAGCAGTAGCTTATTTAAGTATGTGCCAGATATTTATGAATAAAAGAGAGTTTAGAGCGGCAAAGGATTTTTTTAGAAAAGCCAAAGCGCTCAACCCTAAAACCAAACAGGTGGTTGACCAGATTAAAGACATTGAAAAATACATATCGAGAATACCAGGTTAACAGCCAGGTTTAAGCTGATAATAAAAAGGCACAGGTTGAAACTCAATCTGTGCTTTTTTATTTGGTACCTGCCAATCTTTTCATAGCATCCAGTTTGCGTCCTCCCGTATGTGCGGGATTCATCTGCAAAATATATGGCGACTCCAGATTTCTCGACAATCTTAACATCCAATTATACTCCTTTAGATTTAACTGACGCTGTTGAAATAATTATGTCCTTCAATAAACCTTACTAAACTCATAACGTGCTGTCTATAAATCATCACTCCTTAAAATCTACTTTATAAGCCCAAAGTATTTAACTCAAAACATTAGGATAATTTAAAATTTATTTAGATTGCGGGCAGCTATCAGAAAAGTTTAGAGATAGCTTGTGTATAACAAAAGAATAGTGCGTTAAAATCCATTCCTAATGAATATCTGTATCATTGATGACCATTTCCTGCTCGCTCAATCTCTCAAGAGTATCCTTGACCCATTCGGAAAGCTTCACGACATAAGATTGTATAGAACAGCAGAAGACTTTCTTAAAGATGATTTCAATGCCTGGAAACCTGATATCATATTGTCTGATCTTTTACTGCCCGGTATGCGCGGTATGGAACTTATAGAAGCAGCAAAACCAACCGGAGCAAAATTTATACTGTTAACATCTGTAACCGATGCTGCTACAGTAAGAGAAGCCTTAAAAAAAGGCGTTAGCGGTTTTCTTACCAAAGACATATCTGAAGAAGAATTAAAAGATGCATTGGATCAGTGCTTAATGGGTGCCAGGTATATTAACAGCTCATTGAAGGATAAAATTGTAGATGAGTTGTTTTCAGGCAATCAGTCTGGTATTAATCTTAGTCCGCGGGAAAACGAAATGCTTCAGTTAATATGCGATGGTCTTACTCCCAAAGAAATAGCCGCAAAACTCAATTTAAGTGTCTACACTATTCAACAGTATAATAAAAACATGATGCGTAAGTTTAAGGTAAACCGTACTACAGAGATGGTTTTACTGGCAATAAAACAAGGGTTTTATAATCCACAGTTAAAAGTGTAGCAATAAAAGCTAATGCTCTTTTGACTTTTTGCTGAGCAACATGCTCTTCTTGGGCTCAGGTACATTTTCATATTGATAAGGGCAATGCAGGCAGCCATTGCCACAACAATAACCACGTTGCAAATGATAGGCTTCTGTCATTACCAGCAAGCCATCTTCATTAAAATAGAAATCTTTATTTTCAATCAATGGCTGCTGGCTCACGAAACATGTCTTTTAGCGTTTCATCTTTAAGTAAAGGCAGTTCTTTGTTTATTTTAAACTTAAGATAATGTATCCTGTTGCTTCCGGCTATGTCAAGGCTTTCATAATAAGTTTTGATTTTAAGAACATCACTTATATCATCTGATGCATATACATTATCTCTGTCTTCCAGCAATTCAAGCTGGTAGATATCAATAACAGCCTTGGTAAACCTGTATAAATCCGGGCTGTCTGTTTTTAAATGAATGAAACCATCCAGCTGAAGAAATTGCTGGTACAGGCGCAAAAATTTTGGATGCGTAAGTCTTTTCTTAATTTTTGATAAACGTAACTGAGGATCAGGAAATGTTATCCATATCTCGCTTACCTCATCTTTGGTAAAATATTGGGTAATATTATCTATGGGCGAGCGAAGAAAAGCAATGTTATGCAAACCTTCTTCCAGGGCCGTTTTAGCGCCACGCCAAATCCTGTTTCCTTTTATATCAACACCGATGAAATTCTGATGAGCAAACTTTCTGCCGAGACCCACAGCGTATTCGCCCTTACCACAGGCAAGTTCAAGTATTATTGGATGATCGTTTTTAAAAAATTCGTTCCATTTGCCCTTCATATCCTGTGGATGTTCCAGCACATTGGCAAAGGTCTTTATTTCAGCAAAACGCTGCAGTTTCTTTTGTCCCATAAACGGCAAAGATAAATGGTATTGACAGTTCAGTTAATCAAACGTATGCATAAATGAATGCCAGAATATGTTGAAAATTCAACAAACGTTTGCGTACAGGCTTGTTGATTCTATTATATATGTTTGCCCTACAAATGATGCCATGATGAATGATTACAGCAGAAGGCAGTTTATAAAAGATACCGCAGCGGCAGGAGTTGCAATCTCTGTATTGAGCGCCCCCTTACAAACATTTGCTTCGGAAAAAAAATCCATGGTTAAGTTGGGAATGATAGGTGTTGGATTACGTGGCCAGTCTCACCTGGAGGAAATGCTTAAAAGAAATGATGTTGAGGTAGTTGCAATGGCAGATCCCGATAAAATAATGATGGCATCTGCTCAAAAACTGGTATCAAAATATAATAAGAAAGCACCTGCTGAATATTCTAATGGGCCCTACGATTATAGAAATTTATTAAAACGTGATGATATAGATGCCGTGCTTGTAGCTTCTCCCTGGGAGTGGCACTTGCCGCATGGGGTAGATGCGATGAATGCAGGGAAGATTGTGGGTATGGAAGTTTGTGGAGCCATTCATTTGCAGGACTGCTGGGACTTCGTGAATACATATGAAAAAACAAAAGTTCCCATTATGATAATGGAGAATGTTTGTTACCGCAGAGATGTAATGGCTGTGCTGAATATGGTACAACAAGACATGTTCGGAGAAATATTACACCTGCAGGGCGGTTATGAACATGATTTAAGAGGGGTACTTTTTAATGATGGCATTACACCTTATAACAGCGGCGCAGAGTTTGGTGACAAAGGTTTTAGTGAAGCAAAGTGGAGAACAAATCATTACCTGAAACGTAATGCTGAATTGTACCCTACGCATGGCCTTGGGCCGGTGGGTTCTATGATTAATCTAAACAGGGGCAACAGGTTAACAGCGCTTTCATCGGTTTCAACAAAATCACTTGGACTTAACAGGTATGTGAAGGACCATCCTAAAGGCGGAGAAAATCATCCCAATGCCAAAGTGAAGTTTAAGGAAGGCGATATCGTAACTACGCAAATACAAACGGCGAACGGAGAAACAATCGTTTTAACCCATGATACTTCTTCACCACGGCCTTATAACCTTGGATTCAGGGTGCAGGGTACTAATGGGCTTTGGCAGGATTATCATTCAGGCGGTGCAGATGAAGGGTTTATTTATTTTGAAGGAAAAAGTAAGCCACATACCTGGGAAAATACAAAAGCATATATGGATGAGTATGATCATCCGTTATGGAAAAAATATAGCAAAGAGGCAGAAGGTGCCGGGCATGGCGGGATGGATTTTTTTGTTGACAATGCCTTTATAGAATGCATAAAGAGAAATGCAGAATTTCCTTTAGATGTATATGATTTAGCCACCTGGTATGCTATAACGCCATTAAGCGAGAAGTCTATTGCAGAAGGAGGGCAGTTACAGCAAATACCAGACTTTACAAAAGGTAAATGGCAAACACGCAAACCCATTTTTGGAATTGGGGATGCCTATTAAAGTGTTTTGGTTTTAGAGTAATATACGCAGTTAAGAAATGCGGTTGTGTTCTCACAATCGCATTATTTTTTTAGAGGAATAGCTGCAGGAATTTTGTCTTTTTTGCCTGGAGTTAATGCAATGTTATTGTATAGGTAATGCTTATAAGAACGAATGCTTACACAGCTCTGACACAATATAGCAAACAGAATAGATTTAAAAGCTTGCTGTGGCAATTAGTTTAAGCCGTAAGCTACAATAACGCATACACTTGTTGCTTTAATGCCTCCTCCCTGGACAGCAGAGATTCAAGAAGGGTTAGCTGGTTAACGGCGCGGTTATAATTATGCAGCTCATACCTGGCGCCGTAGTAAACATCGTTATTAAGATAATCTGTTATAAAGCGAAGAGCCTGCATGTAAATCATAAATTTGCCGGCATATAGAAACGATTCCAATTCTTCATTGCTAAGCTCAGTCCCCATCTCACTTAAGTAACCATTTACAATGGCAGTAAAATATTCTTCCCGCACAAATACTTTATCAAAATCTGTTTCTTCTTCACCTGCTTCAGCAAGGTAAGTTCGCATCATATCACCAACATCGCTGATAAAATAACCAGGCATTAAAGTATCTAAATCAATCACGCAAATGCCCCTGTTTTCATTATCAAATAAAACGTTGCTTATTTTGGTATCGTGATGTGTAACTCTTTTCTTGAATGCCGGGTTATGCAATATCTGCTCGTAGTGATGCACAATATCTACATGCGATTCAAGCACTTTAATAACTGATGTTGATTTTTCAAGCCGGCTGGAAGAAGCGTTACTAATGGCTGTTTTAAACTGCTGATAACGGAGGCTTAAATTATGAAAATCAGGAAGCGTAATTTTTAAGGTGCCTGCAGGAAAGCCACAAAGTATCCTCGTAAATTTTCCGAATTGTTTGGACGCTTCGTAGGCTAGTTCCGGGGCCCTGACTACATCGTAGGTTTTTGAATTCTCTACAAACTCAAACATCCTGAAATATCCTTCTTCTGTGTGTGTAAGTGTTTGATGATATTTATTTGTAACAGGAACTGTAAATAAATAATCCGGATTATTGGCTTTAAGATAAGTAGCGATAGCATTGATATTTTCATCAATAAGCTCGGGCTGTCTAAAAACTTCATCATTGATGCGTTGCAGGATATAAGTGTTACTATGTGTTTCTATTACCCATGTATGATTAATGAGGCCACTTCCGAACGTGTGAATATTCTTTATACTATCTTTTAAAAGGTATTTCTCAATTATATTTTGCATCTGGACAAGGACTTCTTGCTGTTATCTCAAACGTACTATAAAAAAGAAATAAACTCAGCAACAAACGTTTGCGCTAATTTACTCATTATAAATCACCAGTTTGGAGTCTACAATAATCTTATAATGTGCAGGATCATTCACCGGTTCTGTTTCTTTATTGATCAACAGTTCCAGCAACATCTGCGTAGCTTTTTGCCCCTGTATATTGGGGAATTGCTCCACAGACGCAACAGGCTGGTACTTTAAATAATGCACCATTGGCAGGTTGGCATAACTTACAAACCAGATGTCGTTGTTAATTTTTATCTTTTTTTGTTCTGCATAATGCATGGCGTCCATAGCTACGTAATCATTAAACGCTACAATAGCCGTCACCTTTCTTTTGTTTGATATCAATTTTTGGGTTGCTTCAAAATTGCTTTCAGCCGAAAGGTCCGAATGCACAATTAATGAGGGGTCGAATTTCAACCTGTTTTTCAGCATCGCCTGAATATACCCATCCTGCCGTTCTCCGCTTGCAAAAAGTTTTTCCGGGCCATTGATCATACCAATAATTCTATGCCCTTTTTTCAAAAGATAACTTACAGCCTGCACAGTTCCCGATATCATATTACACGCAACATAATGTATGCCGCCTGCATTGGGAATGCGATCAAAGAAAACCACCGGCACATTAGATTTAGCAAGTGAATCAAAATGTTCATAAGAGTTGGTGTTCTTTGAAATAGAAACAAGCAAACCATCAACACGATGTTTTTTCATTGCTTCTACAATTTGTTTTTCCCGCTCAAAATCATCATGGCTTTGACCCAGCAGTACAGTGTAATTATTTTTATACGCTACATCTTCTATACCGCTGATGGCTGAGGAAAAGAAAGATTCTGCAAGTTCAGGCAATATTACACCAATGGTAAAGGTTTTGCGTTGCTGAAAGAAAATGGCTGTTTGGTTGGGCTCATAATTTAATTCTTTGGCAAGCTCCTGCACCATGGTTTTTGTTCTGAGCCCGATGCTTGAATGATTGTGGAGTGCCCTGGATACCGTGGAAACGGAAATGTTTAAGCGTTTGGCTATTTCTTTTATTGTTGGTTGTTTCTCTGCCATGTGCAAATTTGTTTAGGTACTGGTGAGGAAATTTACGCAAACGTTTGATATGCGATATAGATTTTTTATTAAGCTGCTTTATTGTACATTACGGGCAACCTTCCAATGTTTCTTATAAAGCGGAATTAATGCAGTATTAGTTTCATGAGAAAAAGCTAAGTAACCGAAGAAATAATTTATATACTGCATTTTTTTCCGCGAAGTAATTCCTCAGTACTATAATACTTTTTCTTCTTTATCAAGATATGCTTTATGCAAGCGGATTTGTGTATTATCTAATGAATGTGAAAGCGCCAGGTAATGATTTACTTCAGCATAACCTGTAAACAACTGGCCGTTTAGCTGAAGTGTTTGCCCGCTTCTGTTGATGGTGAAGGAAACTTCCTGCCTCGTGGTATTATCATTAAAATATGTTTCCCATATATCATCAATATTGCTGCTGGTTACAGTAATGCCATCTGCAGCCACAAATACATCACCTTCTTTAATGCCAAGCGCATTTTTATGCTCAACATCAGTAAAAATAAAATGATTGGCTGCATCATCAAACTTAAGGCTCATTTTCCCAATAAAGTATCCTTCTACTTTTTGGTGCTCTTCATATACATACCCTATTTTTTCAAGATAATCTTTATAGGGCATCGGTTCATCGCCAATAATGTAACTATCTATAAACCCACGTACTTCAGGTGTTGATGCTGCAATAAATTCATTGAACAAATCATCATCGTTAAAAGGTTTGCCAGGGCCATACTTATGGGCAAGCGTTACCACCACTTTTTTTAAATCTTTCTGGCCATTAGTTTTTTCTCTTATAAAAATATCCAGCATAAACGCAATGAGGGCGCCTTTGCTGTAAACACTGTTATATTTGTCTTTGTATTTATCTGTGAGCACGTTAGTGCTCATATCCGTCATAGAAAAATTGCCGTACTTATCTGCCTCAATAATTTTTTTACGCATGTTGCTTAGAAACTGTTTTTCTGTTAACAGCCCGTTCTGTAGCTGAACAAGATGGGCGAAGTATTCTGTAACTCCTTCATATAACCATAAATGCTTTGACATTTTGGGCTGTTCAAAATCAAAATCTTCAATTTCTTTGCTATGTAAGTTCAGGGGAGTAAGAATATGAAGGAACTCATGACTGCTTACTTCATTTACCAACGACTTTAACGCAGGCTCATAACCGGTTTCAGGTAAAAAATATAAAGATGAATAATTGTGTTCAAGTGCTCCATAGCCTCCACTTGATTTATTGCCTGCAACAGGATTTTGGGGGTCTTCAAAAAAATACAAAAACTGGTAAGACTTTACCGGCAACCCATTGAAAAACTGTTGTAATGCAACAGCCATAGGTTTTAGATAAGCAGCTACCTGGCTGCTGTTTACTTTGCCTGTTGCTGAGATTACGGAAACATTAATAGTGCTTTTGCCGATGCTAAACGAACTCGTATCAGGAGCATTGTAAAAGACAGGATTATCAGCAAGAGAAACATAGTTGTCTGCCTTTAGAATATCTGTTTCGCTGCTCTTTCTTTCCACCTCAAGATGGGTAGATGCATAAAAAGAAGAAGGTTTTGTAACGGTTATTTCAAAAGGGTTCAGCTTATAATTTTCAAAATAACCAAAGAATGCAAAAGTGTTCATCACCACACATTTGCCACTTTCAATATCAGTGCCGCCCGGTTGAAAAATAAAGTCACGCTGTGGCTTATCCCACGTATCATTTACCTTATAACTGATTTTATAAAGAGATTGTGCATTGCTGATATTGTATTGGTTTGGATTAAGCCTGCTTGTTTTTAATTTTTTTCCATTGATGTCGAAGGCTTTAAAGTCATCAATAAATTTTCCGTAATTCTTCTCACTGTAAGAGCCGGGTATAACTTTGGGAAATGAAAAAATTGCTTCCTGTTCTTTTATGGCAGGTGTAAGTAATTCTACAGTTACCTTATCATCTTCAATGGATTTTATATCGGCCGTATATAAATATTTCTCCTGGGAAAATATGTTAAGTGAGCTAATTGATAAAGCAACAATCGTCAGTAACCTTAGCATGCAATAGTTATTTTGTACGATGTTACAAATAAACGCTTAAACTGTACAAGGTAATTGTCCATAATGCCAATGGCTGGCAAACTTTGAAAAAAATTATTTCGATTTAAGAAACAAATCATCAAGACTTCTTGGCATCATTAACGTTATGGCAATAAATTTGTAACCCTTACGAAATAAAATATAAACATTTAAATTTTAAACTATGGCATTCACTTTACCGGCACTGCCTTATGCACATGAGGCGCTTGAGCCGCACATAGACGCACTAACCATGCAAATACATCATGGCAAGCATCACCAGGCGTATGTTGACAATTTAAATAAAGCAATTGCCGGCACTGAGCACGAAAATAAAAGTCTTGAAGAACTGGTAGCCAATGCAGGAAAAATTTCCCCAGCCGTTCGTAATAATGGCGGTGGTCACTGGAACCACTCTTTTTTCTGGCAGATACTTGGCCCTAATGCAGGCGGCGCACCATCCGGCGAACTGGCAGAAGCTATTAACAGCACTTTCGGCTCTTTTGACGAGTTTAAAACGAAATTAAGCACAGCAGGTGCAACACGCTTTGGCAGTGGCTGGGCCTGGCTTATTGTAAAAGACGGCAAACTTGAAGTAACCTCTACACCCAACCAGGACAATCCTTTAATGGATGTTGCTGAAGTTAAAGGCACGCCTGTTCTTGGTGTGGATGTTTGGGAACATGCGTACTATTTAAAGTATCAAAACAAACGCCCAGATTATCTTGCTGCCATCTGGAACGTTATTAACTGGAGCAAGGTCGCAGAGCACTATGCTGCTGCAAAAAAATAAAACGTGGTAGGTTTGTAATAATGAAATTTATACCTTCAATCCCGCCTCTTTAAAAAGGGCGGGATTTATTTTTTAAAAACATCGTCAATGAAAAAAATCATCACGTCTGTTGCCTGTGTTATGTTGCTTGCCTCCTGCAGCAAAAATGTAAAAAAATTATTGATCTTTTCCCGTGGCAAAGCAACCGTAAATACGGAGGCAAAAACAATTACTGTCGATAACAGCTCCGGGCATGAAGAGCAAACAGTGGAGTTTAATACTTCAGACAAATTAACGCTGCAGGTAAAGTCGCAGGCTGGTGAAGCAACACTTGAAATACCAACGAATGGTTTTTATGTGCTTAACCTTAAAGGCGATACTACATTGGGCAGCTATCAAAACTATGGTTCTGCAGAATCAAGAAAAACAACATTTACGCAGGACGATATCAGGCAGCAAATTGACAGTTTGCAACAACTGGTGGCTAACCAAAATGTAAGCGCTGCAAAACGTAATTTTTATTTGTTACCAAATACCGCTGCTAAAATATCTGACAACCTGGATGCCTTTGTCGTTGGGCCTTACCATCAGATGACATCTATTGAAAAAGAAGAAGGCAAAACGCCGGAAGTTTATCGCTTTTACAGCATTAAAGAAGTAAGAGAAAACATAGATAAAGCCAAGGCCTTAACCGGCGAAAAAAAACCAGAAGAAACAAAGCCTGAAACAAAAAAATAAAAGGAACGTTTGAGATATAGCTGGATATTCTTTGACGTTACTTAATACTCCTGAAAAAGCTGTCTTTTTAAAAGACAGCTTTTTGTTTTTAAATACCTTTAAAAAACGCATGTAAGGTAACTTTAATAGCCAAATGACATGTTGAATAAAACAATGTTGCAAGGCCTGTAAATTTTAATTGGTAATTGACAAAATTTACTTAATAATTTTGTAATAATGGGTTCTTATTTACGTAATAGATGGTGAAGAACTTGCGGTATGCGATTTATGATTTTGATATTACTCTTAACAGCGATTGGTGTTTCTTACAAGAGAGCAACAAGCCAAAGAAGTTATGCGTTTATTAAAGATCGTAAAACAATAGAAACCGTTTATGATAAAAAGGGCATTGTTAGGAATATTGGAAGTACAAATGACCCTGTGTATATAATTGCGTTTGAAGAACAGCAACTTAATCTTTTCCCCTATAATCTTTCAGCGGAATTTAAAAGTGATAATAAGCCCGTAAAATTTAGCGGCAAAATGAAATACATGTACCCGCTGGAAGATGAATTTGGGCAATACTTTGAAGTAAATGATATAAAAGAAAGGCACTATTAATCTTTATTCTCCTTTAAAAACAGGTAAACGTTTCTCAAGAAAGGCAGCAACTCCCTCTTTAAAATCATATGTTGACGCCGCTTTTTGCTGGTACGTATCTTCAACAGATAATTGCTGTTCGAGATTGCTAGCTAATGATTGATTGAGTGCGTGTTTAATATAAGACAATGCTTTTGTAGGCATTTGTGCAAGACGCATAGCTATAGCTTTACTTTCTTCTTCAAAGCTTTCGTTTGAAAAAACTTTGTACAGCAATCCATATTGCAGCGCTTCTGTTGCTGCTATTTTATCGCCAAGCATCATCAGCGCACTGGCTTTTTGAAAGCCCATAAGGCGGGGTAAAAAATAGGTACCTCCACTGTCTGGTATTAAACCAATCTTGCTAAAGGCCTGTATAAAAGATGCATTTTCTGAAGCTACCACAATATCACAAGCCAAAGCAATATTAGCACCGGCACCCGCTGCAACGCCATTAATGGCAGCAATTACCGGTTTATTGATATTTCTTATTCTTGTGATAATAGGATTGTAATATTTAGTCAAAATTTTTTGAATGCCGGGCCCGTCTGGTTTTATAACCTCTTCTAAGTCCTGACCAGCACAAAACCCTTTGCCGGCGCCTGTTATGTAAATACACCTGACTGATGGCAGGCTGTTACATTCATCGAGATATTCCTGGAATTGCAGTGCCATTTCCCCGGTAAAAGAATTAAGCTTGTCCGGGCGATTTAACGTTATAAAGGCAATGTTCTCTTTTATGGTAAAAAGTATTGTAGACATAATGGCGATTATGAAGAACGAAAGTACAAAGGCTGACTAATACTAGTGGCATTTAAAATAATCAAACGGTTCTTTACAATCGTTGCATTGATATAATGCTTTGCAAGGTGTGGAACCAAACCGCGAAATCATTCTTGTGTTAAGTGAGTTACAATGTGGGCATTGTATTGTTTCTTCTTCCTGAAAGGTATCAAGTGTGCAAACCTGTTGAGTTGGATTAGGAGGAGCGATGCCATATGCTTTAAGCTTGTCTTTGCCGCTGGCTGTTATCCAGTCTGTTGTCCATGCAGGAGATAAAGCATTTTTTACAATCACATTTTTATAGCCATTTGCTGCGAGAGTCATTTTAATTTGAATGCTTATCACATCCATGGCGGGGCAGCCAGAGTAAGTAGGTGTTATAGTTACAATAATATCGTTTTCATCTATTTCAATGTTACGTAATATGCCAAGATCTATGATGCTTAATACAGGTATTTCCGGGTCCGTAACCTGTTCAAGCAGCGCTTTAATCCTGCTGATTGTTTTCATATGCTGCTGAAGTGCTTCCATGCTGAAGTACAAATTTCGGAAAATTGCGCCGGTAAAAGCAAAACACAAAAGTGTACGCTGTCGTTAAGAAAAATGTCCTGAAAGGCTTGACTGTAAAAGCCCCACAGGACGAACCTGCAGGGCTTTATCTTAACAACCAACCTTAAAACTAAAATGCATATTTCTTTTCGTCAATCAGTTTATTAGCAATTCTTCTGCGGGCTTCCTTGGTATTAAATGGGTCTACTTTTGTAAACCGTTTTAACCCGATGTGCATCATACGTAGCTCATCTCCTTCTGCAAAACTGTTGAGTGCATCTTTACCAGCTTTGTTTATCCTGTCCGCAGCGTCGTAAATATATGTACGTACAATATCGGCCTGCAGTTCAACGCTGTTGCCGCTTCGTTCACTTAATTTAATTAATCTTAACAAAGCGCTCTCTGCATGGTAGGTTTCAATCGCCATATCTGCGATGTTCATCAAAACCTCCTGCTCCTTTTCCAACTGCATCATTAATTTTTGAACAGCGGCACCAGCAACAATTAATATCGCTTTCTTAAAATTGGCAATGTATTTTTTCTCCTTGGCAAAAGCTTCTTCATCATCGCTGCTAAAATCCGGTATGCTCATCAACTCTTTCTGCACATTCATTGCGGGACCCATTAAATCCAGCTTGCCCTTCATTGCACGTTTTAAAACCATATCAACTGTAAGCAAACGGTTTATTTCATTAGTGCCCTCGTAAATCCTGTTAATGCGACTGTCTCTGTATGCTCTTGAAATATCATATTCATCACTAAAGCCATTACCGCCGTGCACCTGTACGCCTTCATCAACCACAAAGTCCAGAACCTCGCTGCCAAAAACTTTAAGCATAGCGCACTCTATGGCATACTCTTCGGCGGCACCTAATAATGCTTTATTAAAAGGCTCTCCTGATTTCAGCAGCTCGTGTTCTTTATCATTAATAAGTTTCGCAGCACGATAAAGCCCGCTTTGAGCAACCCAGATACGAATGGCCATTTCAGCCAGTTTGTGTTTTATCGCGCCGAAATTTGCGATGGGTGTTTTAAACTGCTCACGGGTAATTGCATATTCAATTGTACCTGTTAGTGCACCTTTGCTTCCACCAATTGCAGCAGCGTCTAGCTTTAACCTGCCGATGTTTAAAATATTGAAAGCGATAATATGACCCTTACCAATTTCGCCCAATACATTTTCAACAGGGACTTTGCAATCCTGGAAATAAAGCTGAACGGTGGAGGAGCCCTTAATGCCCATTTTATGTTCTTCTGCACCCTGCGTAAAACCTTCGAAGCCACGTTCTACAATAAAAGCAGTAAACTTATCGCCGTCAATCTTTGCGAATACGGTATAAACATCAGCAAACCCGCCATTTGTTATCCAACATTTCTGGCCGTTTAACAGGTAGTGTTTTCCATCTTCACTAAGCCTGGCAGTGGTTTTTGCACTTAAAGCATCGCTTCCGCTGTTTGGCTCTGTCAGGCCATAAGCGCCTTTCCACACGCCTGCGGCAAGTTTCGGAATGTATTTCTGTTTTTGCTCTTCAGTTCCAAAATATAAAATAGGCAGTGAACCGATGCCTGTATGTGCTGCGATTGCTACCGAAAAAGAATGACCGGCACCTAATCCTTCATTTACAATAGTTGCTGTAATAAAATCTTTTCCAAGGCCTCCATATTCCTCGGGGAACGAAGTAGAAAGCAATCCCTGTTCGCCTGCCTTGTCGAGAAGGGAAGGCATTAATCCCGGCTCCAGTTTATCAATTCTGTCAAGAATGGGAGTAACTTCTGTTTTCAAAAACTGGTTGCACATATCCATGATCATTTTTTGTTCCTCATCAAAATCTTCTGGAATAAAAACATCAAACGGATTGCTTTCTTTAATTAACCATTCACCACCTTTTAATGTGGTGATTTGTTTTGTTACTGCTTCCATGGCAAGAAGTTTAACTTTTTAAAATTGTAGTAGTATTTTTTCGTGACCCGGTTTGTTTAATTATTTTGTTCTTCTTCTTTCAACATTAAAGGCGCAGTTACAAGATTGTCATATACACGCTGAAGTACCTGCTTTACTATCTCAATATCTTCTTTTTTAACGCCTGCTAACGCCTCATCCATTGTTTGATTGGCAATGTTAAGCGTAACATCCTGTAACTCTTTTGCTGCATCTGTCAGGCAAACAAGATTAATACGCCGATCCTTTTTTGAAGCAAGCCTTCTTACCAGGCTCTGCTTTTCAAGATTGTCGATAAGCCTTGTAATACTTGGCTTATCCCTGAATGTGCGGTTGCATAATTCCTGTTGACTTAAGCAATCTTCTTTCCATAAATGATAAAGCACACTCCATTGTTCAATGGTTATTTCAAGACCTGCTTTACGAAAGTTTTTTTGTAACCGCCTGGCCACTGCGGTACTTGCCATTCCATTAATGACACTGTATAATTCCCCTCTTTTAAAATGGCTGCCTGGCATATGTGAAAAAACCTTTGTGATTTTAGTTAACAAAACAATAGTTAGTTATGCAACTAATTTCAAAATTCATTAGTTTTATTGAATAATCCAAAGGTTTTCTTATTAAATTTTCCTAATTGTAACAAACGTTTAAAAGAGGTTTGCAGGAGCATTTTATTTCATATAAATCATCGCAGATACAATATTTCATTTTTGGCAGCGGGCCTAAGCTATTCTATTGTTTTCATGGATATGGAGAAAATGCCGATAGTTTTTCGTTCCTGGAAAACATTGCAGGAAGTGATTATACATTTATTGCGTTAAACCTTCCCTTTCATGGCAATACTTTATGGAACGATGGTTTAAATTTTGCCCTGCAGGATTTAGTGGACATTTTGAAAGAAACAATTGCCGGAAAAGATTTTCAGGCAATTGGATTACTTGGGTACAGCATGGGGGGCAGGGTTTGCCTTCAGTTACTTGAATTAATGCCTGAAAAAATAAGCAATGTGATATTAATTGCACCGGACGGGTTGTGCAAAAATTACTGGTACTTTTTTTCTACCCAGACATTTATTGGAAATAAACTTTTTAATTATGCGATGAAGCATACTGGTTGGTTATTTGCCTCCATGAAAATGTTTAACAAATTGGGCCTGCTGAACACCAGCATTTATAAAATAGCCCATTACTATCTCGATGAAGAGAGTGAAAGGCAATTACTTTATAACCGCTGGACAATTATGCGGAAGTTTAAGCCTGCAATACCTTTGATAAAA